>JAEEGK010032217.1_pt1 | contig 10267 bp, 5 predicted proteins | sample 8958771 | NCBI WGS metagenome assembly JAEEGK01 (sample SAMN16246547, study PRJNA631951) | gut metagenome | biome: gut microbiome; feature: rumen; material: SC-attached | host: Bos | place: Iran: Karaj | collected 2018-10 | reverse complement strand
GAATATTTTAAAATAAATAAAATTATTTATATTATAATTTATTCTTTTAAAATAATATTTTAAAAATAAAAATTATTTAAATATGATATTAAATAATTTTTGAATTATTCTATAAAAAAATATTATATTTATATAAATTAAATTAAATAAATTTATTTAATGAAAAACCTTATTTTTTCAAATTCAGTTAAAGAAAATATTCTAAATTTTGCAAATAAAAAAGAAAAAGATTTATCAAATAAAAACTTTCTTAAATTAAATTTAAATAAAAATTCTGTTCCTTCAACTTTAAATAATAATTCAAATAATAATCATATTAAAAAAAATTTTATTACAGTTAATTACAAAGTAAATAGTAATTTAATGAATATTAAAAAAAAGAAATCTAATTATAATAAAACATTTTCACTTACAAATAATAATAAAAATCAATCAACAGAAAAAACAAAAAATAATTATAATATTAATAATAATTCTTTAAATAAATTAAAAACATCAATTTTTTTTGAATCAAATTATTATTCTTTAAACTTAAAAAATTTAAAACACGAAAAAAGTTTATCAAATAATGTAAATATTAAAAAAAATTCAATTAAAAGTAAATCAAATATTTTAAATAAATCATATTCTAATAAAAAATATTTAAATAATGATTATTCTTTAGTTGTTAATTTAACTGATAAATTTTCAACTTTAAATCATACTAATAGACATAGTTTAAAAAAAGAAGATTTTACTTTAAATTTAAAAAATAAAAAAAATAATAATAATATTAATAATAAAAATTTAAAGCAAAATAATTTATTAATAAATAATAAAAAAAATAATAATAATACTAAAAAAGTAATAAATAATAAAAAACCAAAAAATGATTTAAAAAATTCTAATAAAAATAATTCAAATTTTTTAGCATTAAATAAAAAAAATAAACAAAATGAACAAAATAAAAATATTTTAAAAAATAAAATAAATAATAATAAAATTGAAAAAAAACCAACTAAAGAAAATAAAACTTCAAATATTGTTAATCCTTTATATAAACCAAAACATACAACAAATTATGATTTAATGTATAAAAATAAATTAAAAAATACAAATTCAAATTATAATACAAATAATTCAAATAACACAAATTTAAATAATAAAAATAATAATAATAATAAAAATTTGCATCATTTTTATAGTCAAACTGATTATAATTTTGATATTAATAATAATAAATTTAATAATAATTATCAAAATATTAATAAATTAAATAAATCAAATTTTGATATTGATAATAATGATAATTCTGATAATAAAGAAGACGAATCTATTTTATCTTATGAAGATGTAAAAGATATTTGTATTTATTATGATATGAATGGTTTGCAAAAAGATAAACATGATTATTTATTTGTTTTAAATGATTATAAAAATTTTGATAAATATAAAAAAAATTTTTATATTAATTACTTTTTTAATGATAAAGAAATAAATAATAAAATTTTTTTACCTACTCCAAAAAATTTTCATAAAATTAATGTTATTAAAAGAGAAAGTAACAAAACAAACTCAAATCAAAAAATTATAAAAACAACTCCATCAACAAATGATTCAAATAAAGAAAGCAAAAAATATTTTAAAAACATATAAAATTATTTATATTAAAATATTTTATTATATAGTATATTTTTACAAATAATTAATATGAATAAAAATTAATAATATTAATATATTAAATTTTATTTTCAATATCATTTATTTATATTAAATTATTTATTTATTTTAAATATAAATATTTTAAATATCATTTTTTAATAATTTAAACATTCATTTTTTAAATAAAAATAATAATTTTTATTTAAAATAAAATAATTATAAATAATTTAATATAAATTTTTTTAAAAAATGATAAAATAAATAATTTCAAACAAAAAGATATAAATATAATTTTAAAAAAATTATTAATATTTATTAATAAAATAATTAATAATAATAATATTAATTTCAATTTTAATGAAAAATGATAATCATAATAATGTCTCATATTTACAGTTAAATTCATTTCAAAATTACATAAAAAGTTTTTCAGATATTTTTAATGAGAAATATTCAATATTTAGTACTTTAAAAATAAATATAGATAATTTATTTTCTTCAGTTGATGATGATGGATGTCGTTTAATTTTAAGGGAAATAAATAATTTATCTGAATTTTTTGAGTATGTAAAAAATTCTTTTATTTCAAAATTAATAAATTTAAATGAATTAAATTACACAATTTATGAAAAATCAATGAAAAGAAAAAACAAAATAAATAATTTAAAAGAAGAATTAAGATTAACCAAAGAAAAAAAAAATAATATAGAAATTAATTTAAATAAATTAGAAAATAATTATGATTTACTAAAAAATGATTATATGAAAGTTTTAAATAATTTAAATGAAAAAAATAATGAATTTGAAATAGAAAAAAATAAATTCATTGAAGAACATTTACAAAAATATAAAATAGAAATTAACGAATTAAGAAAAATAAATGATGAATTAACAAATAAAAATAAAAAAACATGTTCAAAATATTTAGAATTAAAAAGCGAAAAAGATAGATTAGTTTTTAAATATAATATTTTAAAAAAAGAATATGATTATAAAAAAGAACAAATTTCACATAAAGAAATAAAAAATTTAAAAGTAATAAAAGAAAATGAAAATTTAAACAAAATGATAAAAACTTTAAAAAACGAAAATGAAGAATTAAATAGAAGAAATTCAACTTTAGAAATAAAAATACAAAACACAACTACAGAAATGAGAAGACAAAGTATGTTTAATATAAATAGTATTGAAAGAGAAAAAAATTTAGCTGAATTTTTAAATAATAGTTTTAATTGTAAAAATATAACAAAAAAATTTAGTCAAAATGATGATGACAAAAAAAGTTTGCAAACTTATGTAATTTCAAATAAATCAAGCTCAAGTTTTGAAGAAAGTAAAAGCAAAGATGAAAATGAAGAAAATTCTGATTTTGATGAAGATGAAAATTATAATTTAAAATCTTTAGATAAATATGGATTACAATTAGAAACAGAAGAAAATAGTAGAAATAATGATTCAATAAGTAAAATAGAAATTACTACACCTTTTCAAATTAAAAATATGTATGAAAAATTTAATCAATTAAATCAAAGTAATAATAATAAATCTTATTCGAAGATAAAAACAAATTTTAATAAAAGTTTTAGTGAAAATATTAATTTTAATTATTTAAGTTCAATGAGAGCGAAAAGAAAAAAAATTTTACTTAAAAAGAAAAATTTTAGTGTGAATTTTGATGCAATGAATTCAATTAAAGAAGAAAATGAGGAAAATGAAAAAGAAAATAGTTATTATTTATATGAAATGTATGATTAAATTTTATTCTTAAAATTTAATAATAATAATTTATAAATTTTTTTTTGTCAATTTTTTCTGAAAAATTTATAATTAATTTTTGAAATTTGGAAAATCAAATTATATTTAATAATATAAAGAGTTAAAGTATATTTATAGTAATTAATATATAAATATTATTAAATTAATTTATTTATTTATTATATTATAAATATTATTATTATTATTTAATTAAAAATTAAAATATTTATAATAAAATAATTTTTAATCAAATAAACTTATAAAATAATATTTATAAATAAAAAAAATCTTTTTTTTTTATTGATTAATTTCACTTAAATTACATAAAAACACAAAATGATTTGCTTTAAAAATCATATTATTTTTAATTTCCATTTCTTCTGAAATATAAATCCACGTTCCATTTGTGCTTGAATAAATAATTCCGTTTTCTTTTTTACCATCATTTATATACCATTTATTATTTTTAAATTCACAAAAACAATGTTTTCTAGAAAGTAATTTATCATCTAAAAAAATATCAGTTTCTATACTTCTTCCTATTATTATTGGGCTTTTATTAGAAGAAAAATTATATACTTTTTTTTTATCATTCGATTCAAAAATTTGAATATTTAAATTTGTTTCAAGATTTTCTGTGCTTTCACTATTGTTATTATTATTATTATTTATATTAAAATCATTATTTAAAAATTCTCCAATTTTAAATAATAAATAATTTTCACCTATATTAAAAATCGTATTATTTTTAATTTCTACACTTTTTTTATTTAATTTAATAAAACTTCCATAACCTTTTCCTAAATCTTTAATGTAATATTTATAATCGAAAGGTTCGAAACGAATTTGAAAATATTTTCCTAAAAATCTATCATCAAATTCTCTAAATAAATCTTGATTAGGAAGAAGTAAATAATCAATTTGTTCTTCAATATCTTCTTCATTTGTTTCGTAGCCAAAATATGTAAAACCATCTTTTTTTTTTCTTCGCCCATTTTCTAATCCTGTTGGATTAATTTTTAATGTGTTTATTTGAGACAAACGGTCTCTAATTTCTAATGTTAAAATTGGAATTTTTTCTTTTTCTTTTATTTCTAAAATTTTTGGAATGTTTATTGAAGAATCTAATAAAAAATTATTATTGTCGTTTGTATTAAAATTCGCTGTGAATTGAATGTTATTATAAAAATTAGTGTTTAAATTATTATCAAAATCTGTTTCTATTTTTTGATTTTTTAGTTTTTTTTGAGTTAACATTTCTTCTTCGTTTTGATTATTTTTTGGATTACAACACTATTTTTATTTGAATTGTTATTATTATTTTTTAAAATAATATTAATATTATTAAATAAATAAATTTACATAAAAATTACCCATTTTTTTATTTATTATATTTTAAAATAATATTATTATTTTATAAATTTTAAATTTTATTATTATTATTATTATTATATTTATCTTTTAATTTATAACATTTATAAAAAATAATAATTAAAAAATTTTTATATCCTCCAAAAATATAATTTTTTATAAATGTTATATTCAAACACTAATGGTGCCTATCCAGACCTTAATTTTTTCTTTGCTCCTTTCTGCATACCAAACACAAATAATAAAAATACAATATTAAATTTTCCAAATAATTACATAAATTCATTTCAATTAAATTCCAATCCTTCAATCATTCCTTTTTATAATAATTATAATTCAACAAATTTTTGGCCAAATCAATTTAATTTCAATAATAATAATAATTCAAATCAAAATTTTATTCCAAAAATCGCAAAAGTTCAAATAATAAAAAAAAACAATGAAAATAATAATAATTTTATTCAAAATGAAAATAATAATAATAAAAATATAAAAAATAAATTTAATCAAAAATCAAAAAAATTATTTTCAATATCATCATCATTAAATAATAATAATAATAATATAAATAACATCGAAGAATCAACAAACGAATTTTCAATAGACAACATTTCAATAATAACAAACGATGAAATAACAAAATTTAATACGGATTCAAAATTAAAAAAAATTCATTCAACTTATCATTTAAAACGTAAATTCACAACAAAATTACAAAATGATATTAAAGATAATTTAAATAAATTAATAGCTGAAATTAATATGAATATGAAATTAAAAAATAAATTACCTTTTATTTCACCGAATAGCAAACAATTTCGAGAAGACATTAAAATAGAATCTTTAAAAAAAATTAAAAATTTAACTATTGGAAAATACATAAGCGAAGAAGTCCAAAATGCAGAAAGGAGCTTAAATAATAATAATAATAATTATAAAGTTATTCAAAAAATTGAAAAAATGTATGAAAATTATAATAATGATGATGATGATAATTTTGAAATTATTAAAAAATTATATTTTTTAATTAATAAAACTATAGTTTTTGATTATTATGAACAATTTTTGAAAAGCGAAAGATTTAAAAAATGTTTTGAAAAAGATTTGATGAAATATCATAATAAAATAAAAAATTTAAAATTTTCTAAAGAAAAAATTGATTTGTATTGTGAAATATTTAAAGAAAAATATGAAGGAATAGCTAAAAGTTATTTTACTTGTTAAATAATAATATTATTATTGTAAAAATAATACATAATTGTATTATATTTCAAAATAATAAATAAATTATTGAAAAAATTAATTAATAATATTTATAAATTATTTATTATTATTATTATATTTTAAATATATATTAATTAATAATATTATAAATTTTAATAAAAATATTATAATATAAAAATAATTTATATGGATAATGAAAATAATAATAATAAAAATATTAATAATAAATCGATAAATAATATAAAATATCCTTTATTTAATATTTATTCTGATAGTAAAGATCTAATAAAAAAAAAGAAACTTTTAATGAATAGAATAAGTGCTAAAAAAAGTAGAATTAAAAAGAAAAATTATATTAAAAATCTCGAAGAAGAAATAATAAAAAATAAAAATCTCGTTCAAGAAAAAATTATTTTAGAAAAAATTTATAATCCAAATATTATAAATAAAAATGATCATATGAACATTCAATTAAATAATATTTTAACAAATTATGATTATTTATTAAAAAAAGAAAAAGAAATTAAATATAATGATAATGATGATGTTTTTAATGAATATTCAAATATTCAAAAAAAAATTTTACAGCAAATTATAAATCAAGAATTAAAATTTTCTATGCCTATTAAATGTAAATTATTTGCTGAAAAATATTTAAAATTAGAAAATTTTGAAGAATTTGATTCTTATAATGTAATTTTAAATAAAATCGAAAAAAATATTTCAATTTTAAAAGAATTGTATAATTTTAAAGAAAATGAAGATAATAAAAAAAATAATAATAACAATACAAATATTGTTTTTGGAAAAATGAAAATGGAAAGTGAAACAAAAGCATTTCAATTATTTAATTATTTTTTATGTTTAAAAGAACTAATTCAAATAATTATAAATTTAAATAATGATTTATAACATTTTATTATTATTATTATTATTATATTGAAATTAATATTTAATAAATATAATTTTTTTTTCAATCAATTTAATAATTGAAATATTAATAATAATATTTAATAATAATAATATTTTATTATTTCATTACTAATTAAAATTTAAATATAAATGGAAGGTACTTTTAATAAACGAGCAACATTTCTTTATACAAATTTTATAAAATATATAATACCATTTTCAATCTTTCATATATTCATATGTTTAATAGAAAATAGTACTATAATTTATATAATAGATATTATGTTTTCAAGAGATGAAATTCTTAATCAATTATTTACACCTTTATATTTCATAAGTCCTCATTTATATATCGATATTTTTAATGAAAAATTTGAAAACGAATGTGAAAAAATTTTTCAATATTCTCAAGCTGCATATGATGAGACTCATGAAGAAGAAGATGAAGAAGAACAAAGTCAAAGTAGTAGTTCACTTTTAATAGAAGATTCATTGTCTAATAGTAATAGCGACATTAATGAAGAAGAAGATATAAGTAGTCATAATAAAGATGATCAATTTTCATCATCTGCAACGGAAGAACATATGATATATGAAATGTTTACTAAAAATAGTAGATATTATACTATAGAATTTAGAGGTTCTAAATTATATGAAACAGATAATTCATATTGTATTTATAATAGTAAGTTAATAATTATTGTTATATCAATTATATTATTTATTACTTTATTATTCATATTATTATTATTAATAAACACAAGAGGTAAACCTCCGTTATGGAAAAAAATAATAGTTATATTACTAACAAATATTATTAATATAGTAATTAGACCTCTTTTTAGTTTTATATCAATAATATTAATGAACCGACCTTTAGTTTATTTATATAAATCGAAATATATAAAAAGTTCATATAAAACCCAAGAAATTTTATATTGTTTTTTATCGTTATTATTTTTATTTTATATCGGAGCATTAGCATATTTATATGAAGACATAATGACTAATTTATTTTGTTTTGAAACGTTTCCTTACAATAGTTTTGATAGTGGTGAAAGTAATGTAATGATGATGATTAAAATATTTATAGGTTTTAAGGTAACATATGATAAAATGATGGGTATTAATAGTTTTAAAGTTATTAATTTAATATGTGGTTTATTTATTTTTATGAGAGTTATGTATACGGTGGGTGGAGAAAGAGACTATGTTGTGAATCATTTATATCTGCGGAATTTTAATATAATTATGAGTTTGTTTGGTTGTTTATTAATTACTTTAAAATTAATTAATCAATATGTGAATTATTTTCAAACTTATACTAAAATAAATTTTACTTTAGAAATTTCTATAATTTTTGTTGTTTTATTAGCGGGTTATTTTTCGTTTGGGAAATTTGATGATGAGTTTATTTTTTGTAAAGAAGATGACTTTATGGCTGAGAGTATGAGATTTATGTATTATATAAATAAAAATTTTCCGAAGAAAGATTTGAATGTTTACAATGAAAAGAAAAAAGATATAGAAAAGTTTATAGATAAAATAATAATAGGTCATAAAATGAAATGTAAAATGGAAGAATGTATAATATGTAGAGAAGATATATATAATCCTGATTTAAAAACATTGAGTCTTATTTTATATCAACAATTTCTTGAAAATGAAAAAGATTACAAAGAAGAAAATGAAGGTTTGACTTTGATTGTGAAATTATTGTATTTAAAAATGATAGATGAAAATAAAATTCATAGAATAGCTTATGTTATAATGAAAAATTTAAAAAATCAAAATTTAGATATTAATACATTATTAAAAATTTCTTATTTATATCAAAAAAATCTCGATGAATTAAACACCGATCTCAAAGGTTTATTATCAATGAAATACAGTGAAGTAAATGATTCTTTATTATCATGTATAAAAAACTTCGAAGAAATTTTGGGTTTTATAAAAACTCGAACAGAAAAAGTTGAATTAGTAACAACAAAAACAAATATTTTAGGAACATTATATGAAACATTAATAAACGATTTAACATTTTTAAAAAAAAACAAAAGAATATTTTTCGATTCTTCTTCTTTTCTTCAATTAATATGTTTAACTCGTCTTCTATTTCCACAAACATTAAATAATGATTTAACAGATAGTTTAGATTATAATTTTACAGATTTTTTAGAATATGTCGATCGAGAATTCGCAGAAAACATATCATTTTTATTAAAATATGATTTTAATAACAAATCATGGCGTATAAAAAAAATACCAAAAAAATTCATAGATATCACACATTATAAAATTAGTGAATTATTAGATCAAAGTTTAGAAAAAATCTTCCCAAAAGTTTTAGCAAAATCCCGCATTAAATCATTAGAAAATGATATTATTTTAAATAATGTAATAGATACGAAATTAGAATTTAAAACAGTCATATGCGATAGTGAAACTAATGCGAGATATGTAAAGTTTATAATTAATATTATTCCTCATCTTGAAAATAGTTTTTTATTAAACATGTTTTGTCATTTTCATAAACGTCAATTAATAATAATAGATGAAAATGGAAATTTTATAAACGGGTCTGATATGTTATATAATAAGGTAGGTATTAATGCAGATATTGTTGCGGCAAGCAAAGGAAGAATTAATATGTTTACTATGTTTAATTTGGATAGAAAACAAAAATTAGAAGATGTTAAAATAGTTAGTATATCTAATGAAGGTGTTGTTGATGCAACGAAAAATATTTTTTTATTAGAAAATAATGTTGAGAATTCTAAAAAAAAATTAACAAAAGCTCCTTCTTTTTTAAATACTTTTATTAAAAATGAGGTTATTAATACGGATTTTAAAAAAGATAAAAGTGTTGTATTTTTGCAATTATTTAGTAAAGAAGTTATAAATGATGTGAAATATTATATTTTTAATATTAAAATTTCAAACCCAGATGAAAAAAAAAATAATAATAATAATAACAAATCAGAAGATGTGTCTAAATTAAAACATGGGGAATCAGAAAATAGCTGGAGTTCAGAAAATAAAGATATAAAAAAAAGTAATAATGAAAAAAATAAAGAAGATCATGAAGAAGAAGAAAAAGAAGATGATGAGAATAGTAAAAAAAGTATGAATAATAAAAATAAAAAAAATGATGATATTAATAATTATCAATATTATGAAAAATATTACAAAACATTTTATGAATCACAACGTAGTCAAAGTTTAGATAATAATAATAATAATAATAATAATAATAACAATAATAATAATAATAATAATAATAATAATAATAATAATAATAATAATAATAATAATAATAATAATAATAATAATAATAATAATAATAATAATAATAATAATAATA
>JAEEGK010032215.1_pt1 | contig 10267 bp, 7 predicted proteins | sample 8958771 | NCBI WGS metagenome assembly JAEEGK01 (sample SAMN16246547, study PRJNA631951) | gut metagenome | biome: gut microbiome; feature: rumen; material: SC-attached | host: Bos | place: Iran: Karaj | collected 2018-10 | reverse complement strand
TATATCTATTTTTTCATTTTTTTTCATTATTTTATATTAATTTTTTTTTTAAAAATTAATGAAATTAGATTAATTATTAATATATTTAATTTAAATAATTATAATAATAATATTTATTTATTATTATATTAAAAATTCCAAAATTTTATAAATCCTGAAATATCTGATGTTATAATTTTTTTATCTTTTATATTTAATGAACTTATTAAACTTGGATGTAAATGTGGGTTTGATTCCATTTTAATTAAATTTTCTTTCTTTGGAGTATTTAACATTTTTTTAATTGTATCATTTATTTGATTATTAGAAGAGGATTCATTTTGAACATTTTCATCAATTTTTGTAATTTTTTCTTTTAAATTCCAATTTTTTTCTTGAAGTTCATATAAAAAAATATTTCTATCAAAACCAACAGCATAAAAGCCTTTATTTTCAATAGGAATTATCATATTAATAGGACTAAATTTATGTTTTATTAAGAAAGTTTTATCATTTTTATAATCTATAACAACAATATTTGAATTTTGTCCTGAAGCAAAAGCATAATTTCCATCATTACTCCAATTAACAGAATTAACCCAAGAATCCATTTTAAATTTATAAACAACAGTTCCAAAATCTCTTATTAATTGTTTTGCTTCATTATTTAAATGTTTATTATCAAAATTCATATAACATGAAGTTATATATACTTTCATATCAATACTACCTGATAAAACAAATAAAGAATTGCAATCTATTTTAACTGATGTTACACTTGATTTATGTAATTTTTTAATTGGTTTACATGTCCACCATTTTGCTTCTTCATCATAAAATCCAATTAATAACATATTTGAACTTGTTCCAAGAGCTAATTTATTTCCTAATTTATTCCAACAACATGTTAAAAATCCTAATTTTGTACTAGCTACTACATTTGATGGTTCCCATTGATTTTTATTATAGGTCCAAACATATGCAGTTTTATCATGAGAACATGATAAAATTTTATTTGTTTTGGGATTCCAATCTAAACTACTTATATATAATGAATGGGATTCTAATGTATGAATTAATTCCCATGTTTGAATTTTTAATAAATCTTTTATTTGATATATGTAAATTTTTGAATCTTTTTTTGATAAAGCACATTGAGTATAATCGCTATTAAATGCTAATACACTTATTCCTTCTAAAATAAATAAATCTTTTGGTTTTTCGGGAATTTTTGACATTTTTATTTTTTTATTTTTGAATTTTATTTCTTATAAAAATATTTTTTATTTTTATTTAATTGAATTTAAATTTACTTTCTGTATATTTTAAAATATTTTTGTTTAAGTTGTATTTAATAAACAAAAAATTAATTATATTTTTAATTTTAAGTCTTTTTTAATTTTATTTTAAAATTGAATAAATAAAAAAATATTTTCATAATAATTTTAGTTATAAATATGAATAATAATTCAAATTATAAAGAATTAAATAACGAAAATTATAATATAAATGAAAGTAATATAATTTATAATAAAAATAATTTTTCAATTTGCAGTAACAAAACAGTTTTAACAAAAAAAGAAATAAAAATAAAAATAAATACATTAAGTAATAAAAAAGCATTCAAAAAATGTAATACTATTTCAAATTTTTCAATTAAAAATGAAATAAAAACTAAAATTTTTAATTCATTATCAACATTAATTTTTTTCAAAGGTTTAAGTAATTTAAGTTTAAATAAGAAATATATAAGTTATAGAGAAGTTAATAATTTCTTTTTAAGTAAATATTTTGAAAATAATATTTATAAAAATTATAAAGAAGAAATTAAAAATATTAATAAATTTAAAAGTAATTGGATTAAAAAAATATTTTCTACAAATGTAATATATGAATTAAAATCTGATTTATTTTCTGATTATATATTTATAATTTTTTTAAATGATACAAAATTAAATATGGATAATGAATTCTGTAGAAAAATTTGCATTTCTATAATTTATAAATTAACAAATTGTGAAAAAGATTTTAGTGAATTAAATAAAGAAAATCAAATAAATCAAATAAATTTATACTTAGATAATTGCTATAATAACTTTAAATCTAAATATTTAAATGATGAATTAAAAAAAAATGATATTAATATTTTTTCTTTATTGCAATTATTAAAGATTTTAGATTTTCATTATTCTTTTTTTAAAGAAAATATTTTCAATAAAAATGAAAGTAAAAATATTTGGGAAATTGATTCATTTTTTTATTATTCAATTAAAATAACAAATATAATTTATAATTATATGATAAAAGGAAATTTCAATGGAATATTTAATATAAATAAAAATATTTTTATAGTAGTTGATAAATTATATTATGGGTTCATTCAATTATCTATAGATTTATTTAAACAAAATTATTCTCAAATAAATAATATTTTTAATTATTTAAAAAAAGAAGCTGAAGATTTACCAAGCTCAATTTTATGGAAATATAAAAAATTTAGTCAAAAATTTAGTATAAATGCACAAGAAAAAAAATTAGAATTTATTAATAATTCATCAAGTTATAATTTAGATAATAATAATTCTTTATGAATATAAATTAGGTATTATTTTTATTTGTAAATATAATATTTTAATATATATATAATATTGATAAATTAGAATATTAATAAAATAGATATTTTTATAATTATATTAATTTTAATATAATTTTAACTTATATTATTATAGATATTATTTAATTAAGTTATTTTATTTTTTTCATATAAAAATTAAATTAGAATATTAATAAATGATAAATATAATATTACTTTTATTTTTGACGAAAATATAATTGATTTTTCTTTATAAATTTATAATTATAACTTTTAATCAAAAAGTAAAAATTAAAATAAAAATAAAAAATTTTTCAATAAAAAATAATAAAATAATATAAACTTAATATTAAAAAATGAAACCTTTTGGTTTATCAAAACAAAACCCAAAATTATTCAAAAAATTAGAACAAATGAAAGAACAAAATTTTAAATCTCAAGCACGTGAAGCAACATATAATTGGAGAAAACATGTTCCAGTTTATGGATGGGTTCAAATAAATTATCCAACAGGAATAAAACCTTCATTAAGAGAAAAATATGCAGAAGAAGAAGAACAAAAAAGACTTTTATTAGAAGAGAAAAAAAAATTAGAAAATGAAGAAGAAAAAAAAGAAGAAAATAATGTTGAAGAAGTTAAATTACCAAATATTAATCAAATTCCAATGAAAAAAAATAAAGCGAGAGTTAATCCTGAAAAAGTTAATGAAGATGTTTTAAAAGAATTAGAAGAAATTGAAAAAGTTATGGGAATTGGAAGTAGTGATAATTTTTTAACTAATTATCCTAAAAATGATTTTAAGTTTTTAAAAAAACAATTTAGAGATTTTGAATTAAAAAAAAGAAAAATAGAAGATGATGTTAAAGCACCTCAAAACTTTAATAAAATTATTAAAGAAGGTGAAAATAAATTTTTATATCAATTAGGTATAAAAAATGCTGAAACTTATTTAACTACATTAGATTATGAAAAAAAATGTGAACATGTGAATATGAATTTATTAATAGATGAAAAATATTGCACAATGTTTCCTAAATCGGCCATGCTTGGTCCAAAACCAGACAAAAATTTTGAAAATCCCACAAAAAAAATAGGAGATATATCTTTTGAAGAAGAAAAAGGAGAAATAGAAGCAGTTAAAAATTTATCACGTCTCCCTCCAGAAAATATAACAGAAGAATGGGTAAAAGACAATCTTAAAGAAAATGTAGAAAAAATAAATTTCGAAAATTGTTATTGGCTTTCAAAAGATTTAATATCAAAACTTGGAAGATTAGATAAAAATTTAAAAAAAATATCTTTACGTAATTTAGACCTATCAAATTATATAGTAGAAAACATAATAAAATATACAAAAAATTTAGAAGAATTAGATTTATCAAATTGCACTGGATTAAAAAATGGTTTATTAGAAATAATTTCAGAAAAAGGAACAAATTTAAAATCATTAAATTTATTTAATGTTTCAGAAGCAATTAATGACGCAGGTTTAATAAATATGGGATATAAATTACAGAATTTAAAGAGCATTAATTTAGGAAGAAATTATGATATTACTGATAAAGGTATTAAAGGTTTATTATGTCATGGAATTAAATTAAATAAATTAGAACTAACTGGTAATACAAAATTAACTAATGAAGGAATTAAAAATATTTTTGAATTTTGTAGTGAAAGTCTTGAAGATTTGACTTTAAATTTTTTACCTAAAATTACTGATGAAGGTTTGGCTGATTTAAAAAAATGTAAAAATTTAAAAAATGTTGAATTGATGGGTTTAAATCCTGCTTGTAATACAGGTGATGCCTTAAGTGGACTTAATAAATTAATTACTGTTAATATTTCAGGTTGTAGTAAAGTTAATGATTCAAATGTTAATGATATTATAAATGGAAATAGCAATAGTATTAGAATTTTACGTGTTAGTAATTGTCCTTTATTAACTGATAATATTTTAAATAATTTAAATGAAAAAAATACGAGTTTATTAGTTTTAGAAATTAATAGAACTAAAAATATAACAGATGCTAAAATTAATGAAACTGTTGAAAATCATAAACCTAATTTAAGAATTATAAGAGCAACTAATATGGAATGGAGTAAAAAGAATTTAGGTTTAACTGTTCCTTATCCTAGTGATAATTATGTCAAACCTGTTATTAAAGGTGCTAAAAAAGCACAAAAGAAAGGTGATGACAAATCACCTGAAGCTCAATTGATTAAATTAAGAGAAGAAATGAGACCAAAAATGATATTTGAATTTTTCAAACAAGAAGATAAAGTTAAGAAAAAAGGAAAGAAAAAAAAATAAGAATATTATTTAAAAGATGATGATTATTTTTAATTATTAAAATAGATATAAGGAATTTTTTATTATAATAAGAACAATATTATTATTTTAATGCTTTTTAAATTTATTATATAATTATAAATATTTAAATAAGATAAATATAATTTTTATTAGATTTATATTTAAACGATAAATATTTAAATTTTATTTTGAATAAAATATTTTTAACTTTCATAAAATAAATTTGATAAAAAAAATAATTTAAAATTATTAATAATATTAATAAAAATAAATAAAAAATGTTAAACGGAGCATTAAGCGGCGTTGCATCAACATTTCTCAACGTTCCATTTCAAGTAATTCGTACATCAATGATGGTGAATGAAACTTCAAATAAAACTCAACAAATAAACATGTTACAAATGATGTATAAAATTTACAAAACAGAAGGAATTAAAGGATTTTACCGTGGATTTATACCATCATTAATTCGACTTCCATTAGGAAATGCCTTTTATTTTAGCACACTTGAAAAAACAAAAGAAATTTTAGGAAAAAAACTTCAAATAAATGAAATTTCAACAAATTTTCTTTCAAGCGCAGCAGGAATTGCAATTCAATCAATAGTAACAAATCCTATTTATGTTTTATCAACAAGATTTGAAGCGGTTGGTAATAATCAATATAAAAACATATTCGATGCAGTAAAGAAAATAAAAAAAGAAGAAGGTTTGATTGGATTTACAAAAGGAATAAAACCTTTATTAATAAAAGAAGTTCCTTCACATAGTGTGTTTTATGTTATTTATGAATTAAATAATAAATGGTTAAAAAAACTTAAATTTTTACCTCAAAATTTAGATAAGAGTATTAGTGCTATGATTTCTAGTACTATAGTTACTATTTTAGATAATCCTCTTGATTTAATTAGAACAAGAACACAATATCAATTTATTTCTAAAAATAATGAACATAAATATCCGAGTGTTTTTAAGGGAATTTTACAAATTTATAAAAATGAAGGTTTAAAAGGATTGGAAAATGGTGTTATGCCTAGAATAGTAAGAAAAATATTTTCGACTACAGTTTTATGGACTGTGTATGAAATATTAAATAAGGCTAAAAAAGATGTTGAAGATGATAAGAAAATTTAGTTTAAATTTTTTATTGATTTAATAGTAATAAAATAAAATATAAAGTAAAGTTTTATATATTTGAGATTTTAATTTAATAATAATAAAATAATAATAATCTAAATAAATATTAATATTTTATTAATAATAATATTAATCTTATTAATATTATTTTTTAATTTATATCATAACAACATTAAAAAATTAACATAATTAAAAAATTATCTTTTTTCTTTAACATAATCAAGCATAAAATCTTCATATTCAGGATTAAACAAACAAATTCCTTGACTAAATTCTCCAGAATAACAATATTTTCCTAAATCATCACTAATCCAAGCAGAAATTAAATTATCACCTTTATTATCATTATATTTTTCAAATTTTTCATTTAAAATTTTTTCAATACTTTCAATATCTTCTTTATTACCTATTGCACACATTTTCCCACACCAACCTTCAGAAATTAATCTAACTGCGATTTTTTTAAATTTATTATTATTATTTATATTATCATTTATAATAATATTCATTTCATCACTAAAACAATTATAATCATTTTTCATAATTAAACTACTTTCTTTTATTCTTTCAATCCAATCTATTTTATCATTTATTTTACATTGATGATATAATAAAGTAACCTCTTTATATTCATTAAAAATAAATTTTGCTCTATTATATAATTCAAATTGTTTTGTTATTAAAGCTCCTTGATAATTATTAATATCTTTTAATAAATTATCTATATTAATTCCTTCTAAATCATTTTTTAATTCTTGTAAAGTGTAAATTTCTTTTTTAACATAAATATTCAAACTTTGTAAAATTGATTCAATATTATTTTCAAAAACATTTAAAAATAATTTAAAATCACTCGAACATTTTTTAATATCTTCTTCATTAATCTTATCTTTTTTATATCTTTTTAATATTAATGCTAAACACAAACGAAATTCACATTTTCTTTTATTCCAATATTTTGAAGAACTATAATATTTTATAGGTTGAGGTGAAAAAGAATCAAAAATATATTGAAATAAAGGTTTATTATCTATTGTATTTACATTTTTTTGATAAAAAGAATTTTCATAATTGAATCCTACATTATTTTTTTTCAAAAATAATTTAAAATAAATATAAGATGAATAATATGACATATCAATTGAATTTAATTCATTAAGAGATAAAATACACATTTCATAAATTGTATTTTTATTTATTATATTTTTTTTAAAAGATTCTTTATCATTATTATATAATGCACTTATAAACATACCTAAATATAATGATATATTAAGATCTATGTCATCTTCAATGTTTGGATTATTTAATAAAATTAACATATTTGCTCCATTGTTGCTTTTAGTTTTTACATTTTTTAACCCATTTTTATAACCATTTATTATATAATCTTCAATTGTGAGGTTTTTTTTTTCATTATTATTATTATTATTATTAACTGTTGGTTCAAAAGAAGAAAAAGAAAATTTAAATTCTCTTATATTATCAAAGAATTTTATATTTAAATCTGTGTTGTTTGTGGAATTAAAAAGGATTATTATATCATTTGTTGTATTTGCTACTATTTTATCGGGAAAAATTTTTGTTATATAATCTCCAAATAATGTTATGGTATATGGAATTCGAATAATAAAAGAAGGGTCAGTGTTATTATATATTTTATAAAATTGATTTCGAAGATCTTCAAAAATTGGAAGATATGTGTCTTCAATTTTTTCTGAAGGGTAGATTTCATTTAATTTAGTGTATATTGTAAATTTTGATTCGTTTTCTTTTTCTGACATTAAATTTAAAAATAAATTAATTATTTTAATTATATATTTAAATATTTATATATTTATATATTATTTTTAATTATAATAAAATTTATTTTTTAAATAATTTTTTAATATAAAAATCAATATTTATATTTAAATAAAATAAAAATTTATTATTATTATTATTAATACTATTATTATTATTGTTATTATTAAATAAAATTTTATTTATATATAAATATGTTTTATATTTTTTATTCTTCTTTAAATTCACTACATTCATTTACAACTAAAGCTCTTGAAGATGGAGTATTAAAATTATTATTACTATTTGTATAATGATTAATAGGAATATGATGATTTATATTAATAGATTTTGTTTTTTTATAAGAACTATTTGTTTGTGTACTGAAACTAATATTTGTATAATTATTACTATTATTATTATTTTTTTTATCGCTAATTCTTCCTTTTGCACTATTTGTTAATTCATAATGTTTTTTATTATTATTATTATTTATTTTTAAATTATTGAATTTAATATTAAATTCATTTTCATAATTTTTATAATATTTATTATCTAAACTAAAATAACTTTCAGAATTTACAAATAAATTATTAAATTTTAATTTATGAACAATTGCATTTAAATCATCAAATTTTTCATCATAATCAAATGGTAATTCACATAAATTATCATCATTTAATAAACTATTATTGTAAATATTATTATTATTATTGCTTTTTCTAGAAGATTTTTTTGAAGTATGTTCTAAACTACTTTTTGAATTTATTGAAGTTGTATTTGAATTATTTGAAATAATATTCGAATCAATATTTGTTTTTTGAGATTGAGTATTTATTAAATTATTATTAGTAATTTTATTTGAAGTTATTGATTTTGAAATTTTAACTTTTTTTGCAAAATAATCTTTGTATTTTAAATTATTATTAATAGGAATATTATTATTATTATTATTTTTATTTAATTTAATGTCTTGTAGTAAAAAATTTAAATTGATTTTTATGTTTCCATGAGTAAATTCTTTATTATGAATAATATAATTTAATTTTTTTGAAATATATGAATTTTTTATTTTTTTATTTTTGTTATTATTATTATTATTTATTTCATTATTATTATTATTATTATTTTTATCTTTACTAATCGAAATAATTTTATTTAAATTAACTCTATTAATAGAAACTGATCTTTGTTTTTTTAATATTTTTTTTTGATTTTCATCTATTTGTTTAGAATTACTATGAGTTATTGTTAAATAATCATGGCTATTTCCTCTTTTATTATGAGGAATATTTTTATAATTTTTATTAATATTAATATTATTTGAAGTAGCATTAGTTGTAGAAGAATTAGTTATTCTTTTAGTTTTACAAACTCTTTCATATCTAATATTCATTTTATTATGATTTAAACGAATTTCTTTTTTACTATTTGAAAGTATAATTTTATTATTATTATTATTTAAATTTGCTCTTCTATTATTATTTGAAGAAATTGTTTTATGTTTATTATTATTATGTTCTAATTTATTCATAAATTGAATAATTTTATTTGGTTCGGAAATTTGATTTAAATATTCTGATTTATCGAAATTATTATTATTATTAATATTAATTTGATTATTTAATTTAAAATTTTTTGTGTAAGTTGTTGTATGTTTAAATTTAAATTTTCTAATTTTTGGTTTAATATTGTATCTTTTATTATTATTTTCTTTATTATAAGATTTTTTATTTAAATTAATTTTATAATGTTCAGTTGAATTAACATTGCTATTATTATTATTATTATTATAATGAAGATTTTTATTATTATTAGAAACACTATTATTATTTTTGTTTTTATTATTAGTTGAATAATTATTATTGTTAGAATCTTTTTTTTTTGAAGTATTAAAAGTAAATAAAATTCCTTTGTTAAATAAAGAAATATTTTTATTTGGAGGGATAATTGCTCTATTTGAATTTATTTTTTCTTGAATTAAATTTTTTGTAGTTGTATTATTTAAATTAGAATTACTCATAATTGAACCATTTGAGAATTTTGATAATTGAGTATTAACTGATAAAAAATTATTAAATAAACATTTTGAATTTGAAGTTTTGTTTGAATTTTTTGAATTTTTATTTTTTTGATTTTGATTTATTTTGTTACCTATATTGATGTAATTAGTTGCAATGTTTGATGGTTTATGACTAAATAAAAAATTGTTTGGGTATGGATTACTGTTAATTCCTATTGGAAGATTTTTCTTTTTTTCTTTTAATTTTTGATAATGAAAATTATTTGTGTGTGTTGTTTGAGTTTTATTCATTTTAAATTTTTTTTTAAATTTTTTTAAATTAATATATATAAATTTTTAATTTAAATTTTTTTAAATAAAAATTAATAAAAAAATAATAAATTGAAAAATAATTTTGGGGGATTGGGGATTGGGGATTGGGGATTGGGGATTGGGGATTGGG
>JAEEGK010032212.1_pt1 | contig 10268 bp, 8 predicted proteins | sample 8958771 | NCBI WGS metagenome assembly JAEEGK01 (sample SAMN16246547, study PRJNA631951) | gut metagenome | biome: gut microbiome; feature: rumen; material: SC-attached | host: Bos | place: Iran: Karaj | collected 2018-10 | reverse complement strand
ACAACTACGCTTTACCATTTAGCAAAGCGGTTGAGCGATAAATATGCGGTGTTTTCGATAAGTTTTGAATCAATGGGGGAAACGGAGTTTAAGACCACAGAAACTCTTTCGTTTGCATTTGCCGATGCCTTGAAGTCTGCAATCGTCAACGAGGAAATTCCTGACATTGACGAACCTGCAAAAAATGCAATATTGGAGGTCGTGGATGCCGCTATTGACGACCAAATTAAGATAAAAGATTTATCTGATTTGATAACAACCGTCTGCAAAAAATCTTCGCGCCCTATTGTGCTGATAATCGACGAGGTGGACAACGCAAGCAATTATGAATCTTTCATTGAATTGCTAAGGATGCTCCGCAGCAAATATCTTGTGCGCAAAAAAGCCCGCACTTTCCAATCCGTAATCCTCGCCGGAGTTTATGACATCAAAAACCTCAAACTCAAAGTGCGTCCCGAAACCGACCACCAATACAATTCGCCGTGGAACATCGCCGTGGCGTATGATGGCGATATGTCATTCTCTGCCGACGACATCCAAAAAATGTTGGCAGAATACGAAAACGACCATCATACGGGTATGGATTCGAGCGCGATTGCCCAAATGATTTACGACTACACGTCAGGATATCCGTTTTTTGTGTCGAGGGTATGCCAACTGATTGACGATGAGAAGTTTAGTTGGAACAAAGAGGGAGTGTTAGATGCCGTGAAAATTATATTGAAAGGGAAAAACACATTCTTTGACGATTTTGTGAAAAAATTGGATTTGTTTCCGAATATGAAAGAAATGCTAAGGCAAATCCTTTTTGATGGCTTGGAAGCGAATTTCAATATTTACAACAAACATATTTCCATTGCGGCAATGTTCAACTACATCACAGACCACAATGGCAAGGTGAAAATCTCCAACCGCATAATCGAAACCTGGCTTTACAATTTGCTGATGGACGAGAAAGAACTCAACAACCGCCTTTATCGCGAAGGTCAGATAGACCGCAACCAGTTCATCGACGGCAAGACCCTCAAAATGGACAAAATCCTTGAAAAATTCGCCCAGCATTTCCGTGATATTTACGGCAACAAAGATTTGAATTTCAAGGAGGAGGAAGGACGCAAGTATTTTATGCTTTATGTTCGTCCAATCATCAACGGCACAGGCAATTATTACATTGAGGCGCAAACACGCGACCTTACTCGCACCGATATGATTATCGACTATTACGGCACTCAATACATCATCGAGATGAAGATTTGGCGCGGCGACAGTTACAACGAACGCGGCGAAAATCAACTTTTTGAATACCTCGATTTTTACCACACCGACAAAGGCTACTTGCTGAGTTTCTGTTTCAACAAGAAATTTAAACCCGAAGCAAAGACGATCAGCCTTGGTGGCAAGGAGATTGTGGAGGTGGTCGTGTAATACGCAAAATGTGAAATGCAACAATTATTATCAATCCTTGCCGACGGTATCTTTGACTTCTGTTGTCAGGCTGTGTCATGGTTCGCAAAACTTTGCGGCTGCACGTATTACGAAATGAACACGTATTTGTTCATTGTTGTGCAGCCGTTGATATATGTTTTGCTGAGCCTGGTGATATTATATTACGCTGCCAAATGTCTAAGGAAAGGGAAGCACCGGGTATTCATCACCGCATTGGGCTACACCATTTTCAACGTGCTATGTTTTTGCCTGATACAATATCATTACCGAATGGATGCCGATAGTGCGGCAAGAATTTGCATCAAAGAAATGTACGAAATTCAAGACAAATACGGCATCCCATACAAACTGACAAATTTTGTGTTGTTTGTATTTGCATTTTTGGCGATAGTGGCGTTTGATTGGATGATGATACGACGCCTGAAACATAAAAAATAGGAACGCGGCACAATAAAAAATAGGGACGCGGCGTGCCACGTCCCTACAATCATTCAAAAAATCCAATCTTTATCCTTTCGTCAATTCCTCCACTGCCTTATCAACTTTCTCAAAATTGAACTGGCTGTACACTTCATTGAACAACGCCGCAATCTTGTCGTTGCAGAGGTTGCCGATGCTGCCGATGTGGGTGTGGTTGAGGGGCTTGTCCCAATGGAATTTGCCTTCAAAAACCTGATGTCCAACTTCCTTGTATGCGTCGCGGAAAGGTACGCCGGCAACAACCATTTCGTTCAATGCTTCAACGGTGAAGATTGGCTGGTACATTTCGTTTTTGAGGATGTCTTCGCGGGGCTGGATTTTCGGGAGTATAAACTCCATAAAATCCAAACACATCTGCATCCTTTCAAATACGGGCAGGTAACTCTCCTTCAAAAGTTGAAGGTCGCGGAAATATCCGCAAGTCAGGTTGCCGGTGATGCGGTTGAGTTCAAAGGGCAGGACACTGATTTTGTTGCAGTAGCCGCGCATCAATTCAAAAACATCGGGGTTTGCCTTGTGAGGCATTATCGACGAACCAGTGGTGTATTCCTTGGGCAAGGAAATGAATTTGAAATTCTGACTCATAAAAAGGCAACAATCGGCGGCGAATTTTGCAAGGGTCTGCGAGAGTTGCGCCAATGCCGACGCCACAACGGTCTCCACCTTGCCGCGTGTCATTTGAGCATAGACGGAGTTGTAGTCGGGGCTGTCAAAACCAAGAAGGTCGCTTGTGCGCTGCCTGTCAATCGGGAATGACGAACCATATCCCGCCGCGCTGCCGAGCGGGTTGCGGTTGTTGATTTTCCACGCCGAAAGGAGAGTTTGGAGGTCGTCGGCAAGGCTCTCGGCGTAGCATCCAAACCACAATCCAAAACTTGACGGCATAGCGATTTGGAGGTGAGTGTAGCCGGGCAGGAGGATGTCCTTGTATTTTTCGCTGAGTTCTACGAAGGTTTCAAAAACTCCCTTTACGGTCTCAATGATTTTTTGGAGTTTGGCGCGAGTGAAGAGCCTTACAGCCGTTACAACCTGATCGTTGCGGCTGCGGGCGGTGTGTATGCGTTTGCCCGGGTCGCCAAGCCGCTCGGTGAGCATAAATTCTATCTGCGAATGTACGTCCTCCACATCGGGCGCAATCTCAAATTTGCCGTCCACAGCAATAGCGTGGATTTTGCGGAGTTCCTGTTGGAGTTTTGCATTGTCGTCCTTGCCGAGAAGTCCACATTCAGAGAGCATCTGCGCATGAGCCATACAACCAAGTGCATCATATTCAGCAAGATATAAATCCATTTCGCGGTCTCTGCCGACCGTAAAACGTGTTACAAATTCCGAGGTGTCAAAACCTTTGTCCCAAAGTTTCATAATGTTTTTGTGAGTTTGATTATTTTGGGGCAAAGGTAATGAATAATTTTTTACTTTCAAAAGTTAATTTTTACTCCAATTTTTAACTTTCAAAAGTAAAAAATCGCCTCTATTTTTTACTTTTGAAAGTTAAAAATGCAATGTTACCGCCAATGTTTGAGCATCGACAAGTGCGAGTCGTAGAGTTTGCGGCGGGCGGGTTCGGGCTGATTGTCGGGATTGGGGATGTGGCTGATGAGGAAGTCGATGAGCGTGTTCTTGTCCTTATAGACAAAATTGCCGTCGGTGTAGCACCATTTGCAATAGTCCTCGTTGAACGTGCCGTCGGGTTCGTGGCTAATCATCGAATCGTCCGACAAGGGCATACCACAGCATTGACAATACAACGTCTGCGGCGAGCCAAGCAACGTGTTGATAGACACGCCAAACTCCTTCGACAACACCTTCAACATCTCGGTATTGGGCTGAGTTTCACCATTTTCCCAACGGCTAACAGCCTGACGGGTTACATTGATCCGCTCTGCAAACTGCTCCTGAGTGAGATTGTTTTTCTCGCGGATGCTCCTGAGTATTTCTTTTGTTTCCATTTTTGATAAGAATTTTTTGATTGTTTTTGACGATGCAAAGATAGCACGGCAAACAGCGCGTGTCAAGAAACAGGCAGTTGCATATTCTTAAAAAATGTTAACGGCAATTCATACCCATTATTAATACATATCGTCAATGGTGATTTCCTGTTCGAGGGCGTATGCCTTGTTGTTAAGTATCGAATATGCATATTTGGACAGGTACAACGCATAGAAAATCAGTCCTACATCGTAGTGCTTCAATATCATACGGGTGTTGTAGATGACGCCGTGAAACATTGTTGTATTTGAAAATGCTTTTTTGGCGTTTTCGTAATTGGAATACGGCACCACTTCGTCGTATTTGGAGTGAAATACCACCATTGGGTAGGTCGGAGTCCATCCTGTGAGCAAATTGTTGGATTCAAGTGCCATTACAAAATTGGAAAGCGCGTCGTATTTGGCGGGTTTGCCATTGATGCAATCAATCATCTCCTTCTTAAACATCTGCGACGGCGGCGCGTAACGTGTGCCGGACGTGGTGCGCCAATAATAATTTTCGTTGTTGACCTCGTTCATTGGGATATAGCCGTCGGTCTGGCTCAAATGCGAATCTGGATGAAGGTCGGCCTGTCCGTACATCGAAAATCCCGGGTCGCCTTCCGTGGCTGCGTATTCGCCTGTGCCGAGCGAATGGTTGATGGAATAGTCGCACAATTTCTGCTGTATGTCGTTGGTGGTGAGGTTTTTGTCGTTAAGCCATCCAAGTATGCCGCTATTGAGGAAATCGGCGTACAGAAAATCTTCCGCCTTGCATTGTCCGGCGAGCAGCGGGTGGTTTTCGCATACGCCTTTGAACATCAATGGCACAATTACCGGCATAAAAATCCTGTCGTCGCTTACGAATTTTTTGATGGTTGACAATGGGTCGTAAGGGCCGCCGGCGCATACAGTACCGGCGAAATGGAGTGCCTCAGCCTTGGGTTTTTCGCCGGTGAAACCTTTTTCGAGGTATTTTTGCACCGCCATCGCCACTGCCGCGCCCTGCGAATATCCAACGACAACGGTCTTGTGATTGTAATGGATGCCTCCGTGATGGCGGTTTACCAATTCTTCGCGAGCCGCTATGACGCCGTCCACCACCTGACGCGCCGTCGCTTCCTGACAAAGATACGCCTGCGGACGGTCAACAGTAGAGCCAAATCCCTCATAATCAGGGAACACCACAAGTGCATTGGATGCAAACATCGCGCTCGCAATGCCACATTCGGAGATTGGAGAGAGGTTTTTGGAGGGGCAGGAGGCGTCGTCGGTAATTGTGGAATGACAGCCAACGATAATATTTTTTGCCTCGCCGTCTTTGGGCCACGCCATACGCCCGGTGAGCCATACGGGTTGTCCTGTGGCGGTGGTGGAGACGTAACTAAAACTACACGTATTGTATTCGCAGTCCTCCCAGTTGCCAGCCCTGACTGCCTGCTCTATCACGAAACTGCCGTTTTCGCTGACATTTCCGTCAAGAGCCGCCAGAAGTTCTCGATTGTTGAGGGCAATCGGGTCCTCGTCGTCGGGCTTGCTGTTGATGGTCTGGATGCTATTATCGTCTTCTTCGACGATGTGTTCGTCGTCCTTGTGGCACGATGCAGAGAACATCAATGCCAACGCCAAGATGGTCGGGAGTGCGAATTTGGTTTTCATTGTCTGCTTGTTTTGTTTGTTGTGTATTTTAACGTAATCGACGCAAAAAAGTTGCACTTGGCATTTTATTTTTATATCTTTGTGCCGTCAATAATCATCAAAAAACGTAAAGACAATGGCATCAAACCTCAAAAACCTTTCCGACTTCGGGTCGGCGGAGATTCCAAACGGCATCGATATGAAAATAGGCATCGTCGTTGCGCAGTGGAACAAGGAAATAACAGACGCGCTCCTCAAAGGCGCACACGACACTCTCGTAAAGCACAATGTGAAGGAGGAAAACATCGTAACTGTAAGCGTGCCCGGCACTTTTGAACTCACTCTCGGCGCGCAGAGCCTCCTCGAATACACCGACGTGGATGCTGTAATCGTGCTTGGATGCGTAATCCAAGGCGACACAAGGCATTTCGATTTTATCTGCAACGGCGTTACGCAGGGCATCACCGAACTCAACATCAAGTACAACCAGCCGGTGATTTTCGGCATCTTGACCACCAACAATCTCGCCCAGGCACAAGAACGTTGCGGCGGCTCGCTCGGCAACAAGGGCGACGAGGCAGCGGCAACAGCACTCCAAATGGTTGCCCTCCACAACCAACTACGCGACAATTACCTCTCCAACTACGAGGAATCAGCAATATAAACGGGAATCGCCGCCTACGGCGACGCTCTTATAAACGAAAATTACCGTCAATTTAATCGTCAATTATCGTAAATTTCATATCGAAATTATTGGTAATTGACGGCTAAATTGACGGTAATTGATGTTTAAGAAAAACCGAATTTTTGTCGTAGGCAAAAATTATCGTTTACTTCTTGAAGTACCTGTTGAACAAGCCTTGGAAACCTGCACCGTGGCGGGCTTCGTCCTTAGCCATTTCGTGTACAGAGTCGTGGATGGCGTCGAGGTTGAGTTGCTTGGCAACTTTTGCGATGTCCATCTTGCCCTTGCACGCGCCTTCTTCGGCGAGCATACGCTTCTCCACGTTGGTCTTGGTGTCCCAAACCACTTCGCCGAGCATCTCTGCAAAACGTGCGGCGTGGTCAGCCTCCTCAAATGCGTAACGCTTGAACGCTTCGGCAATTTCGGGATAACCCTCGCGGTCTGCCTGACGGCTCATTGCAAGGTACATACCCACCTCTGAGCACTCGCCGTTGAAGTGGTCCTTCAAGCCCTGCAACACAAACTTGCCGTCCTCTGTATCGGGAATATCTTTTGCGATGCCGATTACGTGTTCTGTGACGAACTGCAAAGCGGCGTTCTCCTCCATCTTCTTGAACTTAGAGCCGGGCACCTTGCACTGCGGGCAACGCTCTGGCGGCTCCTCTCCTTCGTGTACATAGCCGCACACGGGGCAAATCCATTTTGTCATAATCTAATTGTTTTGATTGTTTGTTTGTAATTGTTGTTGATTTTACGATGCCAAATGTAGGGTGAGATTTTGGAATAAACAAATTTTTGGTAGTTAAAAAGGCTTAAAAGTTTGGCGGGGAATTTTTTTCTACAACTTCCTTGCTCATTCTCAAAAATTTTCCTATTTTTACACCGAAAAAAATAATCGTGACAGAATCAAACCTAATCCAATGGCAATATCAAAACACATCAAAGACCTCGTAGCCCTCGCCCTGCAAGACCGTGTGCTGACCTACAAAGAGCGGCAGACCATTATAGAGGAAGCGAAGAAAACGGGTGTAAATGTTAATGAAACAGAGGCGTACCTCAACGACGCGCTACACGAGCGGCTCAAAAGTTACTCCAAAGAGGATCTCACCCGCTGTCCGGCGTGCGGCGCATTAGTACCGCTAATATCCGACGACTGTCTATTCTGCGGCACACACCTCTATAAAGGGGAGGCGGAGCGTCAAGTAATCAAGGTGTCGGGCGCGGCGGCAGACATAATCCGCGAAGAAAACCGACAGACTGACATCCAACAGCAAAACCTCACTCAGTGCCAATGCGGTGCACCGTTCCCGCTCGTAAGCAATATATGTTCGTATTGCGGACGTGTGCTGCACAAGAATCAGGATTCGGAGCAAAACATCAAAAACCTCATTATGAGCATTCAAGCAAGCATCGCCCGACTCCGTAGCACAATGCGTCCGTCGTTTTGGATGGTTCTCAAATACAGGATGAACCTGATATGCTTCTATATGGCGGCGGCGTTTTTAGTGCTGTACACGATATTCGACAATGCCTCTTACATAACGATTTCGTGCTGTTGCTTTCTGCCGTTTGCCTTCATATTTATGGTATTTGCCAACCGTGGCAGTGTGCGCCAATCCGCGCCCCCATTCGATTTCTCCACGACGTACTTGGTGGATGTGTTCTTTTATTATGCGTTTGAAGCTGGGGAAGCCGATTCACCCGTTCAAAGAGCCGACAACGAGTATTATGACGCCCTCCACACATACGAAAACTACCAGCGTCAGGCCGCAACCATCTACGGCGCAAACCCAGAGGCACAACAATTGCTCGCCGACTTTGCCACAGAAATCGGCGGCTTCAAAAAATCGCGCAACCGTAATCGCAACATCATTGCCTTGCTGATGATTGCCGTAATGTCATTACCGGTAATATTCTATATGTACCTGCCATCTGCCGCCAAACAGTATCGCGCCGAAATCGCGTCTAAGCCCACGATAGGCGAGATGCAATCGTATTCTAAAACCATCAGCCCGATGCCAGGGTACCCCGTGTTTCGCAACTACGTGGACTACATCACCGTGGAGGGCGACGTAACGTTGACTTTTGACGCGCTCTACGAACGTGAAGCAGACACAATCTGCGCAAATGCCATCCAATACCAACTGAGGGCCGATTACCTGAAAATTGTCTCCACCGGCAAAAAGACCGAAAAGCCAGACACCTGCCTCTTGCGGCTTTGGCTCTTCGACAAGGCCGGCAAAACTGTCGGCGACGATTTGAGGCCCATTATGATATGGAGTTGGAGCGGCGACTGCTACGAAGATATGCTCGGCAGCGGCAAGGGCAGCATCTATGCCAAATTCACATCCGAAAAGGCTTCCAGCCAAAGAGTCAAGGAAGTGGCTGACAGCGCGTATTATTTCACAATTTACTAATCCAAAGGTCATTCTATGAAACAGATTAAGACAATATTTCACAATAATTTGAGCGATTGGGAACATCTTTTGGCTGAATACAAAAAGTCGTACCCAAAAAACTTCGGCGCGTTGGTGAGGAATTATCTGCCGAGCTTTATGATGCTTTTTGGCGTGATGATGTTCATAAACTCTTTTACCGACACGGAGGCGATCTTGCAGCAAGCCCCGTGCTTCATTTCGCCAGTGCTGTTTATATTCGGATTGTTTTTATACCTCAAAAAATACAAAACCCCCGCCACGCCCCAAACCACCGAGCCCACAATGCAACAGTGCATCGCCAAGGCTGAGGCGACGTATTCCAAGTACCCCGACGTAATGGAATACCTCAAACAATACCGTGCCTCGGTGGATGCCGTTACCAAACGCAAAAAAAACATCAAAAGGTATTTCCTGATAGCGTTTTGGGGATTTTTCGTTGTCTATGGAGTGATAATCGCCTCGCAATTCGTGCATAACTTCAACAACAAACTGCGCAATGTGGCTGCCGAGGACAACGTTTGTCGCATCCTCGAATTGGAAGACGACGTTCCGTTCCTCACGCTAACTCCTTATAAAACAGATATTGCTGACGGCATCAAGTTGGAAACCAAATCTCTTGACATTTTCCTGTTTTCAAAATATGAGAGCCAGACAAGCGGCGGCTTCAATTTGAGAAACTTTACCGCGAAGAAACCAAAGATTTCGGGCGGTAGCGGCAAATTTAGATTGATTATCACCGATGAAAATGGTAATTTTATCCACCGATGCCCTTATTTCGTCTTCGACACCAGCAATGACGACGAGGTTATCCAATCGGGGTTTTTGCAGTATGACACCAAAGACTTACGCTTTAATGGTTTGCAGACCATAGAAACTCTCCGCTATCTCCAAGACAACAAAGAGCATCTGCGGTTTATAGTAGAGAAAAAGTAAAATAATCAAATACCATTACTAAAAATGAGAAAATTCCTATTATCCCAAATCTTTTTTTTGATTGTCCTGACGCTCCACGCGCAGACCTCCACCGAACAACTGTTGCTTGGCGGATGGAAATTCCAAAAAGGCGCACAGTCGGGCGCGGAAAATCCTAATTTCGACGATTCCAAATGGCAATCTGTAACAATCCCGCACGACTGGGCAATCTCTGGTCCTTTCGACAAAGAGATTGACAAACAGGTAGTTGCAATCGAACAAAATGGCGAACTCGAAGCCACTGAAAAGACCGGGCGCACCGGCTCACTGCCGTGGATTGGCGAAGGTTGGTACAGAAATTCAATCGAAATCCCCGACGGATACAGCCACGCCGAACTCATTTTTGACGGCGCAATGTCAGAGCCGAAAGTTTATGTGGAAGGCAATTTTGCGGGCTATTGGGCGTATGGCTACACCACTTTTGCCCTCGACATCACGCCCTATATCCCAAAAAACGGCGGCAAAATCACGCCTGGCAAATACTCCGTTGCCGTCCACCTCAAAAACCGCGAGGAATCCAACCGCTGGTATCCGGGTGCGGGATTGTATCGTCCTGTAAGACTGTCGCTTTCGCAAGATGTGGCGGTCAAGACTTTCGGTATTTTTGCAAGGACAACGGGCATTGAGGGCATCAATTCTGAC
>JAEEGK010032211.1_pt1 | contig 10268 bp, 4 predicted proteins | sample 8958771 | NCBI WGS metagenome assembly JAEEGK01 (sample SAMN16246547, study PRJNA631951) | gut metagenome | biome: gut microbiome; feature: rumen; material: SC-attached | host: Bos | place: Iran: Karaj | collected 2018-10 | reverse complement strand
AAATCAATGAATGAACTTGCAGAATTTTTCTTAAATAAAAAAAATAAAATAACAATAAAAGAAAAAGCAATTGAAAATAGTTTAAATTTAATAATTATTTCAAATAATAGAAATATTCAAAATATTGAATTATTAATCCATGAAAAAAGTAAATTATCTGAAGAAATAATAGAAAAAATAATAAAAGAAATAAAAATTATAAAAGAAGATAATGAAAAATTAAAAGAAAAAATAAAAAATTTAGAAAATAAAATTCAAATAGAAAAAAATAAAAATGAATTTAATGATTTAATAAATGAAAATAGAATTCAAAAATTAGAAAATCAACATAGCAAAAAAAAAATTCAATTAACTCATTGTAATTTAAAAGAAATAAATTCATTTAATCCACATAATAAAGATGAAATTATATATTCAATATCACAATTTCCTTCAGGAAATATAATTTCAGTTTCAGCAGATAGAACAATAAAAATATATAATAATAAATTTAATATAATTCAAAATATTACAAATGCACATTTAAATAATATTTTTGATTGTAGTATAAAAGATGAAAATAATTTTGCTACTTGTTCAAATGATATTAAAATATGGATTAAAAAAAAAGAAAAAGGTATTTTAAAAGATGATTTTTTATATAAAATAAACCATGTAATTAATTTTAAACATGAGAACACGTTATTTAAAAAAATATTATATTGTTTAAATGGAAATATAATTTCATGTTCAGAAGATAAAATAATAAGAATATGGGAAGAAAATAATAAAAATGAATATAATTGTATTAAAACATTAACAAATGATTATGCAATAGCTTCAATATTATTATTAAATGATAAAAATTTTTTAATTTCTTCTTCTTTTAAAGAAACAACATTTTGGAATATTAATTCATATGAAAAGATAATTTTAAATAATGTTAATTGTAAATCATCAAATGCTTTAAAAAGAATAGATGATAATAGAATTATTGTAGGAGGTGATGAAAATGGAATAATGAAAATTATTTCTTTAGATGAAATTAATGTTATTTATGAAATTTTTAATGAATTTAAATGTTTGGCTATTTGTATTATTGAAAATAAAGGAATTTTTTTAATTGGTGGAGTTAGTAATGATATTAAAATTTATAGAAGTGATAATTATGAATTGATTAATTTGATTATAAATACTCATGAATTTTCTATTTATGGAATCACACATTTAAAAGATTGTTCTATTATTTCTTATGGAGAAAAAAATACTGTAAAAGTTTGGTCTTTATGATTTTTATTTATTAGTATCAATTTTTTTTAAAGTATAACAATGAAAAAAATAGGAATTTTTATTGATTTAAAAATTATTAAATTTAAAAATATAGAATTAAATAAACTTTAAATTATATAATAACAATATTATGTTTAATTAATGATAAATTTTGTAAAAAATGAATAAATAGAATTATTTTTTAGATATTATGATGAAAAATTATATATAAATTATTTAAGATAAAATAGTATATATCAAAATAAAATTTAATGTTTCTTTCAATTATTTTTATCCTAATTTATTAATTAAAAATTATAAATTATATCAATAATAATTAATTTTATATTCAAAAAAATCAAAAAAAAATAAAAAATAATCCTCAATCAAATATAAATTATAATATCAATGATATATAAATAAAAAAAAAATAAAAATCTAAAATAAAAAAATGAAAAAATTGCTTCTCATAATTTCCTTAATAAGCATAACTTTATGTGGAAATGAGATACGTAAAATGGTAAATCAAATAGCAAGTCAAATAGGAGAAATGAAAAGAAGATTAGAGAAAGCTCCAGTAGGACCAAAATCAAAATTTCGTCCAGTTGTAAGCAGAGGATATGAATATTATGCTCATACATTAGTAACAATATATAACCCTGCAATAATGGAAGATTGCTTTGATGATTATTTAAGAGATATTGTTCCAGCTTATATTCAAGGTGCTGATGCTACACAAAAAGAAAAAATAAAAAAATTAATTTCTTTATCTGAATTTTCAGCTTTTAATAAAATTCTTGTTCCTAAAGTTTTATTTAAAAAGGGTAGTTCAAGTAATAATATGGGATTTCTTGCTATAATGAGTGAAAAAAATACTGATACTATTGATTTCTTATTTTTAATAATGAGTTCTAATTTCAAATTAGCTGATGAATATTTTGTAGCTGTTAAAAGTAATAGAGTTTTATTCTGGGGTTCAAGTGCAGAATATCTTATTGCTAAACCAAGAGCTTTAACAGAAGATGATTTAGAATATTTGTTTAATTTCTTACAAATTTGTATGTTTTCTAGAGCACAAGTTATTTTAAATGCACTTAATAGAGGTTAAGTAATAAAATAAAAAAAATCTAATATTAGTTTTTTTATTATTATTTCATTATTAAAAAGTGAAAAAAATTTGAAGATAGAAATTTTTTTTTTTGAAATTTAAATTATATATTTTATTTTTTTTATTTTTTTTTAAATATATTTTTTTTATTTTTATGTTTTATGTTTTTTTATTGAAATTAAAATATTAAATTTTTTGATAGACATTATTATATAAAATATTTATTGAAAAAAAAGAATAAATACTTTTTCTGTTTCACATTTAATCATTTATTTTTTAATTATTTATTTTAATTTAATTATTTAATAATTAAGATTTAATGACAGAAAAAGAAGGAGAAATTTTAAATAAAAGTGAAGAAGAAAATGAAAGTGAAGTAAGTGATTCTTCAGAAAATTCAAGTGAATTAAATACATTAATAATAAAAAAAGAAACATCTAAAACAATTACAATTGATAATGATTCATATGAAAAATTAATTTCTTTTCTTAATGATGTTATTAATAATAATAAGATATTAAAAGAAAAATTAAATAAAAGTTATTTAAATGAATCAATACAAACTGAAAATAATGATATTTATGATATTGAGAATAATTTATTAAATAATAATAATAAAAATTTTAATAAAGATTTTGAAAATAAAAATAAAGAATTAATTAATAAATTAAATGATATTGAAAAAGATAATGAAAAATATTTAAAAGAAATAGAACAATTAAAATTAGATTTAAAAACTCAAAATGAGTTAAATATAAATAAAATAAATAAATTAGAAAAAGAAAATAATGATTTAAAAAATCAAATTAAAAAACTAAAAGAAAATGGTCAAAGTAATAATTTCAGAGAAATTTATTCAAATCTAAATTTATTAAAGTATATAACAAAGTATTTAAAAATTAGAGATATAATTTCATTATCAAAAGTAAATAATAAATTATGGAATGAATTATTTTATAAAACGAAAAGTGAAATGTTTGAAAAAAAATTAAAACAAAAAGAAGAAATGATAAATAATTTTAGTAAAGAAGATATTTATAAAAAATTTAAAGTAAATGAAAAAGAAATAGAAGATTTATTACAAGAATATATAATAAATGATAAAATCTCTGGAAAAGAAATAAGAAATGAAATAGTAAATTCTCAAATTTTTTTAACTCAATTTGTAAAAATTCCATTAAAAAATTCAAAAGAACCAAAAAATGAAAATGAGAAAAATAAAAATACAAAAACTAGTTTTTTTAATCGATTTGTTTCAGTATTAAAAGGAGAAAATGAAGAAGAAGAAGATAATATTTTTAATTTAAATGAAAATGAAGATGCAATAAATAATAATTATAATACAATAAAATTTACAGAAGAAGAATTTAAAAATCTATATGAATCAGATAGAAAAATTTTAGAAACATATAATACAAATAAAACAATAAATGTAAAATTTGAATATGAAAAATCAGATAAAATAAAAGATTTATTAAATGAATTTTTTAAATCACAATTACCAAAGAATTTTTATCAGAAATTTTTATCAAAAATATGTGAAATTTTTTCTGATTTATTATATGCTTGTTTTTTAAGTTTAAAAGATATTAAAAATTTAGAAATAGTAAAATATGCATTATATTGTAGATATATGAAATGTCGAATGAAAATTGAAGAAATGGATTTAGAAATACAAGATTTAAATCAATTTGCAGAAAGTTCAAAAGAAATTAAAGAAATGTTAATGAAACAAAAACAAGAAGTTGATATTAAATATAATAATTCTCTAATGATTATTACTCAATTAAATGAAGAAAAAATAAATATACAAAAAAAATGTAATGAATTAGAAAATGAATTAAATAATAGTTCTAAAAAATTTGATGATTTTAAAATTCAAATTTCTAATGAATATAATAAAATTAAAAAAGATTTTGATATTATAAAAAAAGAAAAAGACTTATTAAAAGGAACTTTACTTGATTTTAAAAATTATTTTATGAAATTTATTGGAAATGATGGTGAAATTATAGAAAATTAATCATTATATTTTAATTTAAAATATTTAAATAAATTATTATAATTGTTTTTTAAATAAAAAGTAATATTAGTAAATTAATTTAATACTAATTTTTAAATTTGAAAAAAAAATTAAAAAAAAACAAATTTATAATATTTCTAGATTTTTTTATTCAAAATTTTTAACTAAAAAATCTTCAATTTCAGGGATTTTTCCTCCATCAATAACAGTTTTAGTTAACCATTCATCTTTAATAACTTTAATATTTTTATTAGATTTTTTTTTTAATTCTTCAAATTCTTTTTTTTTCATTTTATCACAATTAATCATAATAAAATTAGTATTTTTAGATAAATCACATTTTCCTCCTAAAGTTTCAATTAATCTTTCATTTCCTCTTAATTCGTTCCAAGTAAAATAAGAACTTGGTAAAAAAAATTCAAAATTTTTAAATGAATTTAAAGGAATTTTAAAATTAAAAGGAAATAAATTTAAATAATCATCAAAATCAACTTTTTTTTTTCTTTCAATACATTCATCAATATATCTATGAGAAACAATTAAGTGTTTATTATCATTATTTGCTTCAATAAAATCATTCCATTCTTTTAAATAACCATCATTTAAAATTATAACTTTTGCTCTTAATATTTTTAATTCATCATAAATTAAATCAATTATTTCTCCGTGATTTTCTATGATTTTTTCTTTTATTAAATTATATTCTTTTTCTGAATATGTTTGAGATACAATTGAAAATGTTTCTCCTTTAAATAAATCACTTATTATATAATTTTTTTTTGTATTATAAATTATTTTATTATTTAAATTATCATCTATAAAAGATTTAAATGGTTTATATTTTTTGGGATCTTGTATTTTTCTATTTGAAATTGAATCAATTATAAAATTTGGTGTTGTAAAAATTGGTTTTAATTTATTATTAAATGTTTCTATTTCTTGAATATTTTCTAAAGAAAATGGAACAATTATTATATTTGTTAATGGAATTATTTTATCAAATATTATTCCATTACAATATGAAATTAATTGAAATAAACATTTTTTTATTTTATTATTTCCAAATTCTCTAATATGAAAAATTTTACCTGAAAAAATATTTTGTACTTCTTCAAAATTTTCTATTATTTTTTTTAATTCATCAAATTTATTTAAAATTTCATCAGATTGATATTTATATTTAGAGAAATCTAAAAATGTATTTTTAAATATACAATCATCAAACCATTTTTCAGAAACAATTTTTTCATTATATTTATTTACTTCTTTTAATTCTTTATTAGTAAAATTTAATCCATTTTTAAAAATAATAACTTCTGAATCTTTAAAAGAAGAAATAATTGTTCCTCCTTTTTCTTCAATAATTTTTTTCATATTTAAAAAAATGTCATCTGAAAAACCAAAAAGAAAAAAAGTAACATTATAAAAACAAGGTAAATAATATTTTTTATCAGTTAAATCTAAATTTGATTTATTATCTAAAATCCATTCTTTATTTACAATTATTATTTTATTTCTTTTTGCCATTAATGTTTTATAAGTATTAATTTTATTTGATATTAATATTGAAGTTCCTTTTTTTAAATTTTCTTCATAATTTCCTTCTTCTTCTTTTATTCTTTCTTTTATTTTAATGTTTTCTTCTTCTTCAAATCCTGATGTACAAATTGATAAACCTTTTAATTTGGGTATTTTTTTTATTTTCTTTTTTTTTATATCTTTAGCATTCATTCTTATTTTTGAATTTGAATAAAGTTCAAATTAAAAAAATAAATAAAAAGGGTTATTCATTTTTCACTCAAATTATTATAATCAAATAAATTAAAAAATTCACATTTTTAAAATTGAAAAAAATATTTTTTGATAAATATTTATTATATATTAATATGATTTATATAATTTTTACTTATTTGATTTTATATTCTTTAATTTATATTTGGTTTTTGAAAGATTATAAATGATAAAGTTTTAAATTTTTATTTTTAATTTCCATACAATAATAAAAAAAATAAATTAAAACAATTTCAAATAATTCTATCTAAAAAAAAATAATGTCTGCTGAAGAAGATTCTGATAATAACACTCAACGTTTTCGTCAATATTACAAATACACTCCAAAAATAGATACAGACTTCAAAAAAAAATACAACTACTACAAAAATAAACATAACCCAAATTATAAAAATTACAAACGGTCTCGTTCAAGAGAAAAAACAATATATTCAAAAGAAAAAAAATATAAAAAATCAAAATCAAAATCTCCAAATAAAAACAAAACAGAAAAAAACCAAAAATTAAAATTTACATCATCAACAATATCATTTAAGCCTTTATATTTTAAAGGTTCAAATGATTATTTATCAAATAGAAATGAAGAAAATATAACAATAAAATCTCAAAAATTAAAAAATGATAAAAATAAAAATAATCCTTCATCAGATAATGAATATAATCCATTAGAATGGGATAATGTATCAAGAGATAATGAAAGAGAATGGTATGATCAAGATGAATCAAATCCAGTAATGGATGAAATGCATTTTTATCGTAATGTAATGGGAAGAGTTAATCAAAATCAAGAAGAAAATGAAATATTAAAAAAAAAATTAGCTATTTCAAAACCAATTAATAAAAAGACTGCAAATATAATTGATGCTTCAAGATGGGAAATTAATCGTATGATTACTTCTGGAATTGTTAAACAAAAATATGATGAAGATAATAATTTTGATGATGATGATGATTGTAGAGTTTTAATTCAAGTTCATGAAATTAAACCTTCTTTTTTAGATGGTCATATTGTTTATACTAAACAAATTGAACCTATTCAAATTGTTAAAGATCCTAATAGTGAAATGGCTAAAATGGCAAAAAAAGGAAGTAATATTTTAAGAGTAATTAGAGAAAGAAATGAAAGAGGAAAAATGAGAGAAAGATTTTGGGAACTTGCTGATTCAAAAATTGGAAATATTATTATGGATAAAAAATACAAAAAAATTAAATCAAGTGAAAATAATATTAATTCATCTAATAATACTAATAGAGATGAATTAGGTTTAAATGATAATAAAGATGATAATTCTAATATTAATTCTCAATATGGAAAAGTTTTATTTGAAAAATCAGAAGCTGTTTCAGATTTTGCTAAAAATAAATCAATAAAAGAACAAAGAGAATATTTACCTATTTTTTCAGTTAGAGAAGAATTATTAAATATTATAAAAGATAATAGAGTTGTTATTATTGTTGGTGAAACTGGTTCTGGTAAAACTACTCAATTAACACAATATTTATATGAAGATGGTTATACTAAATTTGGTTTAATTGGTTGTACTCAACCAAGAAGAGTTGCTGCTGTTAGTGTTAGTAAGAGAGTAAGTGAAGAAATGAATTCTACTTTAGGTGATAAAGTAGGTTATACTATTAGATTTGAAGATTGTTCTAGTAAAAATACTAAAATTAAATATATGACTGAAGGAGTTTTACTTAAAGAAAGTTTAAATGATACTGAATTAGATATGTATTCTGCTATTATAATGGATGAAGCACATGAAAGAAGTTTAAATACTGATGTTCTTTTTGGAATATTAAAAAAAGTAGTTTCTAAAAGAAGAGATTTAAAATTAATTGTAACATCAGCTACAATGAATTCTAAGAGATTTTCTGATTTTTTTGGTAATGCTCCTATATTTAATATTCCTGGTAGAACATTTCAAGTTGATTATCGTTTTGCAAAAAGTATTCCTGATGATTATGTAGATGCAGCAGTTAAAAAAGCAATAGAAGTACATTTACAATATCCAAGTGGTGATATATTAGTTTTTATGACTGGTCAAGAAGATATTGAAGCAACTTGTTTATTATTACATGAAAGATTAAAAATGTTAGGTGAATCAGTATCAAAAATTGCAATATTACCAATTTACAGTCAATTACCTTCAGATTATCAAGCTCGTATTTTTCAAAAGACAGAATATAGAAAATGTATAATTGCAACAAATATTGCAGAAACTTCACTTACACTTGATGGTGTTAAATATGTTATTGATACTGGATTATGTAAATTAAAAGTTTATAATCCTAAAATATGTATGGATGCCTTAAGAGTTACTCCTATATCACAAGCCAATGCTAATCAACGTGGTGGACGTGCTGGTAGAACTGGACCTGGTGTTTGTTTTCGTCTTTATACTGATCATGCTTTTAGAAGTGATATGTGGGAAAATAATATACCTGAAATACAAAGAACTAATTTATCTAATGTTGTTTTATTATTGAAATCACTTAAAATTGATAATTTATTAGAATTTGATTTTATGGATCCACCACCACAAGATACAATATTAAATTCAATGTATCAATTATGGATGCTTGGTGCTTTAGATGATAAAGGTAATTTAACTGAAACTGGAAAAGTAATGGTTGAATTTCCTTTAGATCCTCCATTAAGTAAAATATTAATAGTGTCTTCTAAATATGGTTGTTCTAGTGAAATTGCTACTATTGTTTCTATGTTAAGTGTACCTACTATTTTCTTAAGACCAAAAGATCATGAAAAAGAAGCTGATTCTGCAAGGGAAAAATTCTTTGTTCCTGAAAGTGATCATTTGACTTTATTGAATGTATATGAAAAATGGAAAATTAATTCTTATTCAGTAGAATGGGCTAATGAACATTTTTTCCATGCAAAATCATTAAAAAAAGTAAGAGAAGTTAGACAACAACTTTTATATATTATGAAAAATAATCATATTGATTTAAATAGTTGTGATAATAATTGGGATATTATTAGAAAATGTATTTGTAGTGGTTATTTTACTAATGCTACTAAATTAAAAGGTATTGGAGAATATGTTAATTTAAGAACTGGTATTCCTTGTGTTTTGCATCCTTCAAGTGCTATTTATTCTCTTGGTTATACTCCTGATTATTGTGTTTATCATGAATTAATTATGACTAGTAAAGAATATATGTCTTGTGTTACTGCTATTGATCCTCTTTGGCTTGTTGAATTAGCTCCTATTTTTTTTTCTATTAAAGAAGATTTTGGTGAAGAAAATAATTTTAATAAAAGAGAAAATTTAATTAAAAAAAATGATAAAGCGAAAGTTGAAACAAATAAAAGTAATCTAACTTTAAATAATTCAACTTTACCTAATTCAAGTATTAGAAATAGTAAATATTCTGAAGTTGTAATTCCAGGAATGACTCCATTAAGAAAAGTCAACACCCCATATCGTCATTATGGAATATAAAAAACAGACTTAAAAATAAAAAAATAATATAAATAAAAAAATATAAATAATAAAAAATAAAACTTTATTTCATTAATAATTTTCAATTATTATAAAAAATACTAAAAAAAATGGATCAAGACAATTTGCGAATCGATTTTGAAAATCCAATATCAAATAATGACAATGAAAGTAACGTATACAAAGCAATAAATATTCAAACAAAGAAAGAATACGCCGTAAAAAAAATAGATTTATCAGTAAACATCGACGAAGAAATATCAATATATGAAAAATTAAACAGCTGTGAAAATTCGATAAAATATTACGGGACATTTATGGACGCGGAGTCGAAATATATTTTAATGGAATTATGTGATTATAGTTTAGCCAAAAAATTAAACGATAAAAAATTAGACCAAGAATATTTCAGTGTTAAAGATATCAAAGAGATTTTTTCGGAATTGAATACCACTTTTAATATAATGCGAGAAAATAATATAATTCATGGTAATTTAAAGCCAGAAAACATTTTAGCGAAAACAATAAATGCGAAATTGATTTATAAAATATCAGACTATGGGAAATCGAAACAAAAAGACAAAGAAAAGGTTTTAAAATATCAAGCGCCTGAATATAATAATCCTTTAATACA
>JAEEGK010032210.1_pt1 | contig 10268 bp, 7 predicted proteins | sample 8958771 | NCBI WGS metagenome assembly JAEEGK01 (sample SAMN16246547, study PRJNA631951) | gut metagenome | biome: gut microbiome; feature: rumen; material: SC-attached | host: Bos | place: Iran: Karaj | collected 2018-10 | reverse complement strand
AGCCTCGTTCCTTTTGTGCTGTGCCCGGAACCCTTGTCCCTGTGGATTTTTTGGTGACGAGACGAAAGAATGTGTCTGCCGTCCCTTTGAGATTGAACGGTATCAGCGAAAGATTTCCGGTCCTTTGTCCGACCGTATTGATCTTCAGGTGCATGTACCCCGGGTGAAATATGAAGACCTTCAGGCAACAGAGACTGAAGAAACGTCAGCGCAGATTCGTGAGCGTGTCTGTGCAGCCCGTAATATTCAACTGAAGCGCTTAAAACGGTATGGTGTTTTCTGTAATGCCGGAATGAATCACCGGCAGGTGGAAAGGTTCTGTAAACTGGATGCGGCCTGTAACACGTTGATGGAAAGTGCTTTCTGCAAGCTGGGGCTCAGCGCCCGCAGCTACGACCGGATTCTGAAAGTCGCCCGCACCATTGCGGACCTGGCAGGCAGTGACGAAATCCAACCGGAACATATTGCGGAGGCGATTCAGTTTCGGACACAGGTGAATCAGTAACTTATATCGATGTCGTATTATAGAACCCCTGTCTATCGCATTTTAGCGGTGGGCAGGGGTATTTTTATTGAGTTTGAGAAAATTCAGTGATATAATAAAAACTAAAGTGGGAAATTGTATCTTTTTAATTTTAAATATATTGTGGTCTTCACAAGAAAAAGGAGTAGTTTCATGGCTAAAAGGACCAGCGCTAAAAGCAAAAGCACGTTGGCAGGAACAAATGCGGCGGATGTATTAACTGTAAAACACAGCCAAGTTACTGTAAAGGCAGGTAAGGGTAATGACAAGATAAATGTAAACAACGGATCCAGCCATAAGATTTATGGAGAGACCGGCAATGACACGATTATTGTTGCCGCGAAGGCAGGATCCAGCTCGAAAGTTTACGGTGATGACGCAAAGAACAAACTGACCGGCAGAGATACGTTTACGATTAACGGCGGGAAGAAGAACTATTTTTATGGCGGTAAGGGCGTGGACACGTTCAATGTGAACGGTGGTTCCACTAACTATATTTATGGCGGTGCGGGCAATGATGTGATCGTGATTGGCAAGACCAGCACCGGGACCGTTGTTGTAAAAGACTTCAGCGTTAAAAGTGGAAACAAGGACACCGTTAAAGTAACTGGCGGTGCAGTAAAGAGCATTGCTGTTTCCGGTAAAAACATGATTGCCAAAGGCGGTAAGAGCGCTTCTGTAACATTGCAAAACGCAAAGAGCAAAACCTTTACCGTTACCGATACTTTGGGGAATTATACTGTTGCCGGGGCCAATATCAAATTAGCATTAGGCAAAAACTATAAAGGAACACTGAATACGGCGTCTTTCATTACTACTGTAGATGGGAGAAGCGATGCCAACGCGTTTACAATAAATGGCAATGCAAAGAACAACACAATTTATGGCGGCGCTGGTAATAACACCCTGAATGGCGGTGCAGGGAATGACACCTTGACCGGTGGTGCGGGCAAGGATGTGTTTAAGTATGCCAACGGACAGGGTAAAGATACCATTAGAGATTATGCGGCAGGCCAGGATACGCTTCAGATAACCGGCGGATCCATCAGCAAGGCGGCACTGGCGAACAGCAATAAAGATTTAGTATTCACTGTTGGCAATGGCAGCATCACGCTGAAAAATGCTGCGGCAAAGGCAATCAGCCTGAAAGACAGCCGTGGTAATTATACTGCATCGAGTACAACGATTACGCTGGGCAGTAATTTTAATGGAACGATGGATTCGGCAAAATATCTCAGTACGGTAACAACTATTAATGGGAAGTCTTCTGCCAATACAGTTACGTTAAAAGGCAACGCCAAAGCCAACACGATTTATGGAGGTTCCGGCGCCAATACGATTTATGGCTACGCCGGTGATGATAAGTTATACGGATATGGCGGGAATGATGCTCTGGACGGCGGTGCGGGTAATGACACGCTGAATGGGGGCATTGGCAACGATACTTTAACCAGCGGAGCCGGTAATGACACGCTGAATGGAGGGACCGGTTCGGATACTTATGTTATTTCTTCCGCGTTTTCAAGCGATACCATGATTTCCATCAACCAGACCGAATTCACCGCAGGAGATGCGGATGTACTGTACCTGCAGACCCTGAATCATAATGCTGTGAGTTATTCTCTGGCAGAAGGAACTCTCACTATAACTGACAATAATACCGGCGGCAGGGTGATTGTAGCCGGCTGGGATGTGAATCCTTTAACGTCCATACAATTTGCGGATAATAAAAGTATATCGTCTGAAATGGTCAATGAAATCATAAGCGGCGTATCCTATGTTATTCCCATCAGCGAAGACGGTATCTACACAAGCGAGCACGTGAGAAACACCTTTGCTTTCAGCGGCAGCGGATGGTCTGTTGCGATTCAGGGCGCTGGCAGCTATGACACTCTGGATTTCAGCAGTTACAGAGACGGAAGATATGTTTTTTCAAGCAACTACAAAGCCTTTGACACCTTATATCTTACCTTTTCCCAATTCGATGAGGATGGAAGCACAACAGATGTTGGAACTGTATATTTAATGGATTATTTTGCTGCGGAAGAAAAACCGGGTAAAGTGCTCTTATATGACAATGCCGTCGGGGAAGTCCGCAGTTACAGCATGCTGGCAGATTCGAACGGCGGTGCCGGGGATGATCTGATTTTTAAAAATACGGAGGACAATGATCTGGCCAACGTGTTGAACAGCGGAGCCGGGGATGACGTGATATATGGAAGCAGAGGCAGTGATACCTTAAACGGCGGCACCGGTAATGATACGTTATATGGCGGCACCGGCAATGACACGTTGAACGGCGGAGCCGGAGATGATTTGTTATACGGCCAGGACGGTAATAACACCTTAAACGGTGACGCCGGTAATGATATTTTGTACGGCGGCGACGGCAATGGCACATTGAACGGCGGTGCCGGAGATGATATCCTGTATGGCGGGGAATACCCGGACACCTTTATTTACGTTGCCGGAGAGGGCAACGATATCATTAAGAATTTTAATAATAATGGTCAGCCTGATACGTTGCAAATTACCAACGGTTTCATAAAAAAAGCCGAGTTCGTGGGCAATGACGCGGTTTTCACAACCGATTCCGGCAGCGTGACTCTGGAAGGTGCGAAGGGGCAGACTATAAATATTATAGATGGCTGTGGAACTCATGTGGTAACGGAAGACACCATTACAGTATATGACGATTATACAGGCAAGATGGACGCTAACGTGTACTTTGATACGGTGAAAACGATTTCCGTGGCAAACCAGGCAAAAGGCGTAACCGTTATCGGCAATGCGCTGGATAACGTCATTAATGGCGGAAACAATGATGACACGCTGTACGGCGGTGCCGGCAATGATACGTTATATGGCGGCAACGGCAATGACACACTCTATGGCAGCGCCGGCAATGATACGCTGAGCGGCGGCAAAGGAAACGATACATTTGTCTTTGATAAAGACTATACAGGCAATAATACAATTAGTGATTTCGAAGTCGGCAAAGACTTTGTACGTTTTGCCGATGATATGCATGTTACCGGCTCTTCCCTTGATACCGGGGCAGGCTATTCAGTTGCATTGGAGCTGAGCACGGACGGAATCGTAAACGTTGCCTCCGCTTACGGAAAAACCATTGCGTTTAAGGATTATAACGATGGAGATTTTGCCGTGGTCATTGGCACTTTTGACAACGACGATCCCCTGACCGGCACTTCCGGTGACGATATCCTGTACGGCCTCAGCGGCGCCGACACCCTTATCGGCAACGCCGGCAACGACACGCTGTACGGCGGATTCGGCAACGATACCTTTGTTTACGGCGCCGGCGAAGGAAACGACGTGATCAAAGACTATACGCAGAACGAAGATACAGTGAAAATCACCAACGGATTTGTTTCGCAAACAAACACTGACGGGGGGAACCTTGTCTTCACAGCCGGTGGCGGCACAGTGACCCTGGAAGGAGCAACCGACAAGACTATATCAATGACAGACACCAACGGCAGCTATACGGTTTCTGCAGAAGCGATTACACTGGGTTCGGATTATTCTGGTGTTCTGGACAGCAACGCATATCTGTCCACGGTGGTTACCATAGATGGAAGCAGCGCCGCAGGCGGCCTGGGCATTACCGGAAACAGCCAGAATAACGTCATCACCGGCGGCGCAGGAAATGATATGCTCACTGGGGGAGCGGGGAAGGATACGTTTGTATATACCGGCGGCGTCGACATTGTGACCGACTACACTGCAGGCCAGGACACTTTGCAGGTTTCCGACGGCTATTTCAGCGGCATGGCTGTGGATAACAATAACAAAGATGTAGTATTTACTGTAGATGGGGGAAGCGTGACCTTGCTGGATGCCGTAAATAAGGAACTCAGCCTGAAAGATAAAAACGGCAGCTTTACTGTATCAGGTTCCGCAATCGCCTTAGGCTCTGACTTTACAGGCAGCCTGGACGCGGATAAATTCTCCGCCGACACAATCTATGTGGGCGATTGCAAAGAATCTGTGTTGACAGGCGGACAGGGCGCTGACAACTTTATCTTTGTTAATCCCACGGGGAACCATATGATTACGGATTATGAGCACGGAACCGATGTGCTGCGTTTTGAGACGGATCTCGTTACCGGCAGCGCCGTGTCCGGCACGGACGTTGTGCTGACCCTTTCCGGCGGGGCTACGGTTACCATTCAGAACCAGGCCGCACATGCCGTAACCTTTACGGACGCAACAAATAGGGAAATCTCTGTGAATCCCAGGATTACACAGCAGAGTGTAATCAAGAGCTTGATGAAAGCTTTGGATGACTATCCTACGGCAATACTTTCGGAGCAGACAGTTCGTGATGCATTAGGTGCAGCTGTTAATTATGCTTCAAACGGTGTCTTTACTACATGGGATTCATTAATTAAACAATTTGTTGGTGATGTCAGAAACTACGGCGGTTCTTCATCAGATATTTTGAATCATAATGTAATTGAGGGGAGTACGCTGGATAACTTCCTGATAAATTACTGCGGTATTAATTTGCATAATGAAGATACGGGTGCGATTAACGGCGCTGATGCAGGAGGTGCTGAAGTCAAAACTGCTGTGAGTATTGTACCGGAAAGCGGAAACATTGGCGATTTGGTACCTGTTACAACAGATACGGCAACGATTAAGGGCCTGACATTTCATTGGGAAGAATCAGTATGTCCAAATTTAGACACAAGTGATGCTGACCCCAAAGTAAATTTTGTCTCATGGTTCGCTAATGAAGGAACCGATAGCGAAAAGCAAACCGCTATCTTAGACAGGATTAACACATGGTGGGCTGAAGAAGGGCTGAATCTTGTTGAAGGATCGTATGGTTTAAGCTTTACCGAAGAGGGTACGACAGTAAATGATATCGATGTTAAGTTTTATAATGATAATAGTGATACGTTAGCCAGTGTAAGATGGGCTAAATATAAAGATGGCCCGCAACAGGGTGAATCAATTGAACTGAGACTGCAAATCAATATGCATCATTTTGAAAATTTTGATTTTGAAGATGTAAACGGCAGATATCCGATTGAAGGTTCAGATGAGTATTTTAATTTAGACCGTATTCTTGCCCATGAACTTACCCATGCTGCCATGGCGGCAAATATTACCGGATTTTCGAATCTTCCCGAATATTTCAAGGAAGGCTCGGCTGAATTAGTTCATGGAATTGACGATTTCAGGGCTTACAGTATTGCTGAACTGGCAAGGACAGTCAAGGCAGATTTTTTGGAACAGTATTTGTTTAACCACGACGTGGTTTTGAGCGAAGAAGACAAGAAATACTATTACTCCGGCGGTTATATGCTCCTTCGTTATTTGGCAAAACAGTCTGCAGATTATTATGACGGTACGCCGTCATCAACCGTAACCGACAGCGGCGCCGGCATATTGAACAAGGCTTCTGTTCAGAATGCTTTGCTGGATTTTGCGGATCCCTTTGTTTCTGATTCATTTAGCGGATTTCGGCAAGATGAATCAAAGAATGAATCGCTCTTTGTCACGGGCAACGTATAATTAGGCAAGACGTAATGACCCCCGATTTATAGTATCGTGGATTCACTTATAGAAGTACATAATTATTAAGAGGTTTTATAAACAGGGTATCAGGTGTTAACACTTGATAGGGAATTTGATAGTTTTTCTATGTTAAAAGTTTTAATAGATGGGAAGACGTATCCATATATGCTTAACTACATAAAAACATGGGTGGTTGTTAAAATGGGGGAGAGCATAAAGAATAACGAGGTTGAGCTTCTTGCATAGTAATACAATACGGCGATAATGGAGTACTGTTAAGCCAGCAATTCCGGTTTATCTCAATAAAGAAAGATAATATCAAACGGGTTTTAGTTAAATGCGTCAGCGTATAACTAAAACGAAAAAATTAAACTTGTAAATTTAAAAAACCGTGAATTTTGATAACAGTTCAGCCCCGTAGAATATAGATTCTACGGGGCTTTTGGCAGGGTGTTACCCGCTTCCTTTGTGTCTCCGAAGTGTAAGTAGGCCCCTTGTCCCTGTGGAGTTTTTGGTGACGAGCCGAAAGAACGTGTCTGCCGTCCCTTTGAAATCGAACGGTATCAGCGAAAAATATCCGGTCCTTTGTCCGACCGTATCGACCTGCAGGTGCATGTGCCCCGGGTTAAATATGAAGACCTGCGGGCAGCGGAGGCGGAAGAAACGTCGGCGCAGATTCGTGGACGTGTCTGTGCGGCCCGCAATATTCAACTGAAACGATTAAAACGGTATGGTGTTTACTCTAAATGAATAATTAAATCAGAGGTGGCTGATAAGGTCACCTCTTTTTTGTGGTATAATAATAAAAAGTTCAGGTCAATGAGATAGTAATATTATATTGGACAGGAGTGTGAAAAATGGAATTTAAGCAAGTAATTAAAAACCGTTATTCCTGCAAAAAATTCAACGGCAGGCAGGTGGAAGATAATAAGCTGAATGCAATTCTGGAAGCGGGGCGGCTGGCTCCGACCGCAAAGAATCTGCAGGAGCAGCATATCTATGTAATCCGTTCCGATGAGGCTCTTGCCAAAATTGACGCGGCAACGCCGTGTCGTTATGGCGCGCCCACCGTGCTTGTCGTCGCCTACAATAAGAACGATGTCTTCACCTATCCGGGCGGCAAGAGTAATTCCGGCGCGGAAGACGCAACGATTGTAGCGACGCATATGATTCTGGCAGCCGCGGACGAAGGGGTAGACAGCTGCTGGCTGAATTTCTTTGATCCGGAAAAACTGGCGGAAGCGCTCGGTCTGCCGGAGAACGAAGAAATCCTGATGCTGATGGACCTGGGATATGCAGCGGAAGGTATTGGGCCGCTTCCCAAGCATACCGACCGGAAAAGCCTGGAACAGACTGTGAGTTTTATATAAAGGCCTTACGTTTAATAAGGATCAAGTATCATGATTACGTTGTCGGGAATTAAGAGATTCTTTGATACGATTGACAGCGGTCATACATGGGAATGTGTTGTTGAAGGAAGCGAAATTGAGGACGTAAAAACAGACCGTGAGGGTTCCGTTATAATTGAAGGTTACGACTTTTCAGAGAAAGCGGTTTATTTTGAGGGGCGCTACCTTCCGTTCTCACAGATAAAAAGTGTACGCAGCCAGCCTTCCGCCATTCGTATCCGAGGAGGCGGTTGCGGCATCGGTCTGCCGGTTTTTAAAATCCGGTTGGATTACGGCGCAGAGCATCCGGTTGTACTGGTTGTGGAAGAAAAAGATAATGTAGACGAAATCATCAACAGGATTTGTAAAGGCAACCGTGATACTACCCTGGAGTATTATGTGGATCCCCACACCGGATTGAGACCGGAAAAAATCTCACCGCCTTTATACTGAGCAATTTCGTTGGGTAACTGTTAAAACCGGGAATTACAGAAGGCGGTCATCACTTTGCCGTTTTTTCTGTTGCTTTACGTAAAGATCAGAGGAGGGATTGCGACATGATTGCCGATAAGGATTGGAAAGCAAAACTGAAACTGCTGGATGACCTTGCGATGCGGTATGAGGTCGCTGTCAAACCTCTGTACGAAGAGGATTATTTGAAAGAGTTCTATGACTTTTATGAAATTAAAAACAGAAGGGCAAAACTGGTTCCGGCGGAGGAAGGTTTTGAGAAAACATTAAAAAATGTAAGCGGCGAGGACAGTTGCGAAGCCGTCGCTGAAAAAACGAAAAGCCTGTTTGGTTTGCCTGTCCGTGTGACCGTCTTTGACAATAATGTAAAGCTGAGGGAGGAATTGGAAGGCCCCGACGGACTATCTCCCTTCTTCTTTGTTTTTGACCTTATGTTCTGCGAATATGGGGAGTACACCCTGTGCTTTATTTCTGGCAGCAATAACTAGTCAGATAGAAGCGGAGCTGACAGACTGCCGGTGGTCTCTGCCGGATGACAGAATGTTCCAAACGTATTCTGGATGACTGTATGTCTTGGTACAGAATGGAGGACCTATGAAAGAAATAACAATAGAAATTGACACAGAATATATTCCGGCTGTTTCGCTGCTGAAGCTGGCTGGCGTTGTGGAAAGCGGCGGTCAGGCCTCTTATGAGGTAGAGCAGGGTCATGTGACCATGGACGGGGTCGTTTTAAAAGAAAAACGCAAAAAGGTAAGACCGGGAAGTACCGTGGTCCTGAATCATGAATACTCGATTTATGTAAAAAAGTAACATGGCTTTCCGGCTGCCCATTGAGGAATAGATTTTCATAAGGGTGGCAGGGAAAGTAAAGGTGAAGCATGAAAACAGTTGACGAATACCTGTCCCACAGCTATTCAATACCGGAAATGCCGTCAGTTCTTCCTTTGCCTGCGGAAACGTTTGTTGCAAGCTGGAAAGAGGCAGAAGGAAAAGAGGCGCTGGACTTTTTGACGGAAATTACCGGCAGGAACAATAAGATATTTCCTTTGAAAGACAAAGACGCGCTTCGTATTTTTCTAAAAGAAACCCTGGGAGGCCCTATTCCGGTTATTACTACGGAGAATCAAAAGGACTTCCGGAGCGTGGAAGCGTTGCTGAACGGCCGGAATGTTTTATCAGATTTCCCGATTACAGTGAACGCTTTTACTCTGGTGGCTCGGGCAGACAAAATCAACGGCCATCGCGTAATCCTTCTGGGACAAGCGCCCTACAGCAATATTCCGGCCAAACAGCTTGGCCTGGAAGAAGGGGTTTGGTTGGAGCGCTCTTTCCGGCTGCGGCTTGCCCACGAATGTGCTCACTATGAAATGCTGCGGCTGTTTGGAGATATGCAGAACCATGCCCTTGACGAAATTGTGGCGGATGCGGCAGGACAGATTGCGGCCTTTGGTAATTTCAGCGCGGAGCGGCAGCGGCTGTTCTTCGGGCTGGAAAAGGGGACGGGACGCTGTACGGGGAGGCTTTCCTATTACTGCCGGGGCGTGCTTCCCTGGGAAAGGGAGACCGTGTACCGGTCCGTAGACGCGGTTCTGGATGTTCTGGAAGAGCAAATAAGGAGCTTCCTGACGGAGAAGAGGAAGTGCCTGTCCGGAGATAATGGCAAGACATATCCTCTCCGGAATTTGCTGGCAGATAAAGCTATAAAGTACGAATTGCTTTCCGTTCTTTCCGGAACAAGCATCGCGGAAAAGATCGGCAACAGGGGAAAATAAAGCAGGCAATTGGTACTGTTTCTTTTTGTGAGTTTATTTATACTTGGAAGAAGTATATTTTTTGAGAATATCATGTATAATATATAAAGATTTATATGGGGAGGCTTTTCATGAGAACCAGTACATACGAAATATTCTTGCCGCTGATTGGCAGGGACGACAAAGAAATAGCTGGCAAAACGCTTTTGGTGAACGGTTTATACGGCGCAATTGATGTGGTGGACGCGGAGATTGCGGCAAAGATCCGCGAAGAAAATTTTGCGGCAATTCCTTTTGCCATGAGAGAACGGCTGGCCCAGCGCGGTCATATCACCCGGAAGGATGAGGCAGGAGAACTGGCCGACGCGCGGCTGCTCGGCCGCATTTGGAACAAACTGATCGGTCACAGCGGCAGGGGACCGGTAATCCTGCCCACTTACGATTGCAACTTCCGCTGTCCGTACTGCTTCGAACGGCATCGCCTGACACGGGGACAGGAGTGGCTGGGCCATGAAATGAAGCCCGAAATGATAGAGGCGGTCTTTGCCGCGCTTCAGAAGCAGCGGGATCAGGGCTACAAAG
>JAEEGK010032208.1_pt1 | contig 10269 bp, 17 predicted proteins | sample 8958771 | NCBI WGS metagenome assembly JAEEGK01 (sample SAMN16246547, study PRJNA631951) | gut metagenome | biome: gut microbiome; feature: rumen; material: SC-attached | host: Bos | place: Iran: Karaj | collected 2018-10 | reverse complement strand
TGTCGAAGTCGCGCTCTTCCTGCACCGGCGGTTCCGGCATCGGGATGTGCGGCGGTATCACCACCGAGCCCATATACTCCTGCGCCTTGTCGATTTGCCACTCCTCGATGCCGAGCGACTTCATCGCCTCCCGCATCCTCCACGTCAAGTGTGCCGTCACGCGGCAGTAGAGCCATTCGTGCCGGCTCAGCCCCCACAGCCCGCCCAGTCCTGCGCCGAGCGTGAAGGCCAGCGCCATGCCGATAATCATCGGAATTGTGTAGTCTGTCATATCGCCAAATCTTTAATGTTTCAATCGCTTGTTCTCCATTTCGCCCACCATACGGAGCCGCTCGATGCGCTCGAAGAAGGAAGCGTTCTCGGGAATGCGGCCATACCACTTGTACTGGTCGGTGACGTGCAGCACGCGGACGGTCTGCAGGCTGTACTCCGTCAGGCAGTATTCCGTGCGCCATAGCATCGGCGGCTCGTCGAAGAGTGCGCTGCCCTTGTCCTTCTCCACATCGCGGTAACGACCTTGCGACTTGCGAACCATCGCGTCGGGTATCTCCATCGTGACGCACAGGTCGGCATCGACGATGAACGACAGCCAGTGTATCGCCTCGTCGGGCGGCTCGGGGAAGAAGCAGAAGCCAACTGAGTCCGTCTTCTGCCCCATTGCCCCGTGGTCGGTATCGTTGCGCAGCACCTCGCCCGTCATCAGCGCGTTGTACTCTCGCTTCGACATGAATCTGTGTAGTTTCATATACAAGCGATAAATTCTCCGTAGAATATATGACGGATAGCCTTCGATGCCGTGCCGTCGTTCTTGGCGGGGTGGCAAAGGACAAAGATATTTCCCCACGAGTCAATGATGAACCGCTCGTAGAAATACTTCGTGCCAGCCGACGTGGTAAGGATGCCGCCCTCCTTCACGCCGAGCCGCTGTTCAAATACCTGCTGCATCGCGTCCTTCAATTCCTCGTTGATGCAGCGCACTTTCTCCTGTGCCTGTCTGACCTCGCGCTGAGCGTCGGCCAGTCGCACCTCGATACTTTTTACATGTTCGTCTCTTTCCATAATTTCTTTTTTTTACTTTAATAATTCCTTTATCTTATCAGCCACCGATACGGCGTGTTCCTCGTCGAGCAAGTCCTTCGCCGCCGCCGTCAGCCACAGGCTATGCACTTGAATGCGCTGTCTGTCACCCATCTCGCCGCCGTTGGCATCCACCACGGCCTGCAGCGCATGGGTCAGCGCCACCAGCACCTTGTCGGTCGGTATATCCTCCATCATGCGTCGCAGCACCTGACGGCACGGCTCGGCCTTCGTCTCGTAGTCGGGGAACAGTTTGCGCAGGCTCCTTTGAGCGTCGCGCAGCATCACCGCCATATCTAAAACATCGTAGTCCGCCATCGTTCAGTCCTCCTTCTCGATGATTTCCTTCACTTCGTCCTGCGTAAAGATAAAGTCCTTGCCGTATGCCTGTAGGCAGCAGCAGGCCAGTTCCACACCCACAGCCTTATAGTATTCCGCGACATGATAGAGGTCGGGGACGGCCTGCGGGTTGAACTGCTCCTTGTGCTCCTTGATGCGGTGTATTGCATTGTAGCGGTGCAATCCAATCTCGCTCATCATCAGTCCGTAGTCGAGCCAGCCTTTTCGCTGACTTTCCTCTTCGATGCCCGGAGGTGTCGGCTCTTCCTGCTTCATTTGTTCGATAATGGACTTGACATCATTATAGGCCCAAACCCTGTGCGACCCCATGTTGCGCAACTCTTCAAGATTTACGTCCATCAGCCTTTTGTTTATCTCGGCAATCAGCTTATCTGCGTCAATGTACTTCATAGTTCCTTACTTTTTGTCAAATGAAAACACAAAGAATGCGTCGTAGTCTTCGTAGTAGGCTGGCTTATCATATACTACCTTCCATCCAGCCTTACGGTAGTGGTCTTCGATGTCGAGCCAATGGTTGTCGAATATAACCTGACGTCTTGGTCTTGGGTCATCATCATTGTCGCTCGATACGATGTCCATGATTTCGTCTTGCTTAATGGTGGCACTTTTGCCGTTCCATTTCTTTTGGATAAGTTGATTCACCGCTTCAAAGATGAAGTCGGGAATCATGTGCGTAACCTCTTTGGGTGAGATTGGTTTTACTTTGTTCTCGTTCATAGTTCCTTATAAATTCGTTTAATTCGTTTAATTCGTGGTCGTCTTATTTGCCCTTTGGCTTACGCCGCAATCCCGTTTGGCGGGATAGCTCAAATGTTGAGATTCCCGTTGTTGCCGTTGAAATTCCTGGCGTTGTTCACGTTGTACCTCTCAGCGAACCAACGGTTCGTGTCGGTCGGGTGGACATCCGAAGTTCTGCTGTAAATGACAGCCGCCACCCCTTTTACTACATTCATAACTGACGGTGAACTCTTACTCAGTGACCGACCTCCCACCGTCCTGACTCCTGTAGCCTGACTGCCGCCTGTCGGTGGCATTGCGCCATCGCTTGATACCTTCATCCATCCTATCCATGTGGCGGGCTATCTGTAATTTCATCTTATCGGTTAGCGCACCCAACTGGATGCACTCGTCGAACATCGCGTCAATCACTCCCATTTCGCCTATCATGTCGTCGATATACATCTGACGCAGTTCAGTATTGCTTCGCGCCTTACAAAATAGCCGAATCAGGTTAAGTGCTGCTTTTCTCATCTCCGACCACGCACCCTCACGTCGTTGGATCGTAGATATATTTGGCGCAAGATAGTGCAGCGTCTTCAGCAGATTCTTTGCTTCAACAAGAATAGAGTCCTTGTCATTCTGCGCACCGTTGCCTCTGCTCTTGATTTTGTATTCACGCTTACCTTGCTTCTTACGCGCTGGGTGACTATATCTGTCTGCCTGCTCTTCGTAGGCTTGCTGAAGATATGCGTCGTAATCGAAATCGGATTGATTATCCACGTTGTTACTGATAGTCCTTTATTATTCAAAAGAAAGCCGCACCCGCTCCGACGGGCGCGGCAGTGGTTCGCCGGACGAGCCGACGAACCTAATTTTTAGATGTCTAAAAGCGTGACCGCCTGCACGCGAAACCTGCTGCTCACGCCGGTGCCGGCGAGATACCCGCCGTAGCCGTAGAAAAGCCTGGCGTAGTACACGTTGTACCTCTCAGCGAACCAACGGTACGTGCTGTTATTGATAGCCGTTGTTCCCATCTTGGTAATCGAAGGAGCAAGAATGGCGAGTGTTTCGTCGTTCATCAGCTCACAACCCTCCAGACAGCCAGGCAGGAACCATGTACCACCCTTCAGCAACTCGTTGGCATAACTGATAATATAAGCCTTGTTCATAGCAGGAAACTTCGCCTTCGTGCCGCCATCTTTGGTAGGTGCCGTCATCGGGCCGTACTTCTTGGTAAGTTCTGCGCCACCGGGCAATGCAAACGAGCCGTACTTCTGCGGGTACATCACGCCGAGACCATAGTGCAGATAGTTGTCGTAGGTACCAAACTTGGCACGAATGTCTGCACAATACTGGTAGCCTTCTGCGGTTGGGTCTTCAAAGCACGACGGGCGCACTGGCGCATCATTGCCGTTCTTTATGACTGGCTCCATAGACTCTGGGATGCGTCCGTTTGTGGTAGCCCATACACGAGTTCTTGCGCGGTTCATCACACCCCAGTAGTTGGTATAACCGCCGTCATTCTTCCAATAGACATCGCTGGCGGGCATATCACCCAACACACTCAAAGCGATGGTACAGCCCGTTGCGCTGACAACATAGAATCGGTAGTCCACGCACTCATCACACTGAATGATGATCTGCGCACCGTCTGAGTCAACCTTGTTGCCGTCGGCATCAGCAAGGTATGCCCACCATGCCTTAGTATCACCAACCTCGGTTGCCTTTGCAGCTACGGCAGCGGAAATCTCTGCCGCGCTGGTGGCGTCGATAGCGGTAGATGTCAATGTCACATCCACGGTAGTGTCAACGGCATAGTCTGGCGACATGCGCAACTTGATAGCCAACGTAGTGCTACTGATGGCGGTGATGGCATACTGGCATACGTCCATATACCTCTCGTCGGTGCCTGTCTTGTCGATAATGAGAACCTTGCGGCCCTTACGTGCAACTACATAACCGACATGCGTCCAAGCACTCGGAATGATAGCCTTCTGAATCCACGAGCCACCCTTCATGTATCGGATGACGTTGCTCTCGTCAAGCATCACCAAGTCGCCTGGTGCGGGCTCAGTAGTGATGACATTCACACCGTCCACGATGATTTCTCGCGTGGTCTCTATCAGCGAAACCTGACTCTCGATGGTCGGCTTCACGGCGGCATCGTAGGCCGCTTTGTTTGCATAACTTTTGATAGCCATATCTTTACGTTTTTTATTAGTTCAACAATACCCAATTGGCCGTCGAGTTAGTAACGGCAAATGCCTCGTAACACTTGTTGTTGGTCGTGTCGTGATAACGCTGCCCGACGAATCGCGGCACAATACTCGGCGCACCGGCACCCTCTACCACCAATGGATAACCGCACACCTTCGGCATATTCTCACAGTCGATGTCGGTTGCCTTGAAGCTGCCCATGTGCTTCAGGTTCTCAATGATTCCCTGAATACCTCCGAGGTACTGTGCGAAAGACTGAGCAATAACAGCCTGACCTGGCGCACCGATGAAGTTGGTGGCGATGTTCTTGAAGATACCAAGACCCATCACCAACGCCACGCCTCCGCTCACGGTAGCCGTCAATCCTGAAATGACGACAGTCATACCGACGGGGCAGAGGTATACATAGTAACCTGTTGAAGGCATGGCACTGACGGATTGCTTCATTAGAGGCTCATACATCGACTCTGTGACCTCGTGTGTTGTGGGCAGTTGTTCATAATGTACACCGTTGTAAATCCAATACAAGAATACACCCTCACCGTCATATATAGCAGAATATACCAACGTTGGATCATAGTCGGCAGTAGCAGTCAGATAGCGGCCAGTCCCTTCGTCGGTAGTGTAAGTGTATGTAATTACCTTGTCATACGTACGTGTTATCTTACGTGCAACAACTGAGACGTCGGCAGGCACAGCCTGTGCACTTGGTATCAAAAGGATGTCACCGGCGTTTATAACCATCGTGTTACTGATACCGTAACCGCTCGCGCTCACTTCCTGACCGTTCACATTCACATACTTGCCAGCTGTAGCCTGTGTTAATGTGCGCTCGGTAACGGTATCGTACTTTCCAAGTGCACGGTTCAGGAACAGAATATTGTTGGTGATTCCCGTGATGATGGTGTCCACCTGTGCTTTGGTGTAGTACGATGTCAGCGCGTTCGTGATAGCATTCGAGATGGCGGTGTTCATTGCCGATGTCGTGCTATACGGCTGTAAGGCTGTCGAGATGGCTGTGCTGATCTGAGTAGCCAATGCCGACGAATCAGGTAGGCCGTCCAACTTTGCCTTCAGTGCATTGGTGAAGTCGTTGGCAGAGAGTCCTTTGCCATTCTCCTTACTAACCTTTCCGTTTAAAAGATTATCAACGGCCATCTTCGTGTAATACGATGTCAGCGCGTTTGTGATAGCATTACTGATGGCGGTATTCATCGCCGACGTGGTAGAGTAGTCAGCAAGTGCGTTGCCGATAAGCGTCTGCACTTGTTCAGAGGTTACGAACGCAGTGATAGCCTGCTGCAAAGCGGCAATAGCCTGACTATGTTCAGGAACCAAATTCAACCGCTCCTGTATCTGGGCGGTGGTGAGAGTCAAATCTCCGTACTGAGTGTTCATAGCGTTTCTGTTTTTAGTGTGAGTTAATTCTTTTTCAAAGCTCGCTGCACGAGTCCGTTCATGTCGCGCAGGATTGCACCCGTCACGTCACGCAATACGACATATAGACTGCGCACATCGCTACGCATACGACGCTCATAACTGACGTGTACGCCATTATAGAGGCCGTCGTCTTTCATGATCTGAGGCAGTCGCATGTTGGTGTTGACAAAACACAACGGCTGTTCCTCTTTCTCGGTGCGGAATCCGTCGGCATAGTCGCCATCAGGAACGTCATACTCGCAGACGGCCGTCACCACACCCACCATATCTTTTGTCGGGAATGTGAAGAGCCAGTTGCCTGCTTCGTCATCCATCATCTGCGACTTCTTGATGACAAGCTGCTTTTCTTGCATACCCCATTTTAAAGTCAGACGAAAGTCGTTATCCTGCATCGAGAATCCTTCGCGCTCGATGCGAATATTATACTTCGCCTCTTCGCCCTGTTGAATGATATTCTTTACGTTCATCATATCGTTAAATCTTTTAATATCGGTCATTTTGTCGTCATAGGTTTACCCGTCTGACGGTATACGGTCTTCGCTCGGGTAGGCTCGCAGTACCTTGTCGTCAGAGTCACGCAGTACAAGTAAGTTTACGTCTCGCAGTGTCAGCATTCCCGTGGATTGTTGGATAGTTACTTGCACTTCCTTGGTACCGTCTGCCGTTCTGAGTGTAATCGTCTGTTCACGGTCGGCTCCCAAATTATCTGTGTCACTCCTCACGGTAACGACTCCATCACCCTGACCTGTGTAGGTCAAGATGATGTTGCCGTTGCCGTCGTTCCAAGGAATGGTAAGTGTTGCCATACTATTCGATGCTCCAGTTAGTGTTACTTGTTACGCTGAACGATGCGCTGGTGCCCTCGGTGGCAGCATTCCAGTCGAGCTGTACGCTTGCGGGAGATACTTCCAGAACAGGATCACCGGCAGCCTGCGTGATGACGCACGTCGCGGTATGGCCCGCATTGTCGGTAACGATGAGCTGCGCTGTCTTTTCCGTTACATGTGCATTCTTGGGAATGTTGGCAAACTGGATGGAGAATGGGAACTCGGCACTGGCTCCTGGGTCACCCGTGATGTTTGCGCCGTTGTTCGTCTCGATGCTGTTTGCATTGTAGATAGAGGGTAGCGTGAGCACCAGTGTGCCACCGCTTGCCAGCGAGAACGTCAACTTCGAGGAGTTGGTAGTACCCTCGATGGTCAGCACCTGCACGCCGTCCTTGCTGACGGCTGCTGCCGACTGAATGTTCACAAACTCAGGCTTTCCGGCCTGTATGACCTGACGCACCACGTCGGGCACGTTTGCCGCCTTGAAAGTCATATTGGTACTGCGAGGACTGCGCCCCGTATTGTCTGTTCCAGCGGTCACGTTTACGGTGTCGTTGCCGCTGCCTTGGGTCTTGCTCGGTACGAGCCAACTTGCGTATGCCATAATATTTACTTATATAATTTGCCAATCCAAATTCGTGATAATGCGGTATTCTATCTCGTTGCCCGGCGTGAGCCACACCAACATTTGCGGTGCTTCAGGAGTGACACGGATGGGCTTGTAGAGGTTCTTGCGTTCGTCAACCGTTGCCGTCACCTCAATACCTGTAGGCAATCCACGCGCAGCCACACCGACACCTTGTCCGATGCCGCAGGCGTGAGCCCTCACGCTGCCTGTTATTGCCCTTGCCGTTGCCTTCATACTATCCAGTTACTTTTACGTTTGGGTTAATGCGGATTACTTCTTTGCGTTTCCCGTCAGGGAAATCCATATCTGGTATATACACAGTCAGTTTAACCATATAGGTACCAACTCCCAACAAATCGGAATCCACTAACACTACGTAGTCGTACTCGTCGGTCAGTATACACTCTGTCTTCTTGTACTTCTTCTGCTGGTCCTTCTTGTCGTCGTTATACACCACCACGTCAAAATCCACGTCAAATAATCGCAAATTGTCTGGCAGTGTGGCCGCAATCAGTATCTTGATCTGTGAACCGACGGTGTAAGTATTGACGCGCTGCAAACAACTACCTGAACTTGTCAGGCGCATATACGGCTTGATCAGTGTGTCAAATCCGTACATTACATAATACATCTGTGTCGGCTCTGCCGGACTTCGGTGGTTAAACGAACTGTCTACCAGCATCAGCGTCGCTTGACGGATGGAAGCGGGCACCTCACCATACTCTTCCAGCACATCCTGATACGTGCGGTTCAGATAATTGAGCACAGTATCTTCCGCCGCTGAACCATAAAGCTCAAGCACATCATCCTCGTCGTCAAAATCTACGCGAAGATGTTTCTTAATGTCGGCTATTGTCAACCATTTCATGTTTTTGCTTTTTATCGTTTCTTTTCTATTCTGATAAAAAAGGGGTATGGGTTTACTTGTGTTTTTCGGATGTTTTTCAAGGCGTAAAAAACGGCTCGCCGCTGCGAGCCGGAACATACTTTTAATAACCTAATAATACTAATTAAACCAACTATTATGCTTTCAATAAATTACTAATAACTTGCTTCCTGTTTTTCCCGTCAGCGCGGTAACTCACATGCACCCAATACGAACCCTTCGTATTGTGTTCCCAAATCAGCTGGTCGAACTCGCAATGGATTTTGATCCACTCAAACCACCGCTTGCCCTTCTGCATATCGCCGTCGATGCAGAGGTCTGCCGCCTCGCCTTTCATGTGCTGAGAGTTCGAGACACCACCGACCGCACGGTTCAGGGCCAGCGACCGATAGCCGCTACCTATTTTGATGGGGTGGCCCATCGCATCGCGCAATGGTTGTAACACCTGATGCACCAAGGCGCAGAGATTCACCACGTCGGTCTGTCCCGGCTGGTTGCGGATACCCTTGGCCTTGGCCGTCGCACTCGCGCAGAGCTCTTCGAGCGTGAAGTTCTTACTGATCTGTGTCATTTTGTTTATAGTTTAGAGTTTATGGTTTATAGATGATTACCTTGTCAGAAGAGTAATCATAACTGTCCACTATCCACTGTCCACTGTTTCTAATCCCCATTGTAGGGGTCAATATCGTTCTTCTTCTCCTTCTCTTCAATGACGGTTTCTCCCGTTTCTATTTTCTGAAGATCATCCTCAAGGATTGAATTATCGACATCAAAGTGCCTCGCAGTCTTGTCGATGAGTACCTTGGCCAGCATCTTCCATATACGGGCGTGCTTATCACCTGGCAATCGGCAGCTGGCTTTGTTCTCAGCTATCGACAACAGCTGCTCGGCACATACCACACCGGCTGCAATATAACTGACAGGCACGTCGATATGCACAAACACCCACCGCTCCACGCAGTAGGCCAGGATGATGATGACAAACCGCTCTATCAGCGTCGGGATGACCTGACGGAACTTGTAAGACATGAACTTGGCCTTGTCGCGCTTCTGCTTCGGGTACATGATATGCACTCGTTTGTCGAGCTCGTAGGTCGACCATGCGTCGTACAACACGAACATCGTGGCGATGATGATGAGCGGAAAGGCTGGCTCGAACTTACCGACGAACCAACCAAGTGCCCCGCCAACTATCAGAGAGATGTATTCAAAGATTTTTTCCATATCGCTTCCGATTTTAAATGATTGCCAATATAGTTGCCAAGAGTATCAGGGCGAGCAGGAATCCACCCACTACCCACAGGCTCTTGTCAGTATTCTCTATCTTCACATTGGGGTTGCTTACACCGCCACCACCTACATTGATATTGTTCTGGTCTTTCTCTTTTTCCATATCTGTAAATGTTTTAAATGATTATTCTCTTGGCATAGTACCGATAGGCACCGTAAACTGACTTGCTATCTGATAATCCTCTGAAGTACCTGGTACTGAATTATAGGTCAGATACCACAGATATACAATGATTCTGTCACCTATCTGAAGATTAGCCTGATGACCGCCAACTATAGGGATATTCTTACTGATATTGTAAGAAGTCAAATCAGTAGTTTTGTGTATCACGTTTCCGCTGCCATCCTCCTGCGTATTGGATATGGTAATAGAACCGCTCGATCCGAATTGCGCACGAGTTGTCTGTGAATATGTCGTATCAGGTGTAGTCTGGCCAGATCTTATCAAATCGTAAGTATAATAGATATAGGCCGGATAGAGAATCAGATTCGCTGCCGGAGGTGTCTTTATATCGTAATTATTTGTTACGGAAAGAATCTTCGCAGTAAATGAGGTGTCTGTTGGCCGTAATTCCGATGTCGGATTTGCCTCAAACGTAAGCAGGCACAGATTTCCGCCACCACCTGCATCTTTCCACATGAAGGTATCATAACCAAGACCTGGCAATGCTATCAAGGTGTTAAGTTCGTTATAAGCATTGTTGTCAGTTATGTTATTCTTGCCTGCCATAGAGCGTGGTGCAAAGAATCCAACGGCATAGAAGGTCGCCTCTGTGACAGACTGCGGTATCATGCCCAATAAATCATTAAACATTGAAGAAGGC
>JAEEGK010032206.1_pt1 | contig 10270 bp, 10 predicted proteins | sample 8958771 | NCBI WGS metagenome assembly JAEEGK01 (sample SAMN16246547, study PRJNA631951) | gut metagenome | biome: gut microbiome; feature: rumen; material: SC-attached | host: Bos | place: Iran: Karaj | collected 2018-10 | reverse complement strand
GCTTTGTATTCGGATTATACTTATTCATAGTATTCGGAATTCTTGTTTTCACAGCAGTTGTGCTTGCACTCTTTTACAGTGTATTTGACATCATTGTTAAGGAAGAAACGCCTTTCAGCGACAAAGTAATAAGAAGGCTTCTTATCTCCCTTATACTGGTAGATCTTATCTTAGGCGGCACGGTAGGCTGGGGCTTTACAATCCTCGGCGGATTCGTAACCTGGGCTATCATCACCATCATGCAGTACGGCAAAGAGCTTCAGATTCAGTCTGACGAAACATTATAGGGAGGTGTGCTATGGGCAGAATTATCTTAAGACTCGACCGAGTTATGGCCGACCGAAAAATGTCATTAAACGAACTCGCCGAGAAAGTCGGTGTATCCAATGTCAACCTTTCCAAAATGAAAACAGGCAAAATAAGTGCGATCCGCTTCTCCACTTTGGAAGCCATCTGTGAAGCACTCGAGTGCCAGCCGGGCGATATCCTCGAGTACAGCAACGAAGAATGATACAATCGTTTGTTTTTCTTCTGGTAAATTTAATCTCTTATATAATCATTTTGGAAATGTATCCATAAAAGGACGGGGCTTAAATACCCCGTCCTCTTTTATTTTTCGTAACTGAAAGTTTTCAAAAATCTCTTAAGTCTGTCCGTTTGCGGATTGTCAAAAAACTCTTCGGGACTTCCCTCTTCGACAATTTTACCGTTCTCAAGAAAAATAACCCTGTCGGCTACAGCCTTGGCAAATGCCATCTCATGAGTGACTATAAGCATGGTTCTGCCTTCTTTGGCTAATGAGAGCACAACGTCCAGAACTTCCCTTACCATCTCGGGATCGAGCGCCGCTGTTATTTCGTCCAAAAGCAAAACCTCTGGATGCATGATAAGCGCCCTTACTATCGCAACTCTCTGCTTCTGTCCGCCGGATAACTGCCTCGGATAACTGTCTTTTTTCGACAAAAGCCCTACTCTGTCGAGAAGTTTGATGGCCTCTTCTTCGACCTCGGCTTTTTTACGTTTTTTAACCTTTATCGGAGCTAAAGTGATGTTTTGAAGAATTGTTTTATGAGGGAAAAGGTCGTAGCTTTGAAAAACCATTCCGATTCTTTCCCTGGTCCTGCTTAAATTCTTTTTGTTGGGATTTACCTTTTCATCTCCTAAAAGAACTTCACCCTCATCAATGTCTTCGAGGCCGTTAAGGCAGCGAAGGAACGTACTTTTGCCACAGCCCGAGGGTCCCACTATTACCACTACTTCGCCTTTTCTAACCGATAGTGACAGATTGTCGAGTACAGGTAAATCATCAAATTTTTTGCTTAATCCGTTAACTTTTAAAATCTCTTCCATATCAGTTCTCCCACTTCTTCTCAAGATATTTGGACAAAAGACTTATCGGATAGCATGCCAGAAAATATAAAAGAAAAATCGTGGCAAAAACTCCGAACGCCGCATTCGGCGAACTCTTTCTGTTGGCCTCTATTATCTGCTGTCCCACTTTCAAAATCTCAACGATTCCTATCATCATGACAAGGCTCGTGGTTTTAATCATTCTGGTGATAAGGTTTATCGAAAGCGGTATTAATCGCCTTATAATCTGCGGAATAATAACATGAAAATAAGTCTGTACAGTGTTCATTCCAAGCGCCGCACTGCTTTCATACTGAATGGTATCTATACCCGAGAGCGCTCCTCTGACCAAATCCGACATTTCCGCGGTTCCCCAAAAAGAAAAAACGATGACCGAGGAAAGTTCGGCCGATAAATTAATCCCCAAAACCTTGGTGGCACCGAAATAAACGATAAAGAGCAACACCATCTGAGGCATTATTCTTACAATCTCAAGATAAACTCTCGAAAAAGCGTTTATTACCGGATTTTTCAAAGTCATGAGTGCTCCGAGGATGATACCAAGTACTATGCTTATCGCAACAGAAATAAGGCTTATGTACATGGCCACGCCGAGTCCTCCGAGGAGACGCAGCATATTATTTCCTTTTAATAAAACTTCAAATCCCATGTTAATCTCCGAACATTTTGTATCTGGTCTTTTTCTCGATAATACTTCCGAATATCGATACCGGAAGCAGCATAATCACATAAAAGATTACAAGCATAAAAAGACATTCCGTCGTGTTGTAATAAAGGCCGATTAAATCCTTGGCCGTAAACATCAAATCCATCAGGCTTATGGCCGAGAAAACGCTCGTTTCTTTTAGGAGGAAAATAAGGTTTGCAACTACCGCAGGCACACTTAACGTTATCGCCTGTGGAAGAATGACGTTATTAAAAAGCTGCCCTTTTTTCATTCCGAGTGCGAGCGCACTTTCGGTCTGCGACAGTTTAACCGCACCAAGTCCGCTTCTGAAGCTCTCCGCCATATAGCTTCCGCCAAGAAGCCCTAAACCTAAGGCTCCGCAGGCTTCTGCAGATATCGATATACCGATTTTGGGAAGACCGAAATATACGAAGAAAAGCTGCACCAGAAGCGGCGTATTTCTGAAAAGTTCCACATAAACTTTTACGACCGCCGATAAAAACGGTATTTTAAAATGCAGTATAAACGCCGAAATCACCCCTATCCCGAGAGAAAGAGCGATTCCGATCCACCCTATTTTAATTGTCAGCATAAACGCCTTTATGTACAAAGGCAGATAATCCCTGATGATGTTTAAATCCATTATTTTTTCCTGTGATCTATTTTCTTTGCCATGAATGTTCCGAGATTCTGAATTATCTGGAAAATGACTATCAAAAGCACAACCGTTACTATCATGATGTCGGTCTGCCATCTGTAATAGCCGTATCTGACCGCGATATCTCCGAGTCCCCCGCCGCCTACGGTTCCGGACATAGCGGAATATCCGAGGAGAAGCCCGGTGGTAATCGTTACTCCGGTAAAAAGAGAAGTCTTGGCTTCAACCAACAGTACCTTAAAGATAATCTGCAGGGTGCTGGCGCCCATTGCCTTGGCTGCCTCTATTACGCCCGAATCGACTTCGTTTAACGATGACTCTACCACTCTTGCTATATAGGGCGCCGCGCAGATTACAAGCGGAACTATCGTAGCCGTCGAGCCGTAGCTTTTCCCTACTATCAGTCTCGTAAAAGGAATTAAAAGAATCAGTAAAATAAGAAACGGAATGCTTCTTATGATGTTGCAGACAAAATCACCGATTCCGTAAATTATTTTGTTGGGTTTAAGCCCCTTGGAACTCGTCACAAAAAGCAGAATCCCAAGAGGAAGCCCAAGGAGGTATCCGACAAACGTGGAACCCAAAGTCATATATAACGTATCCCTTATACCCTCTAAAATCATTACTATTACTTTGCTTTCAAACATTTCTTACTCCTAACTTATGCTTCGCCGTCATAATCCGCCACCGAGAGTCCGTTTTCTTTAAGATAAAGAATAATATCCTCGGACAGTGCCTTATCCTCAGGCAGAGCGAGAATCATTTCGCCCCTTGCTTTTCCTCCGACATTTTTCGTGTCGGCTTTGAGGATGTTGACGGGAGTTTTGAATTTTAAAATCATATTTGAGATCACGGGCTCGTAAGCCGAATTCTCTTTAAATACGATTCTGATTTTCCTTTTTGTATCAAGGCTTTTAAGCGGCGTATAGCTTATTTCGCTGCCCGTTATCAGTTCTTTGGCCGCATCGGATGAGGGTGATTCAAAGATTTTATCCACCTCTCCCTCTTCGGCCAGTTTTCCGTTGTCGATGATTGCGACATGTTTACAAACCTGCGTTACGACAGACATCTGATGTGTGATAATTACGATGGTTATTCCGAGTGTTTCGTTTATTTCTTTTAGGAGCTTTAATATCGAATCGGTGGTCTGCGGATCGAGTGCCGAGGTTGCTTCATCGCAAAGAAGAATACCCGGATTGGTCGCAAGTGCTCTGGCTATGGCGACTCTTTGTTTCTGACCGCCGGAAAGCTGAGAGGGATAAGCCTTTTCCTTGTCTTCAAGATTGACGGTCTTTAAAAGTTCCTTGGCTCTCACTCTGGCTTCTTTTCTTTTAACTCCCGCAATTTCCAGGGGAAAGCAGATATTGTCGATAACATTCTTTTGCTCCAGGAGATTAAAATTCTGGAAAATCATTCCGATTTCGCGGCGTTTTTTCCTTAACTCTTTTTCGCTTAATGTCGAAAGATTGATACCGTCAATAAGAATGCTGCCCTGAGTGGGTTTTTCCAGGAAATTTACCGTTCTGACGAGTGTACTTTTTCCTGCTCCGGACATTCCTATGATACCGAAAATATCCCCCTTTTCTATTGAAAGCGAAACGTCGCTTAACGCAGTTACCGTATGCCCTTTTATCTCAAATATTTTAGTCAGGTTTTTTATCTCTATTTCGCTCATTTTTGTTACTCCAAAGTATCACGCACTTATTGTCATAAAGTGCAAAAATCCGGGCGGAGGCTTTGACCCCTCCGCCCGACGATTAGCCTAAATGCATTTATTTTTCATAGAAGATTACTGCACCGTCATATGTGTCTTCGATGAACTTTTTGATATCATCGGATCTTAAAACTTTTACAAGAGCCTGAATCTTATCGCTGTTTTCGTTTCCTTCAAGAACGGTAACGATATTTACGTAAGTCTTGGCAGCTTCGGAATCGCTTGCTTCGTATGCGATGGAATCTTTTCCTACGGAATAGCCTGCTTCAAGTGCATAGTTGCCGTTTAAAATAACGTATTCAACTTCTTTTACGACTCTTGCAACCTGAGCTGCTTCAAGTTCCACGAATTCAATGTTGTGAGGGTTTTCAACCACATCGTTTACTGTTGCTGTGAGGCCTACGCCTTCTTTTAAGGTGATGAGACCGTTGTCCTGAAGAAGTAAAAGTGCTCTTGCTTCGTTTGTTGTATCGTTAGGAATTGCAATCTTGTCGCCGTCACCGATTTCGTCAAGGCTTGCCTTTTTGCCGGGATAAATTCCGAAAGGCTCATAATGAATTTCACCTGCAACTACAAGGTGCGTTCCCTGCTCTGCGTTAAAGCTGTCAAGGTAAGGCACGTGCTGGAAATAGTTTGCGTCAAATTCGCCTGACTCAACTACAAGGTTGGGCTGTACATAATCGTCAAATTCTACAATATCAAGTTTGTAACCGTAGTTTTCAAGAATCTTGGCTGCTTCTTCGAGAATCTCTGCATGAGGAACGGGTGTTGCTGCGATCTTAATTGTCTCGCCGTTTCCGTTGGGAATATCTGCTGCATCTGTCTCTTCTGCTGCTTCTGCTGCATCTGCTTTGGCAACTTTACCACCTTCAACTACAAGTGTGTTCTCATAATCCGCACCATAAGTATCAATAAGTGTTGCTTCATAATCCGCATGGAAGAAGTTCTCTTCGCCAAGTTTAACCGTTTCTTCGTTTAACCAGTTTGCAAGAGAATCGTTACCTTTTGATACTGCGGGAGCGATTGTATCCTGGCTTCCGAGTGAAGGAATACCTACCACATATCCGGGATTTTCGATTGCGTAAGCAATAACCTCTGTGTTATCGTTAGCCCATGCAACGCCGGTTCCGTTTTCAAAAGATGTCTTTGCCGTTGCATATGTATCAAACTTCTGAAGCTTGATATCGGGATAGTTCTTTTCAAGATATGTCTCTGCAGTTGTTCCGGAGATTACGATTACCTGATCGTCTGCACCGATTTCGGAGAGATCTTTAATTACGTTGTCTTCGTGTGATACGACACCGAGTGCCACGTTCATGTAAGGAAGTGTAAAGTCAACCTTTTCGGCTCTCTCTTCGGTTACGGTAAAGTTTGCAAGAACGATATCAACCTTACCTGTTTCAAGATATTCAACTCTGCTGGCTGCCTCTGTGGAGACGTAGTTGATATCTACTCCGAGGTCTTCACCGATTCTCTCTGCGAAGTAAACATCGTAGCCCTGATATTTACCGTTTTCATCCACATAACCAAACGGGTTTTTGTCTGAGAAAACTCCGATGTTTATCTTTCCGCTCTCTTTTATTTCATCGAGTGTTCTGTATACCTTTGTGGCATTTGCTTCGGCAGTATTTACTGTGTTTCCGCCCGAAGCTGTATTAGCGCATCCCGTAAAAGATGCTATAGCAAGTCCTGCTGTTAAAATTCCTGTTAAAAATTTTCCAAAATTCTTTTTCATGATCTTTTTATCCTCTTTTCTCTTAAATAATTACTTATGTGTATTTTCTGTATTTTTGCATCCTGCGGCTTTTCCTTTACAAAAGAAAAAGCCCGGGGTTTTAAACTCCCGAGCCAAATTAACGTTTCATCCGAAATGACAAACTAATCCGTGCAGGTGCATGACAAATGAGCCAAACACCCGGCTTTCATACAGGCCCGGGAGAAAAGCATTCGACAGCAACACATACACATTGAGATGTAATTATTTGCAAATGTTTTCATATTTGTCATGTCTCCTTTCAATTCGATAGTCGATACTATAAACCTACCAAACTAGTATGTCAATAGTTTTTTTAAAAAATTTTTTTAACTTTTTTTGTGAAAATGTCAAAAAGCGTGTAATTGCAGGCATTTGACGCCACTTAATAAATTGTGGGTGCTTCTTCCCAAATCTTAATTACGGCTTTGTCGCCTATCATTTTAACCGATCCGTTGGCCGGCCAGCACGGCATTTCGGCGTATTCTTCGCTTCGAACAGCCTCTTCGTATTCAGCCGCCGTAAAATACCTTGCTTCAACTCCCATTAAGTCCTTGAAGAAATGATATCTGCAGACAATCATTCCGTTGGCATCTAACCAGAAAATCGGTCCGCCCTCCTGAGCGGCATATCTGAATATCATCGGATATCTGTCTTTTACGGGAGTATTTGAAAATGCTCCGCCCATTACTATAGGCGTTTCGTCCGGAACATATTCATCCAGATCATATATTTCCTCGAGCATTAAAAGTGCCTGCTGTTCGGCATAATCATAACTGTACTTATACATGAATGTCGTGCAGTTGGCGGTAATAGCATACGCACAAAGAAGAAGGCCTATTGCCACTACGCTTATGTAGGCAAGAAGATTGTTGAAAAGTTTGTTTCCTATATACGAATGATAAAAGAGAAGCAATGCAAATATCAGAACATACTGATATCTCATTATGTTTCTGATTCCGTTGGTCGGAAGAAGGATTAAAATAAAGTTCATCGACAGCGGCAAAATTATCGTTGCAATAAGGAATGGAATTGCATGTGCTATTTTTTTGTCTTTTATTTTAAGAACAAAAATAACTATCGACAGAATTGCAATTATTGCAAAAATTGCTGCATAAAGAAGGTTCTGTGATAATACATCATTCTTAAAGAACATAAAGAACCATCTGGTTGAGTACTCGATTGAAAACTTAAGATTGGAACGGATAATGTTAAAAGAAAACTCGTTGACTCTGTTTTCGGTACCCGTATGATAAATCTTCATCATGAGTTTTGAAACCGGCAGATCCAGTGCTGCTGCCAGAATTCCCGACAAAGCACAGAGTCCGAGATTGGAAAATGCTTTTGAAAGCTTTTCTTCTTTTACGATGTCGTATATAAACATGATTACCGCAAGAGCGGCAACGGCGCTGATATAGGACTGATAGGAGCCCATCATCATAAGAAAACAAATTACGGATATAAAAAACGCGTAGATTTTTCTTGTTCGTAAAAGAGCCACACCCACTACCGTCATTAAGAATGCGAACGAATAAGCAAGTGCCATGTAAAGGTATGAGAAATGATGCGATACAACGGGAAATCCGACCATAACCGCCGTTAACAGTACCACGTACAGTACTTTTTCAATCTTCATCATACGGCAGATTATTAATGCACATATTCCTATCATAAGACAATAAAGACTTACGGTAAGCGCAGGGATTACGATGCATTTGCCCGCGAAGCTGTTGATGTATCTTATCATCCATCTCGCCTGTGATGTCGCATAATCGGCGTTTCTGTAGTATCTTAAGCCTTCACACAGGGTGTCGGGACATCCGAGGCCGTAGAGCATCTCATAAAAATAGCACACGACGGAAGTGATAATCACGGTTATAATCCCCGCAAGGGTTTCTTTTTCGTGACCGCCGATAAATACTTCCTTAAGATATTTAAGAAATTCTTCGGGTGATTTTAACTTAAATTTTTTTGTTTCTGCCACGTTGTTGTTCGAGTTTTGATTGTTATCCATTGTTCCTCTTCTTGCCTTTTATTTTCTTCTTTTATGAATTGTAATGATTAAAAAGATACCCATTCCGAATGCGCCGACAAATCCCGCAAATCCGAGTGCAGGAATGCCAAGAACCTGAGGCTGCATATTGGTGGTGCAAATCATGGCCGAACTGATGATTACAGAAGCCATGATGATGCAAAGAATCATGTCTCCGACTAATATTTCCACTCTCCTCATAAGTGAGTCAAATCCGACGGGTTCGATGTTAATCTTCGTCTGGCCTTTGATAACCGACTTCATCATATCTGCCGAGAGCGACGGAATCGTGAGAGATTTTTTAGCCGAATCATATACCGCTTTGGCGTCGCCTATCATCTCCTGCTTTAAGTCAAATTCATTGAGCAGATCCTGCATGACTTTGCCGGAGAAAAGTTCTGCCATATTTACATCTACATTAAGGCTTGTGACCACACCCTCGATTGTGACAAGCGCACGGACAAGCATTGAGAAGCCTCTCGGGAGCGAAATGCCGTGAGCAGCCGCAAGTTCGACCACATCGTTTAATAGCTCACCCATATTGAGGTCCTCAAGACTCATGGAACAGTAACGGTCCATCATATCGTCGATGTCGTTAAAGAGTTCCGGATGGTTGATTTCCTTCTGCGGTTTTCCTAAGGAAAGAACCGCATTTTTCATCAGATTGACATCCTTTTGAACTACCGCTGTGATGGCGGTTTTAAGGATGTTCTGCTCTTTTTTGCCAAATCGGCCGACCATGCCCCAGTCAAGCCATACAATCTTGCCGTTTAAAATCTCAAGATTTCCCTGATGGGGATCTGCATGGAACAGTCCGTCGTCGAGTACCTGTTTTAAGAAATTATTTACAAGCTTGGTTGCAACTTCCTTGCGGTCATACCCTTCGCTGTCGAGTTTCTCTATATTGCCGATAGAAAAGCCGTCGATATAGCTCATAGTAAGGACACGCTGTGTGGTGTAATCCTCTTCGATTACAGGACATGTTACATAATTGATGCTTTCCATATTGCGGGCAAATTCCAGCGTGGTTTCAGCCTCAATACGGAAATCCAGTTCGTTAATTGAAACCTCTTTTAACTCCTCGACCAGCATGTTAAAGTCTATGGTCTGGTTTATCGGAGAGATCTTGGCCATCTTGGCAGCCTTGGTTAAAAGCGCAAAATCCTTCATCATCATATCAGCCACGTAAGGGCGCTGAACTTTGATGACAACTCTTCTTCCGTCAGGAAGGACGGCTGCATGAACCTGCGCTATGGATGCGCTGCCTAAAGGTTTTTCGTCTATGGATTTAAAGAGTTCGTTAATCGGTTTGCCGAGTTCGCTCTCTATTTCTTTTTTAATAATTTCTATATCAAGCGGTTTTACATCCGCACGTAAAAGTTCAAGTTCCTTGCAGTATTCCTTGGGAAGAAAGTCTCCTCTTGAACTCATTATCTGACCGATTTTTATAAAAGTCGGACCGAGGTCCTCTAAGATATGTCTTAAGTTCTCGGGTGTCAGACCGTTTTTTACGATATTGTGTTTTCTAATAACACTTAAAATTTCTTCGAGACGTTTGGTCTCATCAAACATTTCGCGGGGAATGCTTCGAAGCTTCATTTCAGTCCTGGTCATCTTCGGCACCTCCCTTCGCGGTATGAATACTTATGGCCTTTCTGCCATCGTCTTCTTTTATGGCTTCTACGGATACTTCTTTGGTTCCGTAAACGGGAGTCTTTGACAGTTCGAGATCTCTTTCTATTACTTTTCCGTCGTCGTCCTTAACCTCATTAAAATAAAGGCTCTTTCCGTCTCCGAGATCAAGCGAATTGTCTTCTCTCTTTCGCTCTTCTCTTTTACGCATGATTTCTTCGCGATTGCCGTTGTAAAGGAGCTCTTCGTTGTCAACATTTCCCAGACCCAGCACTTCGCTTCCGCGGCGAAGCAGGTCTTTTATTTCTTCGTTTTGTTCATCTATGGTTCCCAGTCCGGCAAGAATAATTTTTTTGGTCACATCAGTTACCATACTCATGATTAAATCACCTTCTTTTTTCCGTCCTTTAATCAAAAACTCATATTAAATATATTATACTTCC
>JAEEGK010032203.1_pt1 | contig 10272 bp, 8 predicted proteins | sample 8958771 | NCBI WGS metagenome assembly JAEEGK01 (sample SAMN16246547, study PRJNA631951) | gut metagenome | biome: gut microbiome; feature: rumen; material: SC-attached | host: Bos | place: Iran: Karaj | collected 2018-10 | reverse complement strand
GCTGTACATGCGGAAAAGGTCGCCAGCAAAGATACAGGCCTCGTCGCCGCCCGTGCCGCCGCGAATCTCCACTACGGCGTTCTTGCTGTCGGTGGGGTCTTCGGGGATCAGCAGTATGCGGATTTCCTCCTCCATTTTGTCGCGTTTCTCGTTGGCTTCGGTCAGCTCCATTTTTGCCATCTCGCGCAACTCCTCGTCCTTCTCGGTGCTGAGCAACTCCTTGCATTCGGCAATGGTGTCGAGCAGGTTCTTATAGTCGTGATAAGCCTTCACCACAGGCTGCATGTCCTTGTAGTCCTTGCTCAGTTTCACGTAGCGTTTCAGGTCGGCAGTCACCTGTGGGTCGTTCATCTGCTGCTCAATCTCTTGATAGCGGGAGTAGATGGCTTCTAGTTTGTCTAACATATATGATTGGGTATTATTTTTTTGAATGTAAGGCTTGGGCGTAAATGTCGAGGAGCCGGTGACGGAATTCGTCGCCCAATGGAAAACGTTGGCAAGCCTCGTCGACATAGCGCTCAAAGGCGTGGGCTTCGGGGCTGTCGTCGATATGGCTGCCCGTCAGCATTTGTTCGGCAATATAGTTGTTTTGCCATAGGTGGTAGCCTTCGCTGATGCGCTGGTCGATGAGCTTCGCTACAGCATCAGGTGAACCCTTGGTGGCTGATAGTTCCTCATGGGTGAGGGGAGGGCAGATGGTGAAATGTACCTGTCCTTTGGGGTCCAAGATTCCGCTGAAGACGCTCTGCATGTCCTCGCCTGGAGCCTTGGTGTATTCGCCTTGCTGGCGAAGGCACATCTCACGTGCCTTGAATGCGGCGCAGGGTTCCCACTCGTAAGAGACGCTGATAGGGGTTATATGCATCGACTCGAGGGCAACCACGGGGTCGGGATTCTGGCTGCTATGGGCTATCATTTTCACCAGGGCGGGGTCGGTGTGGTCAACACCATCCTTAGTTCTCCCGTTGCGTTGGGCTATCCATACACTTTCCCTCTCCTCAGTCACCCAGTGGCGCAGTTGTCGCGACAGGGTGAGAAGGCATTGGTAATATTCACGGGGGGTACCACCGCGGCCGATGCTGTACATCTTGTTCATCTTAGCCAGCAAGGACATGAGGGGAATCTCGAACAGGTTGGCCCCGATGACCACGTGAGTAGTGTCCAGTCCCATGGCTACCCGTATGTATTGCAGCATCATGGCATCCAACACTATGTCGCGGTGGTTGGAGATAAACAGGGCGGGACGGTTGTCCATGTGTTCTGTGCCACTGAAGGTGAAGTGGGTCATGGTATTGTCTCTCACCCATTGGCAGGCTTGGTACATGAAAGTCAGTTGAAACTGACGCACACTATCTATAGCCATCAGTTGGCGTTTCACCTCCTCAATAGGGGTGTCGGGAAACAGCCGTGACGCAATCGTGCCGAACATTTCGTGCTCGACCAAGGTGTGTAAGTCCTCTTTAACGTCTTGAATGTCGGTGAAAAATGTGTTATGTGCAGATTCCATTCCGCTTGCAAAGATACAAAAAATAATGAGAACTATAATAATAAAGTGACTAAAGTTTGACAAGTGGCTAAAAGGTCAAAGGCGTGATTCTTTTTGCCCTTTTGAGGGTGTTTCAAAAAGTCTGAAGGACTGAAAGAGATAGGCGGGGGCGCAAGCCCCCGTACTTGTGGACGATAAAACATAGCCCTGAAGGGGCGACAGATAGCCGGTAACATACGGTGTGTCACCCCTTCGGGGTTCTTTTTTTTCTACCATTCGTTGATAATTGAAAAGTTTGTTGTATTTTTGTCTTATGAGAAAAAAGATAGTTATTTCTTTTATCTACCTGGCAATATGTCCACTAGTTGCATTTTCTCAACATGTTGGAGAGGCAAAGTCATATCCTACTGCTGTGGTGGTCGACAGTCTGCCCTCAGAGTTGAACAACACTTCCTCTCTTTTCTATTGGCAGGATATCCTTTGGACGGCCAATGATCATGGGGGGCTGATGTTCTATGGGCTTGACACGCTAAATGCTGCCATTCTTCGGCAGTTGCCAGCGCTCGATACGCTACCCCCTTTCTCCGATATGGAGGAGGTCGGGCAGGATGACCACTACTTCTACTTTGGCGACTTTGGTAACAATCATGAGGATTTGCGCGATGATTTACGAGTGTTGCGTTTGGCCAAGTCCGACTTGCTGGCCGGTAATTTCCATTTCGACACCATCTTCTTTACCTATGCAGGCTACGATCCCACCCTCCCCGGTAGGAACGAACTGCCTACCACCGATTTCGACTGCGAGGCTATGATCGCTAACGCCGACAGCCTCTATCTTTTCACCAAGCAGTGGACCTCGTTGAAGACCACCTGCTTTGTTCTGCCAAAGGAACCAGGGTGTTATACCGCTCTTCCTAGGGGTGAGGCCGACGTATATGGGCTGGTGACAGGTGCCTGCTACCGCCCTGACCAGCAGTTGCTGGTGTTCGTATGCTATACTCCTTATTGCCAGCCGTATCTCTACTTGCTTTACGACTTTCAGGGAACCGATTTCTTCGGAGGACAGCAGTTGCGTCTGCCGCTAACCAATGGTATTGGAACTCAAACCGAAGCGATAACCACTGCCGATGGGTTGCACTATTTTCTCACCAACGAACGCCTGTCATTGTTGGGCATCAATTGTCCTCCACAACTGCTGAGCCTCGACCTCTCCGACTATCTGGGTGAATATCTCCACCCCGACACTACGCAGGTGGGTCTTTCTCCTATGCCCCAGCAGGTGGCTTTTTCGCTGCGCCCCAATCCTGCCACCCATCAGGTGGAAGTGTCTCGTCCTCAACCGGGTGTTGCGGCTCATTTGTTGATTTTCAATACCCAAGGGCGTGTTCTGCTGGAGCAGGAGTTTCCCGCACATGCCAAGTCTCAACTCATAGATATAGGAGGTTTTCCCCAAGGGACTTATATGTTGCTCATCTCGACAGAGGGAGGCAACACCGAAAGCCACACGTTTCTGGTGCAGTAATGGGTATGAAATTCAGCCGGAGTAACTGATATCCTGTTTTTCCCAAATGTTCCAACTGAGGAGGGCCTGTCGCTCTAGCATGGCCAACCCACAGCAGGTTCGTGCCCCTGCCGCAGATGCTTCTCGCAGAAAGCGTGTTTCGGTAGGGTTGTATATCAGGTCGTAGCATAAATGTTGGGGACCAAGTAGGTGGCTGTCTTGCCAAGGGGTCTCCTCTACGTGGGGGTACATGCCTACAGGAGTGGCGTTGACAATCAGGAGGTGGCTTGAGGCAAGGCGGGCGGCTTCGGGGTAGCCGATAGCTCTAGGGTGTTTCTCAGGTTGTCGCGACACCTGTTTGAAGTCAATGCCAAGTTCGCCTAGGGCATAGACTACTGCATGGGCTGCCCCGCCGGTCCCTAGAACGAGGGCGCGGGTATGATGAGGTTGTAGCAACGGCTTGAGAGTAGAACTAAAGGCCGGAGCATCAGTGTTGTGTCCTATGAGTTGTCCCGCTGATACCTCCACACAGTTGACTGCCCCCACAGCCGTCGCCGTGCGGTCCAGCTCATCCAGGTAGGGGATGACAGCCTCTTTGTAAGGGATGGTGACATTAAACCCCCGAATATCATTTTCTGCCACCCACTGGCGCAGCCCTTCGATGTTGGGCATCTCGTAGAGGCAGTATCGGGCATAACCAATTCCCTCACGGGCAAACATCTGTTCAAACCAGCGTTGCGACCACGAGTGAGACAGGGGATTCCCTATTAGACCATATTGTTTCATGTTGCAAAGATACACTTTATTTTTGAGATACGAAAGAGGTCGTCATGTCAATCGTATCAGATTTAACATTAGCATTCCTGTACTATCCGAATTTCAATCTGCTATTATCCCAAATCGGTCATTAGGGTTTATGGCAGATTAGTATTTGTTTCGAGCAGATTGGCCGCATCGCTGGCGAAGGTGAGAAAGGCATCCAGTGAATGCCTTTCAGCTACGGCGAGACAGGGATGTGGACAAGATGCCGAAAGAAATGCTGATATGGCATAAACAGACCTTAAAAAGCGAGAAAGGATATAAAAGTCGGTCTAATGACCGATTTGGGATTATAGAATATAAGGATTTGCAATCTCGATTTTTCTTTGTATCTTTGCAAATTCAACTATTCACTCTTTATGAAGAAACTACTGCGTATTATACTGCTAATTATCAATCTGCTTGCTGTGCTGGCTCTGATATTCTCCACACTTGCAGGCGTGGTGGCTCCTAGCCGTTTTGTGCCTATCTCAATATTGAGTTATGGTTATTTTCTCCTTCTTTTGTGCAATGTTCTGTTTGTGATTATTTGGCTTTGTCTTTCGCGGTGGGAGTTCCTTTTGTCCGTAGCGGCTATTGCGGTGCGGCTGTCGTTCGTCCCTCTGTTTTTCCAGGTGGGAGGCGTCCAAGATGTGGAGCCTGCCGACGACCAGATCAAGCTGATGACCTTCAACACCCACGCTTTTGGTGGTCTCGATAGCGACACGGCGATGACCACAGATTCCGGTGCCGTGCTGTTCCTCTCCATCGTGGATGAGGAGCAACCCGACGTGATGTGCCTGCAGGAGTTCTTCCGTCCTCGTCATGTGTCGCTTGCCGACAGTCTCTATGCCCGTGGCTACCGCTATCACTATGGTGTCAGAGGCTCCAGCGTGTCGTCGCCTTTGATACTCTTCTCCCGTTGTCCTATCGAACGGGTTCACGACATACATAGCCAGTCAAAATTCAGTGTCGACATCAATAAGGGTGGGCAAGAAGTGCGTGTGTGCTGTGTGCACCTCGACTCCTACCAGCTGACAGAGAAGGATATGAAGGCATTGGAAAGTCTGACGCATGCCCAAACCGACAGCAATACTCACCGCCTGATGCGCAAGTTTAAAGAGACCACCCTGCGCCATGAGCAGGAATGGGATGAAGAGTTGCAGCCTTGGGTGGAGTCGTCTGAGATTCCTTTCGTGCTGGCAGGCGACTTCAACGACACCCCTGCCTCTTATCTCTATCAGAAGGCTACGAAATATCTTGTCGACCCCTACGTGGAGCAGGGCCGAGGGTTGGGTACCACCTACCACGGTCCCTTCCCCGCCTTCCGCATCGACTATGTACTGCATACCCCCGACATTGAGGCACTTTCATATAAGCGGGTGAGGACAGCCATCTCCGACCACTACCCAGTGGTGGTGACATTGAAAGTGAAGAGCTGAATGCCAGAAAGGAACAGAATGACTAAGAAAGAACGCTATGAGAGGCTGATAGCCTATTTCGAGAAAGAACGTCCCCAGGCTGAGACGGAGTTGGTCTACCACGACCCCTTCCAGCTATTGGTAGCGGTCATCCTGTCGGCGCAGTGTACCGACAAAAGGGTCAATATGACCACTCCGGCCCTCTTTGCCGCCTACCCAACCCCCCAAGCCATGGCTGCGGCTACCCCCGATGAGCTGTTTGAGTACATCCACTCCATCTCTTATCCCAACAACAAAAGCCGTCATCTTGTAGGCATGGCGCAGAAGCTCGTGTCCGACTTCGGCGGCGAGGTGCCATGCGACATCGACGAGTTGCAAACGCTCCCAGGCGTGGGGCGCAAGACCGCCAACGTGATTGCCTCGGTAGTGTTCGGCCTGCCGGCTTTGGCAGTCGACACCCACGTGTTCCGTGTCGCCAACCGCATAGGGTTGACCAAGAACAGCAAAAGCCCGTTACAGACCGAGCGCGAGTTGGTGAAGTACATTCCTGAGGACAAGATACCCATAGCCCATCACTGGCTCATACTGCATGGGCGTTATGTCTGCCAGGCACGCAAGCCCCATTGTAACGAATGTGGCATCAGTGGGCTGTGCGACTATTTTAAACTAAAAAGTAAATAAGGCGGCAGCAAACTTTCAATTTTCAATTCTCAATTTTCAATTTTCATCGTGCTTACCCATCCACTTTTTCTCATAGGTCTTGTAGCTGTCGGAATCCCGATAGCGATTCACCTCTTGCAGTTGCGGCGGTATAAGAAAGTGTACTTTAGTAATGTGGACATGCTGGAGGAACTACACAACGAAGACCGCAAGCAGCGCAATCTTCGCCAGCTTCTCATCTTGGCCACCCGTATTTTCGCCATCGTCTGTTTGGTGTTGGCTTTCTGCCAGCCGGTGCTTCGCAACAAAGGTTCGCAACTGCAGGTTGGCGGCACCGCTGTGAGCGTATATGTCGACAACTCCTATAGCATGGAGAGTGGCGGTATGGATGGCAGCCTATTGGAGAGTGCACGCCGCAAAGCACGCGAAATCGTGGCTGCCTATAAGCCCGATGACCATTTCCAGCTGCTGACCAACGACCTCGACGGTGCTCAGTTCCGATGGCTCAGCCGCGAAGAGTTTCTCTCTGCCCTCGAGGGTCTGCAGCCCAGTGCCGTCACCCAGCGGCTTTCCCATGTGGCCATCCGCCAGAACGACTTCCTCCGCTCTGCCTCGGGTCGCAACCGCCATGCCTATATGGTCAGCGACTTTCAGCGTAGCACTGCCGACCTGCCCAACTACCCATCCGACAGCAATATTCTCACCACCTTTGTGCCTTTGGGCGGTAGTCAGGTGGCCAACATACACCTCGACACGCTGGTCTTCGACAGCCCCGCCTATGCTGCTGGGGCTGCGGTACAGGTTGAGGTAACCGTGCGCAACGATGGCGACAAACTGGTGGAGAGCCTCCCTTTGCGCCTGCTGGTTGACGAAAGGCAACGGGCTGTGGCATCGGTCGATGTGCCTCCTTTTGGGTCGGCTGTCGCCAAGATGGTGTTTACCTTGGGCGATGAACAGTGGGTGCAGGGCAGAGTGGAAACTACCGACTATCCCATCACGTTCGACGACAGGCTCTTCTTTACCCTCCCAGTCGTGAAGCGGCTGCCTGTCACTGTGGTCGGAGGCAAGGGGGAGAATCCCTATCTGAAACGTCTCTTCGAGGGAGACTCTATGGTGCTATACCGTCAGGTGTCGGTGGGACAGATTGACTATTCCCAATTTGCTTCGGGCGGTCTCGTGGTACTCGACGAACTGCAGGGAGTCCCCTCCGGACTGGCGCAGACCCTTCACGATTTCGTCCTTGCTGGCGGCTCGCTGGTCGTGGTTCCCGCCCAGGGGGCGGAAGTAGACTCATACAATGGACTTCTTTCCCTTATGCAGGCCCCTCAGTTGTCGTCGTGGACCGATGTCAAGAGCCGTGCCGAACAGGTCAGCACCGACCTGCCCCTCTTTCGTGGAGTGTTCCAAGGCAATCACGACGATATGGAGTTGCCCTCGGTGACGGGCCATTACCGCCTTGCCACCTCTGGCAGCACTGTCAGCCAGTCGGTCGTCCACCTGCTCGATGGGAGCGACTACCTGACTTGCACTCCTGTAGGCGAAGGTTATTGCTACCTTTTTGCCGCCCCGCTGCGGCCCGAACATACCGACTTTGTGCAGCAGGCGCTTTTTGTGCCTACCCTGTTCAATATTGCCCTCTTTAGCACTCCTCCCGTGCAACCTTATCATCAGCTCTCTTCCATAGCCCCTATTGCTCTGAGGGGCAGCTACGATGCCGACCGCCTGCCCCATCTGGTGGGTGGCGGCGAGCCTCCCACTGATCTCATTCCCGACATCCGTCGCATGGGCATGCGCCAGTGTTTGTTGACCCACAATGCCCTTATTCAGGCCGGCAACTATCGGCTGAAGGGGGAAGGGGATGAATCCGCCGCCGAAGGTCTCTCCTTCAACTATAGCCGCGAGGAGTCTGTGATGGACTTCTACAGCCCCGACGAGGTGCGCAAGATGGTGTCCGACATGCACCTGGCTTATTGCAATGTCGCCACCGCTGCCCAGAAATCGCTGACCGACTATATCCAGCAGCGCAATCAGGGCAAACCCCTCTGGCGGCTCTTCCTGCTGCTTACCCTCCTTTCCCTTTTGGCAGAAACGATACTTTTAAAAGTGTAATAATCCCAGTGCGGTAGCCAATTTTCAATTAAAAGTGAAATAATCCCAGTGCGGTAGCCAATTTTCAATTTTCAATTTTCAATTCTCAATTCTCAAAGTGCTTACAATCGATAATATCTCCAAGTCTTTCGGCTCCTACCGAGCCCTCGACAGCGTGAGTTTGCATGTGCGTCGGGGTAGTGTGTTCGGTCTCCTCGGTCCCAATGGGGCAGGCAAGACCACCCTCATCCGCATCATCAACCACATCATCCGACCCGATGGCGGCACGCTCCTTTTCGACGGTCACCCCATGACCGATGCCGATGTGATGCAAATCGGCTACCTGCCCGAGGAGCGTGGACTCTACAAGAAGATGCGTGTAGGCGAACAGGCCATCTACCTTGCCCGCCTCAAGGGGCTCGACAAGGATACCGCTACCCAGCGACTTCGCCAGTGGTTCGACCGCTTGGAAATTACCGACTGGTGGAACCGCCGCGTAGAGGAGCTCTCCAAGGGTATGCAGCAGAAGGTGCAGTTCGTTGTCACCGTGTTGCACAACCCTCAGTTGCTCATCTTCGACGAGCCTTTCAGCGGCTTCGACCCCGTCAATGCCGACATCCTTAAGCGCGAAATACTGCGCCTCAAGGGGCAGGGTGCCACTGTCATCTTCTCCACCCACAACATGCCCTCGGCCGAGGAACTGTGCGACGACATCGCCCTCATCGACCACGCGCAGGTAGTGCTCTCAGGCTCCCTTGCCGACATCAAGGCCTCGCACCCCGGCCAAGACCTCGACCGTATCTTCATCAACACCGTAATAAGTTGAAAATTGAAAGTTGAAAATTGAAAATTGGCTGACGTGGTCAAACTACTCAAACAATCAAGCAATCAGGCAATCAAGCAATGAATAAAATCCTCCTAGTCATACAGCGCGAGTACGCCACGCGCGTCAAGAAACCCTCTTTCTGGATTCTCACCCTTGTGGTGCCTATCCTGCTGGCAGCCCTCTATGCCATTCCCATCATGCTAGCCACTAAGCCGATGGAACATGCCAACGTGCTAGTTGTGGACGATAGCGGTCTTTTCCAAGGGCAGTTCCGTTCAGGTCGCGACATCACCTATTTCGATGCCGGCAGCCTCGACTATGCCAAACGGCAACTGGCCTCGGTCGACACCCTCGACGCCATCGTCTTCATCCCCGCCCGCGAGACCTCCATCCCCCAGGATGCCTTTCTCTACTATCGTTCCGACGCACCTTCTATGACCGTGCAGTCCGACGTGAACAGCCAGCTACAGGAGATACTCCGCAACGTCATTCTGCTCGATGTCCACGGCATCACCCCCGACGACTATGCTATGATCACCTCCACCCATATCCATCTGCGCACGCAGGACATCGAAACGGGTCGCGACGGCTTCTTGCAGATAAAGCTCGTCATCGGTGCCGTCCTTGCCCTATTGGTGTTTTTAGGCGTATTCATGTTTGGCTCGCAGGTGATGCGTGGCGTGATGGAGGAGAAGACCAGCCGCATCGTCGAGGTCATCGTCTGCAGCGTCAAGCCCTTCCAGCTGATGATGGGCAAGGTGGTGGGCATAGGGCTTGTCGGTCTCACCCAGTTTGCCCTCTGGGTGGTGCTTAGCGGCATCGCCATGTCGGGTGTGCGCATAGCCAATGCCGACCTCTTTGAGCAGGCCACCAGCCGCCACAGTGTCACCGAGGTGGCAAGCAAAGGCACCGAGGCCACCACACAGTACGAGGCGGCCCGTTATCAGCAGGCACAGTACGAGGCTGGCGAAGGCATCGACAACGACCTGAAAGACCTCATCGAGGGGCTTACCAGCATCAACTTCGGGCTGCTTATCATCCTGTTCGTCTTCTACTTCCTTTTTGGCTACCTGCTCTATGCCTCGCTCTTTGCGGCGGCAGGGTCGTTGGTCGACAACGAGACCGACTCGCAGCAGTTCACCCTCCCCATGACCGTGCCACTGCTGCTCACCTTCCTGCTCCTGCCCGCCATGATCAACGAGCCTTCAGGCAGTCTCAGCACCTGGCTCTCCATTATCCCCTTCACCTCGCCCATAGCCATGCTTTTCCGCATCCCCTTCGGCGTGCCCATCTGGCAGATAGTGCTCTCCGTCGTCTTGCTGCTTGCCACCTTCCCGCTCTGCATCTGGGTGGCGGCCAAAATCTACCGTGGTGCCATCCTCCGCTATGGGCAGAAAGCCACCTGGCGTGACGTTTTCCATATTGTCAAATCGTAGGGGCGTACCCCTGGGTGCGCCCTTCGTACCCCCGTGTACGCCCTTCGTACCCCCCG
>JAEEGK010032201.1_pt1 | contig 10272 bp, 9 predicted proteins | sample 8958771 | NCBI WGS metagenome assembly JAEEGK01 (sample SAMN16246547, study PRJNA631951) | gut metagenome | biome: gut microbiome; feature: rumen; material: SC-attached | host: Bos | place: Iran: Karaj | collected 2018-10 | reverse complement strand
AAGCACGAAACGTCCTTCCTTCATGATGGTTACTCCGCTTCCGTCCTCTCTTACCGCGGTTATCTCACCGAGTTCGTCGTACGGAATGGTTATATCGGTATGGCAGTTAAAATAAGCCTTATCGGGATCTCTTTTTCTTTCCGCGGAAACTTCATTTTCTTTTGCGATATGTCTTTTTCCGTCGGGATTAAATGTATCGTTATCCTCATCAAAGGAATAGCAGGTATCGCCCACAGCGAAGTGAGGTCCTGTCTTCTCTGCAATGAGAATATCAAGCTTGTCGGCTACATTAAACTTTCTTGCAAATGTATAAGCCGTCGTATTGGTACCTATGGCAAACTCTCCGATGGGAAGAGCCTTGTGATTGTATAAAATATTGTCGTTTATGTATTTGCGATTTTCCTCTTCGGAATCAAAATTGGAACAGCTGTATTCCTCTACTCGGCCGTCTTTAAATTTGATCTCAAAATCCTTGAAATAAAGACCCATGAGATAAACTCCGGTAACGTGAAGAGTTCCTTCCGTTCCTTTAAGAACGGGTGATGTAAACACCTCTCCGACGGGGATGTTGACGTCCGCAACGCAGTTCTCAAAGTTGGTTTCCTTACTCTTATCTTTGATCTCATGGAGCATAACCTTCATATCGGTGCGGTTATTTCCCATGCCCTTAACGACAACGTATTTCGCCTCATCAAGCGCATCGATAAGCTTTTGCTGAATCGTCTGATACAACTTGTAATCGAGCGTGTTGATCTTAACAACTTCATCGAATATCTCGGGGAATCTGTCTCCGATCTCCGGAACGGGGAAAGAGATGATGGTAAAGCTTCTCTCTTTTTGTATGATATATTCGTTCTGGATGAGTCCTGCCTGAATCTTGTATTCACCGAGCATTTTCTTTTGCTTGTCATCAAGATGGATCGCTTCCTTCTTGGGCTTGGGTGAAAAAGGCTTTTCTCCGAATCCCTCAAGTACCGCGGGCCCTCCGTAGAGCTTAGCTTCTTTCTTGAACTTCTCTCCGGCAGCTCTGACAGCTTCAAGCTTTCTTTTCATAAGAGCGGCATCAAAGAAAAGTCCGAAATCATCCTTGTGATCGTAATCAAACTGCTTGTTGGGAACAGCACCGCAGTACGCTGTTCTTCTGGCACTTCCTTCAACGAAGAACGTGCTTGTCAGCGATCTGTAAACACTTGATTTCATTCCTATCTTTTCCAGATTGGAGATTGCTTTTTGAACGATTCTCTCAAAGCCGAGAACATAGATAACAGAAGCAGTGCTTTTTATCGAAATATCTTTTCCGGTGGCTGCAAATCCGATCCTGTAGCCCTCCGTAAAGGTATCGGCGAGTTTATTTATTTCTTCTTCGGGGAGACTATTAAGGTGACGCGCTATCTCTATTTCGTTATCGGTGATGTACTCACCAAACTTATAGAGATACTTAACATCGGAGAGGTCGCTTTCCATGATGATCTCTCTTGCGAAATCTTTCACGGGATTTACGATCTGTGCAAATCTTGACATCCTCTCTTCTTCGGCATAATCGCTGTAGAACCAGTACATTATCTGCCTTACGCTCTCATATGAGGGAAGCTTATCTTCCGCATCCGCGTAGGCAAAAGAACCGTAGGCCTCAAGAAACAGTTCCATACGAATGACCATATCAAACTTTACAAGCTCAAAAGCAGATACGATCAGATATCTCATTTCATAGTAAAGCGCGGATAAGAGCTTGCCGTAATCATCACCAAGCTTAGCGCAGGCAAAAGCAGGATTACCGTAGCTCTTGTCGTAGTTTCCGGGAAGGATATCCTCATAGAGATCATGATTTCTTTTCTTAAGTTCCTCAAAAGAATCCTTCTCAGGTCCTTTATTAAGCGCCCAATCGTAGGTTTCCGTCATCATCTGAAGGAAATCTCTTACAGTGTGAAAGTACAGATCAAATTCTTTATTCTTAAGATGTTCTTCGGACATCTCTTTTATTCTGCGGGATGCGAGTTCATATCTTTCGTCTATGACTTCATTTCCCGATTCAAATTCAAAAATAAGTTCGTTGTCATTCATAAATCAGATTACCCCAATCCTAAAACAAGTAAAAATACTACAAACGAAAAGGACAAAAGATTAAGGATTATTCCGATGTTCGGGAAAAGTTTAAAGATGTCCTTTTCGAATCTGGACATGATACCCAGAACTAACCCTATACATGAAAATATCGCCGCAACAAAAGCCGCTGCGGCGTATTGAACAAGAGCCTGTCCTCCGTTTTTGTATGAAAAAAGTACAGCCAGTGATAGTGTGATCACTGACAGTACACCAAGTACAGCAGACATTATGCCCTTTTCGGGGTGTCTGTTGTCCGTAAACATATATCTTTCCCTAATGGGATCAAGCTTTTTTATATTTTTTTTGATAAACTTCTTATAATTAAATCCTGTAATCTTCATATCAGATAATAATCTTTTTGCGGCTTCCAAGAAGCTTGGCTCCGCTTATAATCAAAAGAACTCCCGCAGCAATCCCCGCAACAATGGAAATAACCCCAAATGCAATATTCAAAGCTCCTGTGGTTCCGAGTACTTTATATGTATGCTCATCCATTGAAATTACCTCCTCATCAATAAGAATCTTATATCAATCCTTCTTGGCGCCGTACTCTGCATAGTACTCGTCGATAGACTTCTTGATATCCTTGGTAAGGATAACTTCGCCCTCGATAGGCTTGTTGTAAAGATATGAAACAACGTCTTCCATAGTCACGATAGAATGTGCACTGAAGCCGTATCTTTCTTTGATCTCATCAAGAGCGCTCATATCTGAATCCTGGCCCTTCTCCTGTCTGTTGAGAGAAACCATAAGTCCCACGATATCGCAATCAGCCTGCTCCTGAATGATCGGCACGGTCTCCTCGATAGACTTACCTGATGTTGTAACGTCCTCGATGATCAGAACTCTGTCGCCGTCACGAAGCTTGGTTCCAAGGAGGATTCCCTTGTCGCCGTGATCCTTGATCTCTTTTCTGTTGGAACAATATCTGATCTCTCTTCCGTATAATTCACTTATTGCCATGCTGGTAGCAACCGCAAGGGGAATTCCCTTGTAGGCAGGTCCGAAAAGGACATCGAATTCAAGACCGAATGTATCATGAATCGCTCTCGCATAATAATTACCGAGTTTCTTAAGCTGAGCACCGGTAACATAAGCTCCGGCATTCATAAAAAAGGGAGATTTACGTCCGCTCTTAAGAGTGAACTCTCCAAACTTAAGGACATTACTGTCCACCATAAATTCAATAAATTCTTCCTTGTATCTTTCCATCTCCCTCAGCTCCTTTTTTCTTTAATGTTATAAAAAATAACCCGCGCATATTATAGCACCTTGAAGGTATATACACAATTATCTTGCCAAAAGTGCTCCCTCGATATCTTCTTTCATTACTTTAACCGCAGCTCTTGCAGCAGCACCCACATTGCCGTCATACTGCGCATATTCTTCGCTCTTCCATGCAGTGATTATGCCTCTTGAAGAATTAACGATCGCACCAAGTCCGTCTTTATTAAAGAAATTAACAAGATCTTTTCCTTTTCCGCCCTGTGCTCCGTATCCGGGAACAAGGATGTATGCGTGAGGCATGATGTCTCTTAAGATCTTACCCATCTCGGGATATGTAGCTCCGACAACGGCGCCGACATTGCTGTAGGAACCATCCATAGACTCAAGGCCCCACTTCTCTACCTGCTCACCCACAAGCTCATAGAGAGGTCTTCCGTCGATAAGTCTGTCCTGGAATTCTCCGCTTGAAGGATTGGATGTCTTTACAAGAACAAAGATACCTTTATCTTCCTTGTTGCACACATTGATAAAAGGCTTAACTCCGTCGGAACCAAGATAGGGATTAACCGTAGCAAAATCTTCATCAAAGCCCTTGAAGGTATTACCCTCGATTGTCACGCTTCCGAGATGTCCTACGGCGTATGACTCAGAAGTTGAACCGATGTCACCTCTCTTGATATCTCCGATAACGATAAGTCCTTTTTCCTTACAATATTCAACTGTCTTTTTAAATGTGATAAGTCCGGGAATGCCGAGTTCCTCATACATTGCGATCTGAGGTTTTACGGCAGGTACAACATCGTAGATATTATCAATGATCTCCTTATTGAACTGCCAAAAGGCTTCTGCCGCTCCTTCCAAGTTCTCGCCCTTTTCCGCGAAGCACTTTTTCTTAAGATCGTCGGGAATAAAACCAAGTTTGGGATCGAGTCCCACAACGATAGGTGCTCCCGTACTTTCTATTCTGTCAATAAGCTTAGAGATCATTAAATTGTACCTTCCTTAATTTGAGTTTTTATTCTGTGCTGCCCTCAAAAAATTCATCTATTGCCGTGATGAGTTTTTCTTTTGGCATTGATTTTAAAAGATATTTATCCGGCTTGAATTTAAGGACCTTCATAACACTTTCCTTGTCATCCTTGGCCGTCAGAAATATGATCGGAATCTCACTCAAAATTTCATCGTCGCGTATCTTCTGCATTACAGCGGGTCCGTCAAGTACCGGCATCTCATAATCGAGCAAGATCAGATCAACGGTATTCTCCGCAAGAAAAGAAAGAGCCATCTGACCGGAACTTGCCATATATACACGATATTTAACGGAAAGCCATGTCTTCATCATGCGAAGCATCGTTCCGTCATCGTCCACTATAAGAATCTTCTTTTTGAGCCTGTCATCGACTTCGCTGTAATCAACGATCATATCGAGATCACTTGCAAGAAGCTTAACATCGAGCGGTCTTATGTATATTTCACGAACCTTGGATTCCTCTATGAATTCCAATGCAAGCTCAATTTCTTCCTGCTTCCCTATAAGATACAGCATAAAGTTCTCATTATCAATAGCCTCATTAAGATATTCATAAAGATCCACATGTCCCCGCGTAAGTTCGCCCATATACAAAATATAAAACTCCGGCCTGTGCTGTACCTCAACTACTCCCTGCACGCTCGGCCTGACACGTGTAACCTCGTAACCTTCTTTTTCGAGGCCCTTCTGTATAGCGTTTACCATAAAGCTTTTATCAAGCCCGATCAAAAGTACGCTTTTTTCCATTCTATTCCCATCTCCTCTGCATCGGTTTTACAATAATTTCAGCAATCCGTCCTTATCAACTGCGGCCAAAAGTCTCTTTACTTCATCGTATTTTTCTTTTTTATCATCCGGAATACTGTATTCCTCAAGCATGCTCATAATGTCATCCGCACTGTCAAAATAAGATCCCGATACAAATTCTCTTATTGATAAAAATGCCCCCTCGAGCTCTTCCTCGTCTATAAGCGGTTTATTCGAAGCTTTCTCATCATCGTCTTCCCCAAACGAAAGCTTGGAATAATAACTTCTATACTCTTCGACAAGCTCACCGTACTTGTCGTTTATCTTTTCAACATCTTGTTCCAATCCGCATTTTTCCAAAAACTCTGCCTTCTCGGAAAGTGAAAAAGCTCCGATCGCCTTGGCCGAACTCTTGAGTCCGTGCACGTATACAGTGAAGTTCTTTATATCTCCTTCCTTAGCACTCTTTTCGATCAAATCGGCCCTCTCTTCTATAGTGAGCCTGAAATCCTTCATAACGTCGCAGGCAACCGTAGGAGAACCACAGCGAGCTATAGCAGCATTTATATCGACACCTCTTGCCTTCAAAAGCTCCGCCATAGCTTCTTTTTCCGCTTTATCCGGCTTTTCCGATTCAGTATCAAATCCCTCATCCCCCGGCTTGGTCACTTTGTACTCCGGCAAATAACTAAGGATCATTTCCTCAAGCTTAGCCGGGTTTACAGGCTTCGAAAGATAATTCACAAAACCTTCTTTAAGATACATCTCTCTCGATCCGGAGATGGCATTTGCGGTAAGCGCGATGACCGGCACTCCCTTATTCAGATTGTCCACCATCTTCTCCATCTCATGAAGCGCCTGAATTCCGTCTATATCAGGCATTCTGTGATCAAGGAAAATCACATCGTATTTATTCATAGTCACAAGTTCAAACGCTTTCCTTGCACTGAGAGCAGTGTCAATCTTCATCATTGTCTTCTTTAAAAGACCTTCCATAACCGTCAGATTGGTCTTCATATCATCCACCACAAGAATACTTGCTCCGGGTGCATGGAAGCTTTCCTGATAACTCAGGGCGCTTATAGCGGAATCTTTATAGACTTGTGTAAACTGTCCAATAGGCTCTCTGTCTACAACAACCTGTTTTAAGTCAAACCAAAATTCAGAGCCCACACCGTATGTGCTCTTTGCTTCAAGCTTGGTTCCCATCAGATCAAGAAGGCTGCATACTATGTTTATTCCAAGACCGGTACCTTCGATCGTTCGATTTTTCTTTTCATCAAGTCTTTCAAAAGCATCCGTGAGCTTTGCCATATCCTCATCTTTGATGCCCATTCCGGTGTCGCTTACTTTGATTTTCAAAATTATGTTTTCATCAAAATTATCGTCGGGATACTCCGGCACATATTCTTCGCATCCTATATCAAGCATTACCTTTCCTCTATCGGTATACTTGATAGCATTGGTCATCATATTCATTATGCACTGCTTTATTCGTATCTCATCGCCAAAAAGAATATGCGGAATATCCTCCTGTACCCTGAGCACAAATTCAAGTCCCTTATCCTTGGCTCTAAGCTGCGTCATATTGGCAATATCATTTATTAAAGATCCGACTTCGTATTCGACGGGGATGATCTCCATCTTACCCGCTTCTATCTTGGAGAAATCAAGGATCTCATTTATAAGTGCCAAAAGAGTCTTTCCCGAATTTTTTATATCAAGCGCATATTCCAGGATCTCTTTATCCTGTGCTTCTCTCAATATCATCTCATCAAATCCGAGCATAGCATTGATGGGCGTTCTTATCTCATGAGAGATATTGGAAAGAAATCTTGTTTTGGCCTCATTTTCAAGCTTCTCGGTCTGCAGCTGATCTTCTATGATCTGTCTTGATTTCACAAGCTCTATATATTCCATAAGTCTGTAAAGCGTAAGATCCACCGCATGATAAAGCTCCTCGATCTCATCCTTGGTCCTTATCGGAAGCTTATGAATATCATCAACTTTTTTCTCAAGATCAAGTTCCGAAGAATTGTAGATATCGGTTACCGCCTTGGACAAGCTTCTTATAGGCTCGGCGATCCTTCTCTGAGCAAAGCCGTTTACGAATACCGCAAGCGGAGTGATTATGATGGAAATAAGCATCGCCAGTTTTACCCCATACTGAGAGTTGTTATATGCCCTTGCATATGAGACAGAACTAAGCTGCGCATTCTCTGATGTAAGTGTATTGCTTACGATTCCTTCAAGCATTTCTGCGTTATGTGCAATTCTTAGGTCTTTATATTTTTCATGCGTGTTATCACCGCTCTCTTCCATCTCCGCAACCACACCAAGTGTAGGAATTAGTGTATTGGCCGAGATCTCCGCGGACACTCCAAGGACAAGCGCCTCGAATACGATTATGAGCGTAACTACTTTTCCTATCCTGGATTTACCCTCAACAATGTATCTCTCATCTTCATTCAGAAGCTCTTTGTCGACATAATAGATGCCGTTTCCGAGAAGCATTTTATGATTGTCGGGAAATCTGTTAAAAAGGAAAAAAACAAAGAAGCAGCACAAAAGACATCCCGGCGCTTCCGAGAAAAAGAACTTCCAAAAGTTTACGAAATTAATATTTGTCGCGGATCTTCCTCCCAATAATACAAGTATTATTCCCCAGAAATCTCCTGCGATAAACTGTAAGATAATTGCAGCCATCAGCGTCTTGAACCGTGTCTTAAAAAAACCTTTCATAGTAAGGATCTGCACAGCACAAGCCATAACAAGATATATAAATGTAAGATATGAGAATCCACTGGATAAAAAACATCTATAGATAAAAACAATAAGAACCGTCCACATTCCGGGCGCGATTCCGCAAAGCGCAGTCACGACCGTAACGGGAACATATTTAAAGATATAAGTAAAAAAAGGAAAAACGCCGGATACGCTGCTAAGATTGTGAACATTCCGGCTATACATTATAGTAAAAAGAGAACAAAAAAATACCAATACGATATTGATCAGGTCTTTTTTGGAAAAACCGGAAAACAGCCTGCGTTTCATGACAATCACCTCGTAATGACCGGTCACTATGTTGCACTACTATTTTACCATAATTGAGTATATGTATAAACTTTATTCAATATAATGAAGCGCCCAATAATTATTCTTGTAATTAATGATACAAGGGGCTGTAGCGAAAACTTCATCGCCTATATAGCAGCGATCCTTTTCCTTATCGAAAGTGTACTTTCTGCCTTCCTTGTCGTGTTCATTGATATATTCAAGCGCCTGTTCAAGGGTTTCATCTCCCTTGCAAAGATGGATATTCATCAAAGTCCTCCCGCTATGGGTAAATCTCTCCGGCGCTTATCAAAGGCCGCCGACTGCCTTCTCCATGAATCGCTCGATGAGTTCGGGACATGAAGGATAATAAAGGTGAGGGAATCCCGCAAACAGATTGTTGTTGGAATGTATTCCCTTCCAATAGCGGTTTCTTGTACCCTTGGATACTATGCAGGCATCTCCGTTGTCGGATGTATCATAGTAGTGGAACTCATGTCCGCTCACTGATTCAAACGGTCTTAAGTAGTCGTTGTTTCTTGCAGCCGTCACCGTAACGTATCCAAAATGCGACAGCTTGTCCGTCATATACGATTCACCGGGGATCACGCCGACCATAGGATATTCGTTGTCATCCTTGTCCTTCATATTTTCCTGAAGATACATGAATCCGCCGCACTCAGCAAAGATCGGAACTTTTCTAAGATAAGCTCCCCTTAAGCTGTTGATCATGTCGGTGTTCTCAGAAAGCTCTTTGGCATACAGTTCGGGATAACCGCCGCCTATGATATAGCCCTGCGCCTTTGGAAGCTGCTTGTCATGAAGCGGTGAAAAGAATGATATCTTAGCACCCATATCCCTGAGCATATCTAGGTTATCTTCATAGTAAAAGCAAAATGCCTCATCCATCGCGATCGCAATGTGAGGATTAAAAAGAGCTCTTTTCTTTTTGTATGTGGGAGCAAAGCTCTCCTCAACGTCGGGGATAGTATCTGCCTCCGCAGCGATCTCAAGGAATTTTTCAAAATTAAGATTCTCCTCAAGTTTATCTGCAACAACATCTATCTTGCTTACAAGCTCGGGAACCTCATCGGGAAGCACAAGTCCCAGGTGCCTGCTCATAATATCAGCCTCTTTTATCTGAGGAAGGTATCCGATAACGGGAATATGTACCTCTTCCTCCACAAGCTTGATGATATCGGGAGCTATGGACGGAGAAATGTTGTTGAGAAGGATAGCCTTGATCTGGTTATGATCATAGTCCATGTACTCGCAAAAGCCCTTAACAACGGCTGCTATAGATCTGCTCATGCCCTTGGCGTTGACAACAAGAATCGCGGGTGTTCCCGTGATCCTACTGATATCATAGCTTGAGCCCTCTATGGACGAAGCACCAAGGCCGTCGTAGAAGCCCATAACGCCCTCAATGATGCCTATATTTCTGTCTTTTATGCCTCTTTTGAGTGAGCGCATAACTCCGCTCTTACCGGCAAGGAAAAAGTCCAGATTTCTGGAAGGGATACCCAGCACCTTCTGATGAAAGAGCGGATCGATATAATCGGGTCCACACTTAAACGATGCGGGTAAAAGACCTTTCTTTATCAAAATACGAAGGAGCGCACAGGTAATAACAGTCTTACCGCTGCCGCTTCCGGGTGCACATATAAGTACTCTTGGAAAAAAATGTTCCATCTTGAGTCCATCCTTTGCTGTAATATACAAGCTGTTCCTATAATTATAACCAAAGAGCAGACGGTGTACAATTACTTTTGCGGAGGTGGACCCGCTCTACACGGAGAGTTTCCAGTCGCAGGTGGCTGTATTGAAATACAGGCGGACTGTTCGGTATATATCGAGGATGAGGACGCGGCATTCGAAGATCTTGTCTCTGCTGCTGACCGTGACGCCGTCCGGTGTTGTGTAGCAGCCCTTCTTAAGGATCTCGCGGTATCCCTTTATCGTGTAAGCCTCGTAGGCACCATCCTCATTTACAAGCCTAAAGCGTAGCGGAATAACGGTTCCGTCGCTCTTGTGCTCACAGATTACATCTACTTTATCAATTATTCTTCCCATGGTTCATATAACACATCCTTACTGCTTAATCGCATACT
>JAEEGK010032200.1_pt1 | contig 10272 bp, 7 predicted proteins | sample 8958771 | NCBI WGS metagenome assembly JAEEGK01 (sample SAMN16246547, study PRJNA631951) | gut metagenome | biome: gut microbiome; feature: rumen; material: SC-attached | host: Bos | place: Iran: Karaj | collected 2018-10 | reverse complement strand
CCCTGCCTGAATTGTTGGGGTATTTAAATGAATATGTGGAACATCTGCATGTTCCCTGTATTTTGCTTGCGGATAAGGAAAAATGGGAAGAAGCGCAAAAGTGTCAAGAAGATAAATCAACACTTCACCATTTGTCAAGTACTAAAGAAAAAGTTATAGGCAAGGAATTTCAGATACAAACTACATTTGAGGATGTGTGGACTTTTTGGAGTGACTTTAATCATCATCCTGTGGGAAATCGTACATGGAAGATAATTAAGGATTTTGGAGATGTTTTATCCAATATTCTGAAATCGTCCGGAATGAATAATTACAGAGCCTTAAAGAATTCTTTATCAGACTTTAGGCGTTTTATTGGTGAAGAAAAAAAAAAACAAATGTTTATTGAAGATGATTATCTAAATAAACCTGTTTTTTTGAGGTTGCTTTTCGCTGATTTTATTTGTCATCAATATTCTTACTATCTTGGAAATTTAAAGTCAGAAGACATTCCTAGTGATTTAATAATCTTTCACACAGCAAGAATAAATGAAAAAATAGAACAAGAGGAAAACGCGCATAACGAGAAAGATGAGTCTTTAGAGGCGTATTCAAAATTTGAAAGTAAATTTGATTCTGTACCAAGAATTAGCGACATTTCTCATAATGGAGCGTCTGTCAAAGATCGTTCAAGTGATTGGTGTTGTATTTGGAAAAGTTGGCTTGAAAATTCATATGTAGATTCTCAAGAAGTTATGGATTTAATTAGTAATTCGATATTTTATAATGAGAAAGACTCGCATAATCTCAACCAGTTGCTTGGCTATGATAATCTATCGGATGAAGAAGCCTCTGAATTGTGGATGATTTTGACAGAAAAGTTTAAAAATCGTGATTTCAAAAATCCCAATTTTGTTTTTACATTATTTTTTCAATGGTTGAGTCTTTCTTATGATGGCGTAGCTGAGGACAATGTTCAAGATCTCTTTAATGATATGAAAAAATACATCCAAGAAGTTACGTTTGATGGTTCTCCTTTTGCAGGAAATCAATTGCCAATGAATCATGAACAGCTTAAGAATGATGAAATTACTAAAGAATTATTAAGCTTGATTGCAGCTAAGTGTCCTTATGATATAGATAATGCAAATAAAGTCGTTTTAAATCGTTTGTATAGTTATATGGAAAATCCGAGTAAAAATATAGATATTCCACTAACAATAAGAATTGAACCGATGTTTCCTTTTGAAAGAATCGATATTCCGCGTTTTATTGATTGTTATACAAAAGGCGAATTTAAAGAAAAAAGGGTTGATATGTGCAATTGTATTGCATCACGGTTTAATAAAATGAAAGTTCAATCGCCTGAACTGTATAAGCGAGAAATAACGCATTTGAAAGAATTTGAAAAAGAAATAGATAGGATATTGGCTCAGAAACCGATTCTTCCGAGCAAGCTCGCGTTAAGAAGATTAAAAGAAAGGATACAACAAATCGTTGCGATATAAATTAATAATAAAAGAGGTTTTTATATGATGATTAACGAATCCGAAGAATGGGTTGACAAACTTGTTGTTGATATGGAAGAAAACCTTGAACAAAAAGGCTCCCTTCCGAAAGAAATGGCATTTCATTTTAATGAGTCAGATTGCATAAAACTTGCTCTAACCAAAGAACAATTAGATATTGCAATAAACAAGGCCGTTTCTCTTGGATATATAAAAGAAGCTATTTGGATTAAATACGGTAGTTACGCATTAACCGAAGAAGGTCGTGCTCGTGCTAGGTCTTGCATGCTTCGAAAAAACGATGGCGAACCGGGACACTCCATAGTCATCAACGGAAATAATGCGAATATTCAAGTTGGAAACAATAATGTTCAAAATGTTTCCAATGCATTTAATTACTTGCTTGAACAGATAGATAAGTCAAGTGCAACCGTACAAGAAAAGAATGATGCAAAAAAACTTATGAAAAAGTTTATTGAACATCCTCTTGTCAATACTATTTTAGGGACTGTAGGCGGAGCTTTGACTAGTCTGCTGTGAGGCGGTATGGAAGAAAAAAGGACAATTCCATTAAGGTGTATTTTTTGCAAATCGACTAGCTTCGATGTGCCCTATGAAGGATATGAACCGAAACCAGGCGAGCAAATCAAATGTGCGAATTGCGGTCGAAGCAACGATTATACTTCTTTACGGTCTTTAGCTCTTAAAGAAGGCGAAAAAATTGCGAAAGAAATTATGGGCGATAAAATCAAAGAGTTTCAAAAGAATATAAGGAAAATGTTCAAATGATGCTGCCTAATGGATGGAAAAAAGTGAAGTTGGGGGATGTTGCCAAGGTGACATCTGGCGGAACACCTTTGAGAACGCAAACTGAATATTGGAATGGCGATATTCCTTGGGTCAAAACCGCCCAGATCCAAAACAGACATATATCAAAAGACCAGGTGGACGAATACATCACAGAATTAGGTGTAAAGGAGTCTTCTGCAAAGATTGTTCCGAAGGGAACGTTGTTGATGGCTATGTATGGGCAAGGAAAAACGAGAGGGCAAGTCGCTATTCTTGATATAGATGCGACTATCAATCAAGCTTGTGCTGCATTTAATTTGAAAGAAAATGAAGTGTCAACACAATACTTGTTCCAATATTTTTTATTCAATTATGATAACATTCGAAATTTGAGCAATGATGGCGGACAAAAGAATTTAAGTGCGGAAATTATAAAAAAGATTCCATTAGATTTGCCCCCGCTAGAAGAGCAGAAGAAGATTGCGGCGACGCTTTCGGTCTGGGACTCCGCCATTGAAAAAATGGAAAATTTCATCGACGCGAAGGAAAATGAGCTTAACATCGTTTTAAGACAGAACTTACTTGAAAAAGGGATTGCGTTAAAATGGAAAGAAATCCCTTTGACAGAAATATTAAAGAGTGTAACGCCACCATCTAAAATCCATCAAGATTCTTATTTGAATAGTGGTAAATTTCCAATAGTTGACCAATCTAAGGATTTAATTGCAGGGTGGACAAATGATGAATCTAGCGTGCTGAAAATAAACAGACCTTTAATAATTTTTGGAGACCACACTTGTGCGTTGAAAATAATGCATATGCCGTTTGCGCAAGGTGCGGACGGAATAAAAATATTATCTGCGAAAAATGGTTATGATCCCACTTATATATATTATGCAATAAAAGCGAATCCTGTTATTCCGGAAGGGTATAAAAGACATTTCTCTGCGTTAATGCTAAAAAGCATTCTTTGTCCTAGTCTTGAAGAGCAAAAGAAATATGCAGTCTATTTTAAATCGCTTGATGAAGAAATTTCTCTTCTCAAACAGCAACTCGAAAACTACAAAAAGCAAAAACAAGGCTTGATGCAAAAACTCCTCACCGGTCAATGGCGCATAAAATAAGGAGTTTTTATGGAAAATGAAGATATAATCAAACAAATAAAAGAATATTCGCGAAAACAAAAAGAATTTCGCGATGAAATAAATATTTGGATAGACATAAATTATATTCCAAATTTAAATACTATTGTAGACTGGGTAAAAAATAGATATTCGAATTTTAACGATTGCAAAACGGAAATAGAAGACTTAATACATCGACTAAAAAAAATATGTAATTTTTACGACAAAATAGAAACCTGTGTTTCCGAAATAGACAATCAATGCAATTGGTCTAGGAATTATTTAGATTTATTATTTCACACAATAAATCAATATTCATTGTATTCGTTGGCTAGCTATTTCTACAAGGCAATTACCTTTAACGAGGCTTTAAATAATAAAAATCTTCGCTACAATTTTGTGGACATGATTATTCGATTAAAGGAAGAATGCCAAAGATTTAACACTAATAATTGGGAAAAAGCATTTAAACACCTGAACAATTTTTCACTCTTTAAGTCTTTAAGGAACAACATTGTCATTATTGGTGCAAATGGCTCGGGGAAAAGCTCATTTTCTCGGAAATCTCGAGACGTTCTTGGAAACAACATCGTTATTATAGCCTCTCAAAAAATTTTTTCTTTTAAACCCATAGAATCGCTGTCTTTAAGTAATAAGTATCGCCAAGAACTTTGGTCTTATCAAAAACAAGACAAATTGTATAAAAGTGAAATTCCAAACTATCAAATAGGCGAAGATTTAGTTACTGTAGTTCGAGCCCTTTTTGAGGAAAAAAATGAATTGGCCAATGACTATTACGAAGGCAAAGTAAAATTTCGAAAAGAATCGACTCTTGAAAAAGTGATCAATCTATGGAATATAACACTTATTCATCGTACATTAGAAATAGAAAAAGGTGATATTCATGTTTTAATACCTGAAGGGTCAAAATACCCTTTTATGTCACTAAGCGATGGTGAAAAGGCTGTTTTCTATTATATAGCTCACATTTTTTTAGCTAAAGAAAACAGTTATATCATTGTTGACGAACCCGAAAATCATTTACACTTGGCTTTAGTTACAAAATTGTGGGATGCTCTGGAATTAGCTAGGCCAGATTGCCAATTCATTTATTTAACGCATAATCTTGAATTTGCTGCTTCACGTAGTAATGTAGAAAAAATATGGATGAAAAAATTTATTGCCCCCAATAGATGGGAAATGGAAAAACTTCCGACAGATGAAGAATTACCCGAAATCTTATATATGGAACTTCTTGGGAGTCGCAAGCCCATTTTATTCTGCGAAGGGAAAAAAGATAGCTTAGATTATAAGCTATATACAAGATTATTTCCGAATTATACAGTTATCCCGGTTGAGGGACATCTCCAAGTCATAAGTTATACAAGGGCATTTAATAATTCTTGTAATGTTCACCATAATAATGCAATCGGCATTATTGATGGGGATTATCATAAGCAAGAACAAAAGGATACATGGAAAAAAGTCTCAATATATTCTTTGGATGTCCAAGAAATTGAAAATGTTCTATGCGATGAAGATGTGTTGAATCGAGCTGTTGAATATTTCCATGCGGATCAAGATGCTCTTGAAAAGGCTAAAGAAAAATTATTTGTAGAATTGCAAAGGCATATAGATTGCCAATGTGCTGAATACACTGTGCAAATGATAAATAACCATTTCAAAGAAAACATGTTGAAAAATTCTAAAGATTTAGCAACTTTAAAGAATAGCGTAAAAGACTTGGCTGATAAAATGCTTAAAAATGTTGATGCTTTTGTTGAAGAGAGAAAAGCGTGTTTTCAAAAGATTATAGATACAAAAGACTTTGCTGAGGGTGTAAAACAATTCAATAACAAGGGCTTGTTGGCAATTCTTTCAACTGATATTGAAAAAGACTATAAAAATCGTGTGTTTAAAATGCTAGATGAAAATCCTGATTTGTTGGAGATTCTTAGAAACAGGTATTTTGCAGATGTTTCACAGAGTTTATAGTGTTTTGTTGAAAAATAATGTTCAAGGTCACAAATTGTGACCTTGAAGGGAATGCGGTATGAGTGTAGCGAAGGATTTAAAATCATCAGAAAATTGGAAGTCGCAATTTGCGACCTCCAATCTGGTTGATTCAAAAATCGCCAATAAAATTGTGGTACTCCGTAATATTCAGGTCATGATAGATCGCGATATAGCGGAATTGTATGGTATAGAAATAAAGGTCCTAAATCAGGCTGTTAAACGTAATGCAGAACGCTTCCCTAAACAGTTTATGTTTCAGCTATCTCTCGATGAATATCGAAGTGTAAAAGAATCTTTATGGTCACAATTTGTGACCATAGAAAATATCGGGGATTTACGCGGTCGTCACAGCAAATATCTCCCACACGCATTTACTGAGCAGGGTGTAGCAATGCTTTCGGCTGTTTTGCGCAGCGAAAAAGCGATTAAGGTCAGTATCGAAATTATGAACGCTTTTGTGCAAATGCGTCATTATTTGCGTAATAATCTTGCTCTTGCCAATCGATTGACTGCCGTAGAAAATAAGGTTGATTCAAAATTCAAGACAATTGATATTGACAAATTCAATGAACAGTATCCAACTTTAGACGTTGCGTGCACAAAAAAGATGCATGACCGTTTTATGATTATCGACAATAAGGAACTTTATCATATCGGAGCGTCGCTCAAGGATTTGGGCAAGGCGTGCTTCGCGTTTGAAAAAATGAATGAACAAAAAAAATGGATTTCAGTCATTCTAACGGACTTGAGGTAATTATATATGATTTGCATATGCCCCTTTAGATTTTGCATGGAGGTTGCCCCATGAGTTTTACAAATCAATCAGACTTGATGCTTGAGGATAATGCGAGCAAGTACCCGGCCATCGAAGTGCTGGCGAAGCTGGGCTATACCTACATTTCGCCCGAAGATGCGGCCCAGGAGCGTGGCACGCAATTCAATGTTTTGCTCAAGGAAATCCTCCGCAAACAGCTCCAGAAAATCAACCAGTTTGAATACAACGGCATTGCATACAAGTTCTCCGCCGAGAATATCGAAAGGGCTATTGCAGAACTTGATGTCCCGTTAACCGAGGGGCTGGTAAAAACGAGCGAACGCATTTACGATGCCTTGATGCTCGGCAAGAGTTATCAGGAAAAACTGGTGGACGGGACAACGAAAAGTTTCAACCTGAACTATATCGACTGGGAAAATTTCGAAAACAACGTTTTCCATGTGACGGAGGAATTCTCTTGCGACAGTTGGGACAAACAGAAAAACGCCCGCCCCGATATTGTTGTGTTCGTGAATGGAATTCCTTTTGCCGTTATCGAGTGCAAGGCTCCCGATATTTCTGAAGAAAAGGGTGTCGAGCAGAATATCCGCAACCAAAAAGCGGAGTATATTCCGCAGCTGTTCAAATACGTGCAGATGGTTGTCGCGACAAACAAGAATGCGGTCAAGTATGCGACTGTGGGCACTGGGAAAAAATTCTGGAATATATGGCGTGAACAGGATACAGAATGGCAAGCGAGCCTTGTCGATCAGATTGTTGCGGGGCGTGTCCCGACGGAACAGGACAAGACGCTGATTTCGCTGTTCGAAAAAGAACGCTTGCGCAAGTTCGCGAAGTATTTTGTCGTTTACGATGCCAATGTGAAAAAGATTTGCCGATACCAGCAGTTCTTTGCGGTAGAGGCGATTATGAAGACCATTGCCGAAAATGACCCGGCGGGTAACCGTCAGAGTGGCGTCATCTGGCATACGCAAGGTTCGGGTAAGTCGCTCACCATGGTGATGGTTTCCAAGTATATTCTTGAAGAATTGAGTTCGGTAAGCCCCAAAGTGATTGTCGTGACCGACCGTAAGGAACTTGACAAGCAGATTGCAAAGACATTTACGCACACACGCCTGACGCCGGCCCGCGCTACAAGCGGCAAAAACCTTTGCGACCTGATTAACGAGGGCAAGGCCGACGTCATTACATCGATTATCAACAAGTTCAATACGGTAGATAATCAGGGTATCAAGAACAATTCTAGGGATATTTTCGTCCTTATCGATGAAAGCCACCGTTCGAACTACGGTTCGCTCGCGACCAAGATGCGAACGGTATTCCCGAACGCCTGCTACATCGGCTTTACCGGCACGCCGCTTCTGAAGAACGAAAAGAACACCTTGCAAAAGTTCGGCAAGTTGATTCATAAATACACGATTAAGGATGGCGTCGAGGACAAGGCGATTGTCCCGCTGATTTATGAAGGACGCTTTGTGGACCAGAAAGTCGATGAAGAAAATATCGATTTGTGGTTCAAGATGGTGACGAAAAAGCTGAACAAATCGCAGATTGCAGAACTGAAAGCGAAGTGGAGCAGCATCCAGAAACTTACATCTAGTGATTCTCGCATTAGGCGTGTGGCAATAGATATTTACCAGCATTTTATGGACGGTTTCAAGGAATCGGGATTCAAGGCGATGCTGGCATGTAATTTTAAACGTGATGCCGTGCGCTACAAACAAATTTTCGATACCCTTTGCGACATCAGAACGGAGGTAGTCATTTCGGCCCCGGATATGCGCGAAGGTCATGACGATGTTGACGAAAGTTCCGATGACCTTGTTGTAAGCTTCTGGAACAAGATGATGAAGCAATATGACGATGCCGATGACTACGAGGATACGCTGAAAAGCCAGTTCTACGATGGCGAAATTGACATCTTGATTGTCTGCAGCAAGTTGCTTACGGGTTATGATGCCCCGAGAACGCAAGTTCTTTACATAGACAAGGAACTTAAGGATCACGGACTGTTGCAGGCCATTGCCCGCACAAACCGTCTTTACGAAGGCAAGGATTTCGGCCTCATTGTAGATTATCGTGGCCTAATTAGCAAGTTGGACGCCGCCATGGAAGTGTATAGCGGTGCTGGACTTGAAAATTACGATTCGGCGGACATCAAAGGCGTTGTCGTTGATGTCATGGCTTGCGTGGCACGCCTCCGCGAGACGTATTCGCAACTCTGGGACATTTTTGCACCAGTCAAGAACAGGAAGGATACGGAAGAGATTGAAATCTTTTTGGCAGATACAGAAGTCCGTGCCAAGTTCTACGATGCTCTCTGCGTTTTTGGCCGCGCTTTTACAATGGTGATGAACTCCGTGAAGGCTTTTGCCGCGTTCGAACGCAGAGAAATCGAAATGTTCCGAGATACATTCGTATTTTTCTCGAAGATTCGCCGCAGCGTGAAAATCCGCTATGCCGATGCGCTTGACAATTCGGAATACGAACCGCAAATGCGAAACCTGCTGGATACTTACATGTCCGTGAAGGATGTACAGCAGATTTACGAACCGATAGATATCATGAATATCGGCGATTTCGACAAGGTTGTTGACAAATTGCCGTCGGACAGGTCTAAGGCCGATGCTATCGTATCGCACCTTACAAAACGCATAAAGCTGAACCGCGATGAAGACCCTGCCTTTTACGACAGTTTCTCCAAGAGAATCAACGCCGTCCTGGAAGAATTCAAGAATCGGATTCTTTCGGAAAAGGAATATCTCAAGCAAATGTTTGAAGTGCTGGGAGATTTCCGAAGAGGCGACACCAAACAGAAATTCCCCGAAAAGATTGCCGGCGATTTGGATGCGCAAGCATTTTATGGCGTTACCATGCCCGTACTTTCAGACAAATACAATATGGATTCCGATACCATCGCGACTGTCTCGCAGAAGATAACGCAGATCGTGCGGACTCATGATACCGTTGACTGGAAGACGAATATCGATATCCACAACCGTATTAGGCAAGATATAGACGACTTGTTCTATGAGCTCGAAAACGACAAGGGATTTGCCGTAGATTTTGACGATATCGACAAAATCACAGAAAGCGTGCTGAATGTCGCCATGAGGAGATTCTGATGCTCCGTACCGTTGAGGCAGATGGCAACGCGATAAGTTATACGCTTGAGCGAAAGCCCGTCAAGAATATAAACCTGCGTATCCGTGCCGATCAATGTGTTTATGTGTCGGCACCCAAAGATGTGGCAGCGAAGATGGTTGACGCATTCGTTGTGGAAAAATCGGCGTACATATTGCGCGCACTCAAAAAGTTCAAGGACAAAAACCGTGAGACTGTTTCAGAGAACAGATTTGTCAATGGCGAAACGGTCAAGTTCTTGGGCCGCAACTTGCGTCTCAAAATAAAGAATGCATCGCGCAGTAAAGTGGAATCAGACGAAAGTTACGTGACGTTATATGTTAAGGATGTGCAAGATGCCGATTTAAAAAAACGTGTGCTCGAAACATGGCTCCGCAAAAAATGCAAAGACGAAATAACGGCAATTTGCAAGAAGGTTTATCCACAAGTAAAAAAATATGGCATTGCATTCCCAGAAATCCAACTCCGCGAAATGGTTTCTCGTTGGGGTTCCTGTTCTCCGAAAAAAGGATTCGTGACATTCAATACTGCATTAATCGCCATGCCGGTGTCGTGCATCGAATATGTCGTTACGCACGAATTTACGCATTTCCTATACCCGAACCATTCCAAAAAGTTCTACCAGCAACTAGCGACGTTCATGCCCGACTGGGAAGAACGGAAAAAACGACTGGAAGGGTGATATCAATAATTAGGATAATATGCAAACTCCACTTGAAATTCTGAAAACGGTCTTCGGCTACAGTTCCTTTCGCCCGATGCAAGAAGATATAATAGCGAATGTTCTCGAACATTGCGATTCACTTGTATTAATGCCGACTGGCGGAGGAAAATCCCTTTGCTATCAGATTCCCGCTTTGATTCTTGAAGGGACAACGGTGGTTGTATCTCCGCTTATTTCTTTGATGAAAGACCAGGTGGATGCCTTAAATGCTAG
>JAEEGK010032199.1_pt1 | contig 10272 bp, 9 predicted proteins | sample 8958771 | NCBI WGS metagenome assembly JAEEGK01 (sample SAMN16246547, study PRJNA631951) | gut metagenome | biome: gut microbiome; feature: rumen; material: SC-attached | host: Bos | place: Iran: Karaj | collected 2018-10 | reverse complement strand
AATGCTTCCTCTCGTGAAATCATCGTTTTTTCCTTTACTCTGCCATATCATTCATCATTTTTCTGTAGGATTCTTTTGTGAACCGATGATATAATCTGCCGGTTCAGGTTCGTCAGACATACCTTATCATCATCAACAAGGTCAAATGCGCCGACACCGCTTTGAACAAGCGCCTCACAGACATACCCTCCGACTCCGCCGATTCCGAAGACTGTAACCCTTTTTTGCGAAAGCGATCCCATCGCTTCCGGTCCAAGCAGCAACTGCGTTCTGGGGAATTGGTTTAACATTTCTGCAGCCCCGCCAGCTTCTCGCGAAGTTCTTCCTCTGAGATTCTGCCGATAACAGTATCCACGACCTCGCCGTTTTTAACACTCTCAATTGCATGATAACCGCATTTACCTACTAAGTCAATAGGTTAATTGTGAAAAAAGCGTTCATCGTGCCTCTGCAAGAAACTCTGTCTCGGAAGGCCACCCCTCCCTCTCCGGTACCGCACAAAAAACAGCCACCGCATCGCTGCGATGGCTGCTTACTCTCCACTCTAGTTTGCTTCGACTACTTCGGTTTTTTCGAAGCCGTCGTCAAATGTGTATGTGATTTTGTATTCTACTTTTCCGTCGATCTGTTTCATCCACAGGTTCACCATCATCAGTCCGGAATGGCCGCTGACGATTTCACACAGGCGGTCTTCCCATTCGGTTCCGGAAGGGCTGTCGAGTAACATCTCGAGTTTTTCCTCGTATAACGGAAGCATGTCATCGTTGGCAACGATAAAGGTGCCGTCATACTCCTCGCCGGGCGTTTTCGGCAATGCTTTGCCTCTGCGAATTACATTCTCGGTCTTCCTGACGGTGTCATCCTCCGTTCTCTCGTAGAAACCCATTACGACATAGCCTTCGTCCGCTTCAGAAGGAAGCTTCGTGCTGTGCGCCATAAATATGTAGGGTGTCGCATTGATCATCGCCCCGGCTTTGTCGTCGGTTGTTCCTCTGGTGAACAGAAAATCCGAGTTGAAATTTACGGCGGGTGCCCCTTTGCCTTCGGGGAAGAACCGCTTCAAAGCTCCGCTGCCCTCCATGGAGCGGAAGACGATTTCGCAAGCAAGGCTTTGGTCCAACTCATAAGGCCACATCTCGGCGTCGGTCCAGGTGTAATCGCAGAAGTCCCTGGTTGTTGCAATGTTAATGTCGAGCTTCGGATCGCCGAGAATCTCGCTCCAGCCCGACATGCCCTCATAGGAAACACCGACATACCGGTAATCCTTGCGGGCTTCCATGACGCGGCGCGCCGTCTCGTTCCACGGGTGGATACGACCGCCGAGATCGCCCCGGTCAAGGGAATAACCGATGTCCGTCGCGCAGTACAGATAGTACTGGTCGGTCAGCCCGATATCAAGTTCCCTGCCTTCGTAGCAGAAGCCGGACACATCAATGCCGTACACGTTGTCGTTGAATACGCCTTTCACCGGAATCGTGAATAGTCCGCCTGCGGAAACCGGCCAGTCTCCTTCATGCCCGATCTGATCCCCGAAGAAGAAGGAAAGCGTCTCCCCTTCGCTTCCTTCCGCGGGTTGCGTGAAAATGGCATCAAGCATGGAAAATCTGATGCTCGGATACGCCTTCGCCTCATTCTTGATGTCTTCATCCGAAAGAATGATCCATTTCGCCAGCGGAGCCGTTTTCACATTATATACAACAATCTCCGTCCCCGTTTTTTCAACAATCATGTCTACGGTATCTTCCAGAATCTCGGGGCTTCCCTCGCTTCCGTCCTGATGCGTGAAGAACCAGATGCTGTCCGCTGCACCGTTGAATACCCAATAGAACGAGCCTCGCTCAATCACCGTATCCGGATCCGGCTCCTTCGTAGGTTCCGGCTTGGCGGATTCGGTCGGTGTCAGGCCGTCCGGCGCAGAAGTAATCTGCCCCGCGTCTCCCGTCGGTCTTCCCGAATCAGGCTCTGCTCCGTTTTTGCTGCTCCCGCATGCCGAAAGAAGGCACGCCGCTAAAACCAGGCAGCACAAAAGTGTTTTTTTCATATGACTCCCCTTCAAAAAGCATCCTCTTTTCTTACATCATATCAGGAAAATGTTACAATTTCCGCTCATAGGTATTACAAATATATTACAAAAAACGCCCCGAAGCAATGCTTCGAGGCGTTCATCGTTTCCGATGTTATTCCTTTTCAAACCGGCTGTAAATCATGCCGAACAATACGCGGAATGCAATTCCGATGCCGGCAGAAGCCAAACCCAAAAGGAACGGGAAAGCCTTATCGCTGAACTGGCCGGGGATGCTGAATACCATAACAGCGGTAACAATACCGATGATAACCAGAACAATCGAAAGAATATCCAAAAGCTTAATCTGCGCCTTGGTTGCAACAATGGCACCGGCAGACTTCTCACCGCGTTCAATCTTCTCTGCATCCTTCAGCTTCTTGCCGCTCAGAAGTTCAGAAACCTGAATATCAAGAGCACGGCACAAAGGCTCGTACAAATCCGCGCCGGGTACAGAATGTCCTTCCTCCCAGGACGCGACTTTCTTATCGGATACATTCAAACGACCGCCGAGCATGGCCTGAGTAAGCTTCTGCTCTTCTCTGCACTGTGCAATAAACTTGCCAATCGTTTCCTGAGTCATAACCTACCTCCAAAAAAGAAATCAGATTCTGTTCTATCATTGTAACATCATGAAATCCAATAGTAAAGATGCTTTTTCAAAAAAATCCTGCATATTAGTAGAAAGCTAAATTACGACAACAGCTTGTTTTGTATAAGCCATTCTTCTGCGAGCTTCGGCCACATTTGCACATCGCGATATACCGGACGCTCAATGACCATCGGTCCGAAACCGCCGTCGCCTTCTCTCGGCTTCCCTTCCGGATTTCCGTAGAACTGCATCATCAGTTCGGTGCGTCTCTGATCCGAAACGCGGACTCCCTTACGGTCACGAACCGCTTCAACAGCCTTGTTAGTCTGTTCAAACGTATACGGCTCGCCGAAGTCTCCCTTCATGACGCGTTCGTTATGTAACGACAGCCCGTGCGGGCCGTTGGGAAATGCAAAGTAGGCATACGGTACACCGGCTTTCCGGCAGCTTTCGGCGTACATCATGGAATTTTCCACGGGAACAAGGTCGTCCGTTACGGTCTGCCAGATAAAGCACGGTGCCATGTCCTTATGTACCTGCTTCTCGAGCGAGTAGTATTCGAGCTCCTTCGGGTCGGCATCTCGTCCGATCAGCGCCCAGATCGAATAGATATGCGTAAACTCGCCGGAGGTGATGACCGGATAACCGAGAATGACACCGTCAGGGCGGTTGCTTACCTGATTGAGTGCGGGATCCGGGTCCTTGATATCCTGATAGTGGGTGTGGACGGATGCGCATACATGTCCGCCTGCGGAGAAACCGATGATTGAAATCTTTTCGGGGTCCATGCGGAATCGGCTGTCCGAACGCATAAGCCGGATGGCACGGGAAAGGTCGCTCATCGGCTGATCGTGCAGCGGAACCGACATTGTGATATCGGTCGTGTAAGTCAGAACGACGACGTTCATTCCGAGGTTATAAAAGTACTCGGCAACAGGCTCGCCTTCCACGTTACAAACCATGCAGTATCCGCCGCCTGGCACAACAATCATGCCGGGACGAACCTGCTCATCGTCGTGAAGATACGTATAGACATTCGGGGCAAAGCCGTACGCTGCCTCGTAGCTGTATTCTCCGTCTTTCCAAATGTCTTCCCGGAAGGATACGGCGGAATCAATCATACCGCGGCCCCCTTTCCGGCTTTGCGGTCCTTCTTCATATCCTTCTTGAAGCGGCGGAAATCGCCGAGTGCCTTCCAGCCGATCTTGAAAATCTTCCGGAAGTTCACCGAATTCTTGCCTGCCGTACGCGGCTTGAAGGAAATCGGACGGAATGCCTGCTTCTCGTTAAAGTAAGCATAATAGGTCGTCATCATGATGTTCGGAAGATTGTAATCCTCCTGCATCTTGTAGAGATATTTCTTAACAACATCGCACTTCATCAAACGGAAAGGCGCATTGGCATCCGGCACCTTAACGCCGAAATACAGGCGAAGCAAAAAGCATACAACCTTCTCGACAAATGCACGGCCTTTGCCGTCTCCGCGGACGGTGCGGTTTCCGAAGATTCCGTCATACTCGTTTCGCATCTGCCAGAAAGCGTCAAATTCGTCGGGATTGGTCTGTCCGTCGGAATCGGTCTGGAATACGTAGTCAATTCCTCTCTTGATCGCAAGATCATAAAGAGCGATGACCTTCGGGCCGTGATAGCGGTTCGTATCCGGCAGGATCTCAAGCTGCGGAAATTCCTTCTGCAGATTCTCAAGCACCTCATGCGTGCGGTCGTTGCTTCCGCTGTCTGCAATCACAAGACGGGACGCTTCGGATTTGCCTGCAAGGACGGGATACCACTGCCGTACCACGCCTTCGATGTTGGCCTCTTCGTTATAGGCCGGCATTACGATATATAAAGAATCCATGGCTTACTCCTCCATTAAAACTCCGTATTTCATCTCTCGGTCGATACGCTCGAGCTCCTTCTCGGCGGTCACGCGCTTGCTGCGATTCTCCTCCTGAATCCGGGCGACTTCGTCCAGGCTTTCGATCAGGATCCGGTTGGTCTGCGCAAGCGTCTGCGTATCAATTGCGGTCGTTCCGGCTGCCTTCTGCGTCTCTGTCGTTACCTGCTTTAAGTTCTCCGCATTCCGCAGTAACAGGCGGTTCGTCATGTCGCTGATGGAGCGGTCCGTAATGACAGCCTGTCTGGCGTGCTCCGCGCCGAGTGCCAGAACAATCTGGTTCTTCCAAAGAGGAATCGTGTTATATAAGGTCGACTGCAGCTTGTCCGCCATCATGGCAAAGTTCGACTGCAGCATCCGAATCTGTGCCGACTGCTGAACGGAAATCGTACGGGAAAGCTCCAGCTCGTTGGCTTTTCTTTCCATCCGGTCGATTACGCCGCTAAGGAAGGACTCCTCCATGACGCTGTACGGACCGTTACGCTTCTTCTCCTCCAGTTCCTCAAGACGGATCTTAATCGCGGCAATCTTAATTCCTGCCTGACGGTAGTACTCCTGATTCATTTCATACATCTGGTTAAGAAACGCGCAGTCCCGAAGCAGACGGACCTGATGCTCCTCTAAGGTACCGGCAATACGGTCCACATTCTTCGAAGCCTGTTCGTATTTGGCACGGATGGCAACGGAGTTGCTCTTTCTCTTCCAGAAAAGGATGCGCTTCTCCCCGTCGACGTCGGTGTCGATATCATACAGATAGCTGATTGTATCGTGCAGTACGTCGTCCACTTCGTCGATGGCCGAATTGTTCAGGTTGTCAATCATGACCTGCGAAAGCTCCGCCATCTTCTTCTGCGTGTCAAGGCCGTACTTCGTGATGCTCGTGATATCCGAGCAGTCAAGCTCCGCCACGCTCTGTTCAATCTTCGGAATGTCCACCGCGTCAAGCCCGAGTGTCGGGTTTCCGGCAATGATTCTCAAAAATCCGATTTCCTTTGTTTCGTCCATGTATTCTCCTTATCCAATCCAACCGTTATTCATCCAAATACCGCGGTACGCGAATCCGGTCGCTCAGGTTTAACCTGCTCAAAAATGCATCAGCGTCCTGTCTGATGTCTTTCCCGAGAATTCCCATGCTCTGCGGCGTCCCGATGTAGAAGGAATTCTCGTCCATGTTCAGAAGTGCCTTCACGGCCTTTTCATCCGCCACCCGTCCGTACGACATGCCGAAATTGTTCTTAAACGGCATCGATTCTTTCAGACGCGAGATGACGCGCCGCTGGAAAGAACGTCCGCACATCGGGTAGTAGCATTTGCCGGGGTCAAGCCGTTGTCCCGGCTTCTTCAAAACGACCTCGCAGATGAACATCTCCTGGTACTCCGAGCTTGCTTCGAAAACCCGGAAATCCACGATATAGTTATTCAGCTCGAGAATCCGAATCAGGTTCAGCGTTAAAACGCCTCGGGCCTTGATCTGCTCGGCCGTCGTATCCCAGCTGTAGGCGATGTTCATGTTGATTCTCGCGACCCGCTTCTCCATCGTCCTCGTCAGGCGGTACATATTCTTCGGTGCCCCCGCCACGTATGCGGGAACGTTCGGCCTGCTTCCGACAAATGCCGGGTTGCTCACTCTCTGGCGCACATACTGACGGTTCGCCATCTCAAGGTGCTTCGAAAGCTGCATGAACTCCCTGAGCCCTTCGGAATATCCGCCGGAGCAATACCGGATGGACTGCATGAGAGGCTCCCCCGCAAACGACGTGTCGGCTCGGACGCTCATCATGACCGGGAAGGATTCCTCATTAACCGGAGGATCCTTCAAAAGAAACATCTCAATGTCGGTCATCGAATCGAAGAACAGTCGGTAAACCTTTAATTTTTTCAGGCTGTATACCTTCAGGTAAGGACACTCTTCCTCTGTCACGCCTGTCTTAGCCATTGATTACTCCCCTTCTTCGGAAAATGAAACTATATCAACCGTACGGTGTCTTTACCGGTCGTTATATCATTCACGCGCTGTGCGAAAAGCGAGCAAATGACACGGCAATCCTCATTGTATTTCGGCTGCTTGACTTCAGCCATGATTTCCTTTGTGAGAAATGCCAGGTAGTCGGCTTCCTTCGTCTGCACGAATTCGTACTCGATGATCTTTTCTCTTGAAAAGCTTCGGTTATCAAGATATTTGCGGATTCTCGTGACATCACGGGTCGTAACGATTCCGGCGGCGCTGAAATGCGTAAACTGGGACCACTTGGTCGTCGCCTTACGAAACAGCTCGACAAACTGGAACCATCCCTGGTAATCACCGAGAATGCTTTTCTCAACATTATTGTCGTATCCGACGAAAATCGGGGTGAAACGCTGCTGAACAGACTCCTCGATCTTCTCACGGGTATTATAGTTGACGTCCGCGCCGTTACCGGTCGTGTTACCGGCGCCGATGATGCGGAAGTTCGGATGACGGGGCACCCGCTCGCCGTTCGGGAAAGCATAGTGCGCGTTCGTCGTATTTGACAGGAACGAATTCAGCTTAACCGTCGCACGGCTGTTACCGTTATCCAACTCGTCGCAGAAAGCAATCTTTCCGTACTTGTAGCAGCGGTAGAAGTTCGGGCGGCTGTATCCGCCGTTAGCGGTCTGGAATCCGAGGATGTCATATTCCTCGTTGATGTATCCGATGTCAATGCTTTCGATGCCGAGAATCAATGCAATCTGCTGAACCATGTAGGTCTTGCCGCAACCCGAGGGACCGATCAGATACGGGTTGGCATTTTCCATGACGGCGATCAAAACGTCATCGAACATCTTGTGGAAGGTCATGCCCTCGCGCTTCATCTTCTCCTTGCGCTTCAGGGCCTCCTCCATTCGTTTATAGAACGGAATCGTTTCATCAAGCAGGAAGCAGGGCGTGAAATCCACCTGCTCGTCGGAGGTGTCTTCGATGACAAGGTCCGCGGTCTCGGAAAGCGCGTCGGGCACCTTCGCAGACTCTTCCGCAGCCATCTCGGCCTTTACAACCTGCTGCGGCTTCGTCTTCTTGATAATAACCTTGGCAGGTGCCTTCGGTTCCTCTTCTTCAACCTCCTCCACTGCTTCCGCCTGCTCCGCGGCACGGTCAATTGCCTTGTCGGAAACAATCATCAGGCGGTCGATGCGGTCATTCAGTTTCTTGCTTGCTTCCGCGTCGGCAAGAAGCTCCTTAAGCCGGTCGTTATCCTTAAAATAGGCATCCATCCGGTTGATGACATCGTCGGACTGACGTCCCGCGCGAACAACCTCGTCACGGGCGTTTCGAACCAGATCGTCGACAAGCTTTTTAAGCTCCGAAATCTCTGCGCGGCTGTCCGTTACAAGCCGGTTCACAATCTCGTCCTTATCGGCGAGTATCGCGCGGCGCTGTCCCTCAACGAACTCGGCGTGTGTCCTGTCCATGCGCTCCATGAGCGTGTCAACCTGGATTTTGGCGTTTGTAAGCTCGCTGTCGCAGTATTCCTTAACATCCTTCATGGCATTTGCCGACAGCTCGGTAATCATCTTCGCTCTCTTCTCGGTGAGCGACAGAGAATCTGTTAAGCGGCTCGTGGCTTCCTGAACGGCATCCACCTTCTGCTCGGCAAGCATGATGCGCTCTTCGCTGACATTATAAATGCCGACCATTCTGCAGAATGCGGAGTATTCCTGATCGATGATCGTCTCGGGCTTCTCGCCGGAAAGATACCGGGTCGAAAAGCGCGTCAGACTCGCCGTGAACATGTCCTCGTCATAACAGAACGGACGGATTTTTACGGCATATTCGGAAATGGATTCGCGCACGTCCGTGGAATAGTTCTGTCCCTCAATCGAACGGTACCAGCGCAGATAGTTCACCTTGTCCCGGAACATATGATAAAGCTTCGGGATGAACATGTGCGTGGATGCAACACCGCCGACGTCGAACATCTCGAGGAAGATCTGCGACAATTCCTTGAAATCCGCCGACTGGTCCTCGAGGATGAAAATGTGCGGATAGATGCCTTCGGCGTACTTTACGGTCTCATACCATTTCTTCTCCGGAAAATCGATTCTGTTCCGGAAGATCTGTTCCAGAATGTCTACAAACAGAGTGAACGGTTTGATGATCAGTTCATTCGGTTCCGCAGAAACGTTGGTCACGTACTCTCTGAGTTTTTTATTCTTCGCTTCGTTCGAAACGGCCAGTATGTCCCGAATCTTGTCAAAGCGGTCCTTCAAAATGTCAGCTTCGCTCTTTTGTCTCGCCATTGCATTCCCCTCGTCACGAAATAAAGTATTTGCCTGCCATCGCAGTTCTGTAATGTCCGGTCATTCCCGATCCGACGTCGTCGAAATAGGTCTGGTATCGTCCGTCCGGGAGCTTCGTCCTTATCATGCGGAGATTATTCTTTCTGAGCATGACCTGCGTTGTCTGATTCTTTACGACCGTGCAGGAAAGCGTTTCGGAGTACCCCGCGTCCGGATAAAGGAAGGTCCGCCAGATGTCATTCCGCGTAATCCTTCCGGAGGTCTCCGTCGTCTCCTTCAGTGCATAGAACATGCCCCAGGGAAGGCGGTACATAACCGTCGGAACGATATTCTCAGGCAGGAGTTTTCGAAGCTCCTCACCGAGCTCCTCCTGCGGATACGGTTGAAACCGCTGCGTCTCGAAGCAGATTTCCTTGCCCTTTTGCGTGACGGAAATCCGCACATCCATATGCTTTTCAAAAAACAGAAATTCCATCTCGCCGCTGAACTCGATTTCATCGATGGCAAATACCATGTCCATCCGCGCCGGATCGAACTTGATTTCCGCCTTCAGCGACTGTCCGGAATCCGGATACTCTGCGATGAACATCCGGTAATTCGTATCACTGAACCGCTCTGTCGATACCATATGCGAGGTATCCATATGTCCGCGGTGAAGCTGAAGGATGCCCTTTCCTCTCCAGCCGACAATCCGGTCCTTGACACGGCCTTCCCGCGCAAACAGGCCCTCGAGTTCCTCGACCAGGTATTCCGCAAGCGGAAGAAAACGTTTGCTCATCGTCGCATCAAAGGGAATCTCCGGAATCGGCGTTCCGGCCTTCGGATCATAGTGCCCGCCAAGCGGATCCTTGCGAATGGCCGCGCCGGCATCCATCAGGGCTCTTGTCCCGGCATCCATCAGAACCGAATCGCGGTTTTTGGTATCCGCGTAAACATTCATCACCTGCTCGCAAAGCTCTTCGAAGCATTCGTCGAGCTCGCTCAGGGTAATCTGCTCATTGTCCCCGTACATCACGGTCATCGCCGTGCAACCTGCCGGGTTCGGTTCGGCTTCCGGCCCCCGTTCATCCGGTTTCTGAACCGCGGCAGTAAACTCGTACACCGAAACCATCCGTAGGTTTTTAATCTTCCGAACGGTGATCTCCCGTTCCGACATTCTGTGAAGCATATCCCTCTCCAAAAAAATGCAGTTCGCCGGTCTTCCCAACGAGCCGCATTGCGTTCGTTCGTACTCCTATTATAGTAACACCGAATCGGTTTGAAGTAAAGAAATATCCTTGATAAATGCAACAAAAAAGCTCCCCGGAGCAATTCCGGGGAGCCTGTCATTTCATATATCAGCCCTTCTCAAGTGCAAGGGTTCTCGTGGTCAGGTCGCAAACCTCAGCCGGTCCGTAGTACTGGATGGCACCCGGATAGGTGAAGCAGGTCTTAACGGCCCACTCCTCACGGTGCTTCTCGAAG
>JAEEGK010032190.1_pt1 | contig 10274 bp, 5 predicted proteins | sample 8958771 | NCBI WGS metagenome assembly JAEEGK01 (sample SAMN16246547, study PRJNA631951) | gut metagenome | biome: gut microbiome; feature: rumen; material: SC-attached | host: Bos | place: Iran: Karaj | collected 2018-10 | reverse complement strand
AGTCCATAATTACCATAACAAGGAATATAATCATCAATTAATACTAATTGCCAAATACCATTAATTCTATAATAACATCCATAACAATGTTCTTCAGATTTTTGTTTAACATAAAATAATTTTTCAACTAATTTTGGATATTTACATAATGCAGCTACAGCAGAAAGGAAATAACAATCACCAAGACCACCTTGTATAATATCATCAGCTTCAACTCCTTGATAGAAAACTTGATAATTTTTAGAGTTAAATATTTGTTCTGCTCTTGCCCATTTAATACGATCCCAACCTTGAACATCATTAGCATCAATTCCTTCTGGGAAACTCCATCTTCCATATGAATCAACTGGACATAAATTTTTTCTTACAGGTTGAAATAATTCATCAGTCCATATTTGTCCTTTAGGAGGCATTTTTTGATGACGATAAGTTTTTATATTTCTTGGTAAATCTGAATTATTAACAGAAACAACTTGAGTCATTGCTTCTTTTTTAGCTTCTTCTTCTTTTTGTTTTTCTACTAATTTTTTATCTTCTTCTTCTTTTAATCTTTTTCTTTCTTCTTCTTCTTTTTTTTTAGCTTCTTCAACATCATAATCCATTTTTTCTTGTACTTTATCTTTTTGTTCATCATTTAAAGCTTGAATAATTGCATTTCTATCTTTTATTAATTCTTGATAATATTGATATAACATTTGTTTTTTTTCTCCTGTTGCACTTGGATACATTTTTTGAATTAATTCTAATTTTTTATTTATTTCTGCAAGTTGTGATATTTTTAATTCTTTTGAAGTCTTTCCTGCTTCTTCTTGTCTTTTTTGTACTTCTTCTTTTTTTTTTCTTTCTTCTGCTCTTTTTTTTTGATCTTCTAATAATTTTTGTTGTTTTTCTAATTCTTTTTTACGTGCTTCTTCTTGTGCTTTTTTCTTTTCTTCTTCTTTTTTCTTTTCTGCTTCTTTTTTTTCTAATTCTTCTTTTTTTTTCTTATCTTTCTCAGCTTGAATTGCTTGTTGTCTTTTCTTTTCTTCTTCTTCTCTTTTTTTCTGTTCTTCTGCAATTTTCTTTTTTTCATCTTCAATTTTTTTCTCATTTTCAATTCTTTTTTTTTCTTCTTCTGCTTTTTTTTTCTCTTCCATTTTTCTATTAAGTTCTTCTCTTCTTTTTTTTTCATCTTCTTTTTTAGCATTAGCATTATTTTGTTCTTCTTGTTTCCTTCTAAGAGCTTCTTGATGTGCTTTAGCTAACATTGCAATAATAGGACGATTATTTTTTAATAATTCAAACAAAGCAACTTTTTCTTGCATAGTATAATTTGTTGGTTTACCAGAATTTTCAGCTTCTAAAACTTTTAATCCTTTAATTACACCTCCAATTGTTTGTATTAAATATAATCCTTGATTTTTAGAAAGTTTTGATGATAATTTTTTCCAATTATTTTGTGCATTTTGCATTTTTTGTCTTAATATTTCTTCATTTAATTTTTTTTGTCTTTCTTCTTCTAATAATTGTCTTCTTTTCATTTCTTGTTGATAAGCCCAATCATAATCATCATCACCAAAGAAACTAAATAAATTTTTTCTAACATCATTAAAATGACTTTCCATATCATTAAAATCAAATAAACCAAAACCAAAACCACCTGCTTTTAATTTAGTATTTTGTTGTTGTGGTGGATTTTTTTTTTCAATTTCAAATAATCCATTTTTAAAATCAACTGCAATTTTATCACCTAAATTAGTAAGTAAAGTATCATAATTTAAAGTATCAAGAATAATAGAAGAAGGTGTAATATTTTTTGTATCATTACCATCAAAAACAACTTGATCACTTACATAAGGTTCTGGTTTTTCATTTTCTCTAATTCCACCAAAATGTTCTGTTAAATTTTGTCTTTGTTGTTGATTTTTTAAACAATCATCAGCTTCTTTTAAAATTGTATTTTCATTAATAGTAACATTAATTTTATCTTTTTCAGGTTCTTTATCCCAATATCTTTTAGTAAGTGGAACCATATCATTTATATCATTTCCTTTAATAATATCATCATCTTCTTTATTAAAAAATGCATCATCAGGAATTAAAGGTTGTAAAATATTTTTTTGTATTTCTTCATCACTCATATCTTTTAATTTTTCTTCTTCAAAAATTGGTTTATCTTCCTTTAAAAAATCATCAGTTATTTCATCAGGTTGTTTATCAATATGAGGATTACTTCTTTCAATTTCATCAAAATGAGGTTCAAAATAATTAATTTCTCCATTTAAAATTTCTATTCTAACATATTTTAATTCTTTCCCAACTTCACTAAATAAAAATGATTCTCCTTCAGGTTTTCCAACAAAAACAGTTTTTCCACTTCTACATTTAAAACCAATTGAAGTTAAATGATCAGTAAATGTACCAACAATACTAATAATACCATCTCTCATATTTTTATCTGGAAATTTATCTTTTAATTCATCTGGTAAATCTTTATCTGATTTTAAATTAAGTTCTAATCCCACATAATTATCTTTTTCACTTTTTGGATATAAATCATTAATGAAAAATTCATCATATACAATTTGCATTCCTTTTATTTTTTCTTTTGGTTCATCTGTTATTACAGAAAGTGTTGAAATTGCTTTATGACCTTCGGAACTTTGAGAATGAAATTTTGTTGCTCCTTCTTTTTTTTCTCCAATAAAATCACCATCTCCTTTTAATGTACCATTAAATAAAATATCAAATAATGTTTTTGTTGAATCTTTTACTTTTCTTCCTCCTTCTTGTACACGAAAGAATGCTCTTATCATTCTTCTAAATGTTAAATATTTATGTTTTTCTCCTATTACATCTTGAAAGGCTTCTTGGAAATTTATATTTTTGTCTTTTGTTAAGAATGATAAACATTCTTCAAAACGAGGAAATGATGCCATATCTCTATATTGATCAAAGAATAAATAGTTTAAAACATTTTTTATTTTTGAAAGGTCTTCTTCTTGAATATATGATTGAATTGCTTTTTGACGACGACGACTCATTTTTTTATATATTTTTTAGATTTAATTGTAGGTGTTTAAGATTTTTTAAAATATTTTTTTTAATGTTTTTTTAATTTTATTTAATATTATTGAAAGTAGTTACTATTATTTCCTTTAATTTTTTTAATTAATATAATTTTAGTAATATTTTTTATTTTATAATATTAAACATCGGAATGTTGATTACAAATAATTTTTTCATATAATTATATTTTAATAAAAAATATTTATAATTTATAATTTTTGAAATAATTTAAATATGTCTCGAGGTGAGACTATATTTGCACTTGATAAAGTATCATACACTCAATATTATTCTTATTTTGGATATAGTAATATTTTTATTCAATGTATTCTATATGATACATTAATGATAATTTTAGCATTAGGAAGTTTTTTATTTTTTTCTATTTTTTCATATTATTTTTACTATGGTGGAAATGGTAGTTCTAATACTAAAAGAAGTATTGAAATTCATATTTTAAGAACTACTTTATTTCTACAATTCATTTTAATTTTATCTTGTTATTTATTTAATAATCATATATTTGTTTTAGATATAACTAAAGAAATTGAAATTATATTAAAATTTTCATTTAGATTATTTTTCAAAGATTTAAATAGTTTTCATAGTTTTCTCTTTGAAAAATTTGTACTTTTATTTCAAATTGTTGTATATGATTATGGTTATTGCCAAGTTGTTTTTGTGAGTAGTAATTTATTTGCTTTAAGAAAACATATTCATTTATTTTATTTTAATATGTTTGTTGTAAGTATTATTGTTGGCTCTTTTCAATATTATCATCAAGAGTTTTATGGTTTAGTCTTTATTGAAATTATTATTTTTATTACTTTATTTGTTCGAAAGTTTATTGGAACTCAAGGAATTTCAAATAAAATTGTTTTATTATGTTATTTTTTTGGATTTTGTTTAACATTCTTTTCATTATTTTATACCTTTTATAATGAAAATACTATTTTATTCACTTGTTTCTTTAGTTTTATTGTTGATTTTTCATTATTTGAAATTATTAAAAGAAAAAATAATTCAGAAATTAATATTAGAAGAAGAAACAATCTACAAAATAATAATAATCAAATTAATCATAGTAATGAAATTGTTAATGAATCAACTGAAAATTTCTAAAAAGATATATATAAAAATTGTGATTATAATTAGATTAAATTTTATTGATTTAAATCTATTCTTATAAATATAATTTATCTGTATTATGTATCATAATAAATATTAAAAATTTAACAATAAAATTATAATAAAAATTTTTTTTTATTAAAAAAATAAATATAAATATAAATATAAATATAAATTAAATAATATTTATATATAAGATAAAAAAACATAAATATTTTATCCTAAAAAGATGAAAAAAACTGCCTTGATGAAAATTCTAATTTTCATCTCATTAATCATATTATCTCAGCAAAAATGTAATTTTCAAAATGAATTTCCATCAGAAGAGGTAAATAAACTAAAATTAAATATGACATTAAAATCACATCCATTTACAATACATTATGATTATTCAGCAATGGACATTCAACTAAAAAGAAATAAAGTTAAAGTAAATCACCAATATATTAAATTAATAAAAGAACAATTAAATATAGCAAAAAATATTTTTAAAGAATTATTAATTTCTCCTTTAACATTAACAATAAAAACAAAAGATGATGAAATTTGTGGTGAAAGAGTCAAATATGGAAATTCATTAATTGATGGAATTAAAGCAGATTTAGTAATTATTCCTTTATTTGACTCAAGAGAAAAAAATGAAGATATAACAGGATCACTTTGTGCAGTAGAAAAAAAAACAACTAAACCAGTAATAGGATTATTAAGATTAAAAACAACATCAAAATTAACAGATGATACATCAAAAGAAAAATATCTTCATAGAATATTACATCATTTAATCCATATTTTAGGTTTTAATAAAAATGTAATGAAATCATATTCATTTAAAAAATTTCCTCAAAAAGATAGTTATGGAAGATTTTTAATTCAAACAATTAATTCATTAAGAGCAGCAACATTTATAACAAGAAAATCAAATTTATTTGGTGTTGAATTAGTTACTAATAAAGATGGTACATATGAACCACATTGGAGTTATAAAGCTGGAATAAGAGATATTATGCTTTCTTCTTTTTATGAAGATTATCCTATTACTCAAGCTACACTTTTCTTATTAACTGATACTAATTTATATAAATTAAATGAAAAATCTTGTAATTTGATTATTAGTAGTGGTGTTGGGAAATTAATTTTTGCTGATGGTAATTATACTTCTTATTATTATGCTAAGTATTTATTAACATTTTTTGTATATGAAGGAAAATTAAGATGTTATAGTAAAGGTTATATTAAAAATGTTTGTTATTATGAAAATGATTTTGTTAAATATTTTAAAGATATGAAAAATTTAACGGGATATATGAAAACTTGTAAAAATGAAGAATATACTTATGAAATGTATTTAAAAGATTATCCTGAAGTAAAAGATATTCAGAGTCAAGAATTAACTTTATTTACTCCTCCTCAAAATATTGTTAAATGTCCACAAAGATATGTTTATTTTAAATATCCACCTGCTGCTGCAGAAATTCAAGATACATCCAAATTTAATTTATCAAAAGTTATATTAACTTCTGATCAAAAAGAATATTTTGTTAATGTAGTTAAATATCCTGATCCAGAATATGAATGTTTACATGATTCATGTTCATATAATAATTTAATAAATGTAAATAATACAAAAACAGCAAATTATATTTATAATGTTAGATTACCTTATGTTAAAAATTTCTTAAAATATCAAAAATTTTTCTGTTTTATTTCACATTATCAAATTACAAGAAAAGATTTATTATATTTTAATTATCGTCCATATCATATGAAATATCCAAAAGATTTTAATTATTTACCAGAAACATTTATTTTACCAAAAGATAAAGATTTATTTGATGAAAGAATGAAAGATTATAAATTATCAACAAAGAATTTATGGTTAGTAAAACCACCAGATTCTGATCAAGGAAGAGGAATTTACTTAATGGAAAAACCAGAAGATGTATGTTCAAATTGTATAGTTAATAGATATATAGCTAATCCACATTTATTAAATAAAAAAAAATATGATCTTAGAGTATATGTTCTTATAACAAGTTTCAATCCATTAATAGTATATGTTTATAATGATGGATTAGTTAGATTATGTGTAGATGATTATACAATTAGTTTAGAAAGTTTAAAAAATTTATATATTCATTTAACAAATACTTCATTAAATGATAAAAGTGAGAAATTTAAAATTAATAATGATCCAGATGCAGAATATGGTAATACATGGACAATAAAAACATTAAGAAGACATTTTGAAAATGAAGGTTTTGATTTTGATGAAATAATGGAAGGTATACAAGATTTTACAGTAAAAACAACAATAACAATGTTAGAAAGTGAAATAAATGCACAAATTCGGAATGGTATAACAGATAATAATTTATTTGGACTTTTTGGAATTGATGTATTAATAGATAATCATTTAAAACCATGGTTAATTGAATTTAATGCTTTTCCAAGTTTTATAAGTTATACAAGAGTTGATGCAGTTATTAAATCAAAATTATTAGTTGATACTAATAATATTTTAGGAATTACACCATATTCTCATATTACTGGAAAACATTTTGATGGTCAATGTTATTTTAAAAGTGATATTGAAGAAAGTGTTGAAAGAGCTCTTGCTGAATTTACTAGACCAAGTGGTGGATTTGTTAGAGCTTTTCCAAGGAAAGATAATGTTGATTATTATAAAAAATTTTTCTATAAACCAAGTAAGGAAAATGTTGCTTTGTGGAGAAGATTAAAAGAAATTGATGATGTATAATTATATAAAAAAAGTTTTTATTTTTATTATTTTAACTTTTTTATCTACCTATTATAATTTTATATATAAAATATAATTTATTTATTTTTGATTTTTTTTTTTTACATCTAATGATATCATTAAAATAATAAAATTATCAAAATCTTTTGTTGTAAAATGGAGAATTTTGAAAATATAAAAATTACATTTAAAATAATATTTTATTGAATTTATGAACTTATATCATTTCTTTCTCTTATTTATAATTAACATTAAATTTATTTCATGCCAATTAATTTTAGAATTAACAAGAAATATGAAAGAACCAACAGAAGATAATTTCTTAAATTATCTTATTGATAATAGAATTGAAACTGAAATAAAAGTAGGTAATCCATCACAAAAAATTATTTTTACAGTTAATTTCAATCAACATGCATTTTATATTTCACCAACAGAAAAAGGAGGACAATATAATTATAAATTATCAAACACATATTCAAATCATACTGGAAATAAATATTTTTACAAACAACAATGTCTTGGAGAAGGTTTTGAAGGAAGTGAATCATTTATTTTTACAACAATAGATGAAGAAGATAAAACTATAAAAGATCTTAATTTTATAATGGCTGAAAATATAAATGGTCAATTCTGTCCTAAATTATTGAATGCTCAATTAGGTTTAACTTTTATAAAATACTCTAAATATTATGATTCTAATCTTATTACATATTTGAATAAAAAAGAAATAGTGAATTCATATGCTTTTCATTTTCAATTTGCTAATGATTCAAATGAAAAAGATTATTTAATAATAGGAGGTTACCCTCATGAATATGATAGTGAAAATTATAATAATAAAAATTTAATAAAAGGTAATGTTGAAGTTCAGAATTTTTGGAGCACAACAATGAGAATTTATATTGAAAAGAATAAATCTTTAAGTGAAAATGATTTTAAATTTAATACTTTATTGAAAGGAATTGAAGGATCATTTTCATATCAAAAAGTAATTTATGGAATTTTTTTTAAAGAATATTTTGATAATAATTTATGTTTTAAAAATTATGGTAAAGGATATTATGAAGATTATTTTTATTATACTTGTGATTTAGGTGTTGATATTTCAAAATTACCTAATATATATTTCACATTTTTGTCAATGAATTATACTTTTAATTTAACATATAATGACCTTTTTATAAAACTTAATAATAAATATTATTTTTTAATTGTTTTTAATAAAAAAATTTCTCGAGATTGGGTATTAGGTGAATTATTTATTAAGAAATATAATATCATTTTTGATGAAAATAGTGAAAGTATTTCTTTATATACTTACTTTACTTCTAATAAAAAAAAGAAAGACAAAAAAGATGAAAATAATGGAACTAAAGGAAATAATTCATTGTTAAAAACATTAATATTTATCTTTTTTTGTTCTACTATAATTCTTTCTATTCTTTTATATAATATCATTCTGAAATTTCCTAGGAAAAAAAGAGCAAATGAACTTGATGAAACATTTGAATATAACTCAAAAGAAGAAGTACAAAAAACCAATTATACTAAATTAATCAATTAGTTTAAATAATTGAATAAAGTTAATTTAATATTAAATAATGTTCATTCTTTTTTTTTATTTTAAATTAATTCAATGTGAAATTATAATTATTCCTTTCACTAAAACAAAATCTTTTAATGGTGATTTATACTCATATTTATATTTAAATGAATATGAGACAATAATTTCAATAGGAACACCAATTCAAAAGATACAAGCATATATAAAGCCTGTAAAACATCATTTAATTATATCAGGAACAAAATTAAATGGTCAATTTAATGAAGAAAAATCAAGAACTTATGAACAAAAAGGAATATTTGAAGAATTTTTTAATAATAAACAAATTAAAAGTGGTTTTATTTCAAATGATACTTTTTCTTTAAAAACTCATAACGGTAAAATTATTCAAGCTGAAAAAATTTCTTTTATTCTTGCAACTGGAATTAATAAAAATGAAAATATTAATTCTGCTCAAATTGGTCTTGGATTATATGATTCATCATTAATTCAAAATCAAAATTTAATTCATCAATTAAATATAAAAAATTATATTAAGAGTTGTTCTTATTTTTTCCAATTTGATAATTATGATAATGGAAAAATTATAATTGGAGAAAAACCACATGAATATAATAATTCTTATTCAAATAAAATTTTTAGTTATTTAAAAGTTGATTCTTATGATAATATTTATCATCTTAAATTTATGAATATTTCTATTTGTAATCATGATTTAATAAATAAAAATATTTATGCACAATTTAATTTTTCTTTTGGAGGTTTTATAACAAATTTAGATAATCAAAAAATATTTGAAAATATATTTTTTAATAAGTATATTGAAAAATCTCTTTGTAAAAAAGAAAAAAAACAACAATTTTGGATTTATTATTGTGAACACAATGTTAACATAACAGAATTTAAAACTATAAATTTTTTTCATTCTGAACTAAATTATACCTTTGAGTTTAATTATCAGGATTTATTTATACAATATAATGAAAAATATTATTTTTTGATTATGTTTTCACAAGAATATTATATTCCATGGATTATAGGTCAAGTTTTCTTTCAAAAATACCAAATAATATTAGATCAAAATAGAAAGATTCTTGGAATTTATATAGATAATCCAAATTTAAAAAATAATAAATATTCTTTATCATGGATAATTATTTTTATATTATTATTTTTAATTATATTTATGGGTATTTTATTGCATAGGAAAATTAAATTAATACCAAAAAGAATTAAAGCTAGGGAATTGTATGATGAAGAATTAATAATTAATAATTATATAAATATTGTAAAATAATCATTTTTAATATAAATTAATAAATTTAAAAAAAATTAAAAGGAATATTAATTTTAATAATATAAAATATTATTTTAAAATAAATTTAAAATAATAATGTTTTCAGAAACAATAAACCCATTAACAGATGAGCATATTTTAAAATATCCAAATTGTCCTTTTCTTGCAAAATTAGGATTATCACATTCTAAAACAGGAACAGATTTTATTCAATATTCATGTATTAATAATCATCACATATTACCAAAAATGACTTTAAAAGACACAATAATTGAAGCAGAATCAAATATAATTACTTTAGCAAAATGTAAATATTGTAGAAAATAAAAAAGAAATGAATTTAATTTTGAAATGTATTATTGTTGTCAATGTGATGATTTCTTATGTTTAAATTGTTTACCTTTACATTCAAATAGATTTAATGATCATTTATTTGTTTCACTTCAAAAATATCAATTATTATGTAATGAACATAA
>JAEEGK010032189.1_pt1 | contig 10274 bp, 5 predicted proteins | sample 8958771 | NCBI WGS metagenome assembly JAEEGK01 (sample SAMN16246547, study PRJNA631951) | gut metagenome | biome: gut microbiome; feature: rumen; material: SC-attached | host: Bos | place: Iran: Karaj | collected 2018-10 | reverse complement strand
ATTATTATTATTATTTTCATTATTATTATTGATAATTGTTAATGAATTTAAAGTTGGATTTGAAGCGTAATCATGATTATCATTTACTTCATTTGTTGGTATAAAATTATTTGGAATGTTAAAATTTTCTTCATTATTTAATATATTATTATCATTGTTAAAATTATTATTTAATTTATTATCTTCATTATCATTATTATTGCTATAAATATTATTATTAAATTCATTTTCATTAAAATTAGAATTAAAATCATTATTATTATTTTTATCATCAAAATCTTCATTAAAATTATTAAAATCATTATTATTATTATTATTATCATTAAATTTATTATCATCTTTAATACTATCAAATTTATTATCATTATTTTCAAAATTATTATTTTCATTTTTATTTTCATTATTATAATAATTATTTTCTCCAAATTCATCATTTTTATTTTCTTTATTATCAAAAATATTTTCCATTTTATTTTCATTATTATTTTCTTTATTATCATTTTCATTAAATAAATTTTCATTATTATTATCATTTAAATTTTTATTTTCATCATTTTGAATTTCATATCCATTATTTTCATTCATTTAATAAAATATTTAATTTTTTAATTATTTAATTAAAAAAAAATTTAAAAAAAATTTTTTTATGAGAAAATCTTCAATTAATTCATTAATTAGAATAAAAAAAATTCCAAATAAAAAAAGTATTTCAACATCAATTTCATTAACAAGACCAACAACACAAACTCAAAATAAAATAGTAAAAAATGAAAATCAAAATCTTTCTTTATTAAATTCTTTTTCAAAAATTAAAATTATCAAAAAAAATAATAGTGTTAATTTAAATAATAATACTATTAATATTAAAAAAAATAAAACAAATTCTAGTTTAAATTTAACTAAAAAAATTATTATTCCTTACAATTCTAATGAATATTGGCATTTAATTGATCCTAAATTACATACAAATAAAATTCAATTAAATTGGAATTTTAATCTTCGAATTTATCCTATTAATAATAATAAAAAATTTGTTCGTTCTTTTTCAGCTCCAAGTTTTTATGAAGAAGATTTAAATAAATATAAAATAAAATTAAGTAATAAAAATAATTTAAATAAAATTACTGATGATGATAAAAACAAAAATATTACTAATATTAAACATTTATTTAAAAATAATATTAATGGAATGTTTCAAACAAATAATCATTTTAATTTTGAAGTTACATTAAGAGATTTTAAATTAAAACATTCAAATTCGTTTATTAATCCAAAAAAATGGAAAAATTTTGATGGGAAAAAAATAAATAAAGAAATTGTTAATTTAATTCCTAATAAAAATATAAAAGAAAATTCTATTTTAAGACCTTTTAATATTATTAATGAAAAAATTCTATTTTATAATGATCCTATAATTAAAAAAACATATTTAAAAGATAAAAATTTAGCTTATAATTTTAATTATAATCATATGAATTCTTTGCCATTTAATGATAATTTTAATGAAAGAAATTATGTTAAATTAAAAGAAATTTTTGATAAAAAAAATAATCTAAATGATTATATTTTTCAATTTGGGTTAAGAAATAATAAAGTTTTTAAATAAATAAAAATAAATTTTTTTATAATTTTGATAAAATAATTTTTATTTAATTTTTTATTATTTTGTAATTTCTAGATTTAATTTTTTTATAAATAAAATTAATAAAATATTTTTTCTATTTTAAATTATTAATATATAAATCAAATTAAATTGATTTTAATTTAATTAAAAAAAATAATTAAAAAATGGGAACTAATTTTATAACAGCCAAAATTGCTTTTGATGAACCTTCATCAAAAATAAAATCTTTTTCACAATCAAATAATAATTCTAAAAAAACAAATAATAATATTATAATTTTAGATTGGGATGATACTTTATTTAGCACATCATATTTTCTATTAAAAAATAAAAAATTAACAATAGAAGAACAGCAACTATTTTTTAAATTAGGAGAATGTGTATCAAAATTTATTAATCTCTCAAAATCTTTTGGAAAAGTTTTCATAATCACAAATTCTACGAAAAAATGGTTGTATAAAACAGCTTATAATTATTTAAAAATCAATGAAAATTTATTAGATGAAGTTAATGTAATTTCAGCAAGAGAAAATTTTAATGAAGAAATTGTTCCAAAACATATGTGGAAAAGTTTGATATTCAAACAATTATATAAATATTTTGAATTATCTGATAGTATTGTTTGTATTAGTGATAGTATAAATGACATTAATGAAGGGAAAAAATTAAAAACTATTTTTAAAAATAATAATATTTCAACCATAAAATTTATTAATAAACCATCACCTATTCAAAATATTAAAGAAATTAATTTAATTATTGAAAATTTAGGTAAGATTATAAATTCAAATTATAATATGATTTTGGAAGAAGAAAATATGTATTAATATGTTAACTTTATGAATGTTAAGTGTAAATAAATTATGAGCTTATTTATTTAATAAAAGAAATATTTATCATTTATTTAATATAAAGTTTTATTTAATTATATATTAAAATTGGAATAATATTTATTATATATATATATATATATATATATTAAATTAAATAAATATATATTATGTATATCTTTTTATATTTATATATTTATTAAATAAATATTTTGTAAATAATATAAATTTATTTTTTTTATAAAAATTATAAAACTTTTTTTAATTATATTTTAATTTAATGATAATAATTTTTATTATTTATTATTATAATATAAATGAATAATAAAATATTAATAAAAATAAAATAAAAAAAAATAATTCTCAGAAATAATTTTATATTAATTAAAATTAATTATAAAATAAATATTTAAAATATTTTTTATTCATATTCCATTTTTCAAATATTTAAACATTTAAATTTTATTTTTTTATTAAAAATAAAAATGGAAAATTTAACAGACATAATAGAAGAGAATTCAATTAATGTTTCAACAAACAGTGAAGATCTTTCTCAAGAAAACATAGGCAAATTATCATTACGAACAAATCACGGTCCATTAATTCCTTTCATAGGAATTAATTATTTCAATAACGAAATTTATATAAATTATCTTTATCAATTTGGAAAAAAAGGTTCAATGAAATTTGAAGATTTTATTGAAAATTCAAAATTAAATTCATTAGAACTTGCAATTTGTTCAAATTGTAATGAAAAACAAATTTCAACAGAAAATTTATTTTCGTTTTGTTTTGAATGTAAAAAATATTTTTGTTCAAAATGTTTGAATGATAATAAAATTCATAAACATAAAAAATATTTAAATTCAATTTTAATTGATCACACTTGTTATGAACATAAAAGAAATTTTGTTGGTTTTTGTTTAAGTTGTTTATGTAATATTTGTACTGATTGTGATTTAAATGATCTTCATTTGCTTCATAAAAAAATTTTTTATTCAAAATTTTTAATAAGTGAAAATAAAATTTTTAGTTTCAGAGAAAAAATAAAAGAAGCTCAAAAATTTTTGAATGAAATTGAAATATTAAAAAAATACATTTTACGAAAAGTAAAAGATGAAAAAATGAAAGAAATTGTTCTTGATTGTTATTCTAATTTCAAAGAAAAAAATTATAAATTATTAAATTTTGTTTATGATTTAATTTCAATTTATGAAAATAATAAAAACAATTTAAATTACGAAATAATAAAAAACACAAAAGAAAACATAAATTTTAAAAATTTAAAAGAAATTCCTTCATTTTCAAAATTAACAGATTTTTTACATTATTTAAATTCATTTATTATTTTAAATCCATATGAAATTAATTTTCAACCAGAAATTGATTATTATAATTCAAATTATAGCACAAAAGATCCAAATGAAAATATTAACGAATTAATTCCAAATTTTAATTCTAATCCACACGATTTACAATTTTACGATAATATTATTGAAAATGCTTTTACTGATGTTGTTAGTTTAGATAATCAATTCACTTTATTTAAAAGTTTTTATGATGATTACATCGTCGCTTATTTTTATAATAATATGAATGAAAAAGATTATAGTATTGTTTGTTATGATTTCATTAACAAAAAAAATATAAATGAATTTAAACATGCACATAATAAAAGAATTTTATGCATTCGACATTATTTTTTAAATGAAAAAGATGTTTTAATTACAAGCAGTTATGATAATTCTATTAAATTATGGAATGTTTATGAAAAAGAAAAAATTTTATCTATTGAAAATGCTCATGATAATATTCATTTTTATAATTATTTTAGAGTTAATAGTGTTTGTTTAATAGTTCAAAAAAATAAAGAAAATGACAATAAAAATAACATGAAAAAAATAAAAAATATAAACGATGAATTTAATATTGTTAGTTCATGTGTTGAAGATCCTTATTTAAAAATATGGAATAGCAAAGGAAAATTAATAAATAAATTTATTTGCAATGATGTTTATTATGTAGATTGGATTCATGACAATAGAAAAGATGTTTCTTTTATTATTTGTGGTTCAAATAAAAAAAGTTTTTCTTTTAATTTATTAACAAATTCTTTGTATAAAATTTATAAAAAAGAAAAAAATGAATCAAATCATGAAAGTCTTCTTGTAACTGAAATAAATAAAATTTTATGTTTAATTGAATCGAGTTTCAATGGTTTTGTTAATATTTTTCATTTTCATAAAGGAAGTCTTTTGAAAGAAATTTATTTAGGAAATATTTCAATTAGAGGAATGTGTTTGTGGAATGAAAATTATTTACTTGTCAGTGGAAGTGATTATATTCATTTATTAGATATAAAAGAAAAGAAAAAAACTGATAAAAAATTTTCTGAATTTCAATTTACTGCTTCTTGTATAATGAAAATTAAAATTGAAAAAAACGATGAAAAAAAATGTGTTTTAAATGAATGTTTATTTGCTCATGGAAATTCTGGATTTATTAAAGTTTGGAATAATGAAAAAAAAATTAATGATGATAATAATAATGATTTAAATGATAAAAATTAATGAAAGTATTTAAAATAGTAATTTATTTGTAAATTAGAAATTATTAAATTATGAAAGATAATTTTATAATTATTATTATTATTTGATTTTTTAATTCTATTAACATGAAAATTATTGTAAATATAATATCAATCATATAATATATTATTATTATCAATTTTTTAATTTTAATTATTTAAAATATTTAATATTAACAAAACAAATGTAAATAAAAAATATTTTTATTTTAATTATATTTATTATAATTTATTATTATAAAAATTTATATTAATAAATAAATAAATATTAATATTTAAATTTATAAATAATATTCATTTTTCTTCAACAACTTCAAAATCATTATTATTATTATCATTATTATTATTATTTGTATCATTTTCATTATCTAATTCAACATTTTCCATTTTTTTTATCAAAACTCCATTTTCAAAAATTCCTTGTTGAATTTCTCCATTTGCATTAGTTAAAATTCCTTTTCCGTTAAATTTTCCATTTAAAAAATAACCATTATATTTACTTCCATCTTTATATAAAATATAACCTTTTCCATAAATTAATCCATCTTTAAATTCTCCATTATAAATATCACCATTTTTAAATATTAATTGACCTTTTCCATTTTCTTTATTATTAAAAAAATTTCCAACATAATTATCTCCGTTTTTATATGTTAAATGTCCAATTCCAAATAATTTATTTTCTTTAAATTCTCCTTCAAAAATATTTCCTTCTTCATTAACATAAATTCCATAACCATCAAACAAATCTTCTTTAAAATTACCATTAAATTTTTTATTATCATCAACTAAATTTCCTTCGCCATGTTTTTTATCATTTAACCAATTTCCATCATATAAAAATTTTCCATCTTTTGTTGTTAAATTTCCTTTTCCATTTTTTAATCCATTTTCAAAATAACCTAAATATGTATAAACTCTATTATCTTTATTATAAATTAATTCTCCATAACCATTATATTTACCATAACTTAAATTTCCATGATAAAAATCACCATTTTCATAAAAAATTTCAACATCGTTTGAAATTTCTAATTTCTTTGAACGAAGCCAAATTTTTTCATTGAATTCGTGAAAAAAAAATTTAAAATTTGTTGATGAAACTATCCAATCATGAATAAAATCAATGTTATAATCTAATAATATTTTTTTTATTTGAGAAATTTTTGTTTCAGAATCTAATGAAATTTCTTTTGAAATATGATTAATTAAACTAACATCAGCTAAAAAATCCATAAAATAAGATTTAAATAAATTTCTTAAATAATCATCACTAGTTTTAAAATCATTAAAATTATTTTCATCAACATTTTCTTTAATATTATTTTTTTTATTTAATAATTCATATTTATATTCAAAATTATTTTGATTTAAATTAATACTTTCTAAAATTTTTTTATAAATTTCTTTTTCACATTTGCTAATTTTTAATTTATTTTTCTTTAAATTTTTATTATAAACAATTTTTCCTTCATCAATATTAATTAAACAATCATATTCTAATTTTTTATAATTTAAAAATAATTGATTAGTTGTTCCACATAAAAAACTTTTAATATTTTTTCCTTCAATGTTTTCAACATCATATAAACTCAACAAAGAATAAATTTTTGAATTTGAATTTAAAAATTTTAAAGGAAATCCAAAAGGCGAATAACATTTATAATAATCATTTGAATTATTAGAATAATTTTTATCTAAATTAAAAAACGAATTTCCCGGAAACAAACTCAATAAACTAAAAATAAATGAACAAACATTATGTGAAATATGAGAAAAAATTAATATTTTCTTTTCTAATAATAATAATTTAATAATTTCAAATATTTTTTCTTTTAATAAAAATAATAATTTCTTTATTGAAAAATTCTCTGTTATTTCATTAACATTTAAATTTTTATATTTATTTAATTCAAAATTCGTATACAATTCTTTAATAATAGTTTTATCTTTTAACGAATTTTGATTAAAATACGCACTCATAGTAACATTTAATTTCGAAATCATTTGACTAAATAAAGGAACTTTTGCTACAATGCACATTGCTTTTTGCACACATTCTCTTGTATTTTCTTGTTCATCTTCTTTCAAATTTTGAGTGACTTGAATTTGTTGATAGCAAGAAATTCCAAACAAAATATGTTTAAAATTTTGAATTAAAAAATATTGTGTATCAATAGATAAACTATGAACACCATCAGGCATACATAAATAAGTTAATTGATTATTAATATTTTCTATTATTGATTCAGGAGTGTCATTTTTATTTAAACATAAAGATTTTAAATAATTTAATGTTTCTTCATTTGATAATAAATCATTTTTTTCTGGATAAATAAATTCTATTATTGCTCCTTTTTTTTGATTAAATGAAACAACTCCAATGTACAAAATAGGATTTGATGTTTTTGATATGTGATTATAATAGATATTAATGTCTTTGTTTTTGTTATAAAAATTTCTTGAAATGTCTGGAGCGAGTTTTAATGTGTTTATTATATTTGAAATTATTTGTGATGAATCTTCTTCGTTTATAAATTTTTCTGCTTTAGTTGCTATTGTGTTAATTTCTTTTTTTATTGCTTTTAAACCTTTAAAAAAATTTTTCATTATTAATATTATTTTATATTATTAATATTTTTATATTAATTTATTTGAAATAAAATTTTTGTAATAGAAAAATAAAATTAGTTTTAATATAAATTATTATTATTGAAGATATGTCATTTAGTAATAAAAGTAACAATAATTTTTTATATGATAATGAAATGAATTTAAGTAATAATAGTACTAATTTATTAATAAAAAATAATAGTGATTTATTTCACAATCAATTATTAAATTTTGGAACTAAAAAAAAAAAAGTAAATTTTTCATTTTCAAATTCATTATCAAAGACTTTTTCAAATAAATTAAATGTTGTAAATGATCAAATTAATAAAAGTAATAATAATATTATTGGAATATTAAAAAAAAGAACAACAATTAAAGATGAAGATAAATTTTCTTCAACAATTTTAGCAAAAAGTAATATTAATTATGATCAAATAGAAATTCAAAAATGGTCAAAAAAAAGAGAAATTAAATACAGACATTTAATGAAAAAAAATAAAATAAATTTTTCTGATGAAGAATCAAGCGATGAAGAAAATATTATAAAAGTAAAATGGATAATTTTACCAAATAATAAATATAAAATGTTATGGGATTATATTATAAATTTTATAATATTTTATAGTATTATTGTTACTCCATATCAAATTGCTTTTACTGAAAATAATTATTATTCAAAAGATGGAAATAAAATAAATATTATTGACTTATTAATGGATATTTTTTTATTTATTGATATAATATTAAATTTTTTTACAGCATTTATAGATAAATTTGATAAATTAATTATAGATCGTAAAAAAATTGTTTTTAATTATTTATTTTCATGGTTTATAATTGATTTAATTAGTATTCTTCCTATAAATTATATGACTAAAAAAAATTTTAATTATAATAGATTAACTCGATTAACAAAAATTCCAAAATTATACAAAATAATAAGATTTCTTAAATTATTACGAATAACAAAAATAAATTCAAAACAAGAAAAACATTTAACAAAATCAATTTTTCGTAAATTACAAATAAACGATAAAATAATAAAATTATTAGTATATTCTTTAACATTTTTTCTTATAACACATATTATGTCATGTTTATGGTATTTTATAACATCATTTGAAGAGAATTCAAACAATTGGGTAATAAAATTAGGTTATTTAGATAAATCAAATTTTGAAAAATATATAATTTGTGTTTATTGGACTTTAACAACAATGACAACAGTTGGTTATGGTGATATTACAGCAATTAGTTCAAATGAAAAAATTTATAATATTTTAAATATGGGTTTTGGAGTTGTTATTTATTCTTTTGCTATTGGGAGTATGAGTACTATTGTTCAAGATTTAAATGAAAAAAATAAAGATGTTCAAAAGAAATTAAATATGTTAGAACATATTAAAAAACAATTTAAAATTGATAATAAAGTTTATTATAAAGTTAAAAGAATAATTAAATTTGAATTAAATAAAGAACAAAATGAAATAAAAGAATTTTTAGATGAATTACCACATAATTTAAAAGTTGAATTAAGTAAAGTTCTTCATGATAATAAAATAAAAAATTTATATATATTTTTAAATAAACCAAGTGATTTTATTGCATATGTTGCTCCTTTATTAAAACCAATAATTTTTTTACAAGATGATTATATTTATAAAGTAAATGATATAGTTAAAGAAATTTTTTTTGTTTGTAATGGAACAGTAATTTTTTGTTTGGATCTTAAATATGGTGAAAAAGAAATAAAAAAAATTAAAAAAAATAATAATTTTGGAGAAATTGAAATGTGTTTAAATGAACGTTTAATATATAATATTAAAATAAAAAGTAGAAAAAGTGATTTATTTATATTAAAAAATGAAGATTTTTTAAAAATAAGTGTTAATTATTCATCTTATATTGAAGAATTTTTGTATAATTCTTTAGTAAGATATTTAAATTTTAATGAAATAATGCAAAAAGAAATAAGAAGATTTGAAAAGATTTGGAATACAAATTTAAAAACTTATGATCGAACTGAAGAACAAAATAAAATTTTTAAACAATTAACAAAAAATACTAATTTAAAATTTTCAACTACTCTAAAAATGAATGACACTCTGTTAAATGAAAATAATAAAACTAAACAAATTAAAAAAGATTGGTTAGATTTACCTTCAAATCCAGCGATTGAAGAAGAATCAAGTAGTAGTTCTAATTTTAGTAATTACGAAGAAAATATGAAAAATCAAAATAAAGATATAAAAACTAATACTGAAATAAAAAATGAAAATGTTCGCAAAATATCAAATAAAAAAAGTTTTAAACATGCTGCAAGTATTCAAAGTACAGCAACAAATTTTGAAGAAGATATGATTAATAATACAAATAAAATTATAGATTTTCTAATTAGAAATAATGTAAATTTAGATGATCTACCTGAAGATCCAAGAATTTTATTAAATCATTTTAAAATATGTAAAAATTTTAAAATTAAATTAGAAATAAGTAAAAAAATTGAAAGTATTTTAGAAAATTTATTAAAGTTAAAAAATATTAGTTTACCTTAATAAATATTTTTAATTAATATATATAACATAATTATAAATATATAAATAAAATTTATACTTGAAAA
>JAEEGK010032188.1_pt1 | contig 10274 bp, 8 predicted proteins | sample 8958771 | NCBI WGS metagenome assembly JAEEGK01 (sample SAMN16246547, study PRJNA631951) | gut metagenome | biome: gut microbiome; feature: rumen; material: SC-attached | host: Bos | place: Iran: Karaj | collected 2018-10 | reverse complement strand
AATCCCCAATCCCCAATCCCCAATCCCCAAATTCTATAATTTATTTTTAAATTTTATTGAATATTTTTAAAAAATTAATTTTTATTTTTTATTTCAATTTTTTAATTTTAATTTTATTATAACTAAATAATAATAATTTTTATAAAAATATTAAAAAAATTTTTCTTTAAATATGAAAAATTCAGAAATTTCAGAAGATTCAAATTTAATTAAAAAAGAAATAAATAAAACAAAAATAGATGAAAATAAAGAAAAAAGTAATTTAAAAAATGTAATAATAAAGAAACCTAAAAAAAATAAAAAAACATTTAAAACTTTAATCATTGAAAATCTTGATATTTGTATGATTTATTTATTATTAATAATGTCAATTGTTTTATATTTATTTAGTTTAAAAGGATGTAATAATGAATTATATAAATGTTTAACACATGGAGGATTTATAGATTTAATTAAACGTGGAATTTTTACTGGAATTTCAGCTTTATTATTTTCTTTAGTATTAATGTTAACAAAATTTGCTGAAATGAATTATATAAACTATTTTTTTTATATATTCATATACACAATAATATTTTTTTTCTCTCAAGGAACAGATTTAAAAAATCACGGAACATACAATTGCATTTTATTTGTGTTTATAACTGTTTTATTAATTATAATTTTTTATCTATTTTATTTATTAATAATATTTTTACAATATTATGATAATTTAATAAGTAAAATTATAGTCTTTTTAATATTATTATCTTTATTTTTATTTATAATAAATAAAAGTAGCTGTTCTAATTGGGAATATGGATTAGGAAATTTAAAAATTGACAATGATATTAATGAAAATATTTGTGAAATTGAAAAGCCAAAATATTGCACTATTCAAATATTTGATGGTTTATTAGATTTTAGTAAATTATTTAGAAAAACTTGTGAAGGATATGGAAATTCTAAAGAAAATTTTGTTAAATATATTAAAAATGATATAAAAAATTTTAGTCGATTTTATTATCCTTTAACTAATAATTTTAATTTAAAATATAATAATAAAGATACTTTTACAAGAAAATTCGTTGATATTGTTTATAAATTAATAGGAAATGCAAATGAGGAAAATTCAAAAGATAAAGAAATTTTTGTGAATTTTGATGAAAATGGAAAAGGAAATTTAGAAATTAATCTTAAAAGAAATGAAACATTAGTAAATGAAAGAAAATTAATTGCTAAAAAAGAAAAAGTTAAATTTGAAAATATTTATTTAATTTACATAGATGCAATTTCAAGAAATCATTTTCGAAGAAAATTAAAAAAAACTTCTGAATTATTAGAAAACATTTTATATACGAATCAAAATAAAAAAGAAGAATATAAAAAATATGATGCATATCAATTTTTTAAATATCAAAATTTTGATATGTCAACAATTCATAATACTCTTCCAATGATTTTTGGAAATTCATATTCATCTGAAAAAGGAATTTCTTTACATAAATTTTTAAAAGAAAAAGGGTATATTACAGCAGGAACACATAATTCATGCAATAGAGAACTTCTTAATTTTTCACGTAAATTATCAAGAAAATTAAATTTTATTGATTATGATCATGAAAATTTCGCTATGTTTTGTGACCCTAATTTTTTTGAAAAAAGAAAACCTTGGACATTATTACAAGGAAGAAATTCAATAATACGAAGATGCTTATATAATAAAGATACTTTTGAATATTGTTTTGAATATATATTACAATTCCTTGAAGCATATAAACACGAAAGAAAATTTTTTCGTATAAGTTTTAATGATGCTCATGAAGGAACACAAGAAGTAGTAAAATATATGGATGAATCTCTATATAATTTTTTAAATATTTTACTAACTAAATATTACACAAAAAAAACCGCAATATTAATCGTAAGCGATCATGGTGGTCAAATTCCGGGTTTATATGATATAATTTTTAGTCAAGATAGAAGAATTGAAAAAAGTTTGGGTACATTTTTTATTATTATTCCTAATAAATTTAAATATGATAAAAATATTGTTCATATTAATGAACAAAGATTGGTTACCCCATATGATATACATGATACCATTTTAGATTTTGCTAATGTTAATGTTAGTGAAATTGATGTATTTGCTAATTTAGGACAAAGTATATTTAAAAAAGTAAATGGTAAGAAAAGAAAATGTGAAAATTATAGAAGTTCTTTTTCTCATATTAAAACCTATTGTCATTGTAAAAATTACAAAAAAAAATAATAAAAGTTTATTGTTGTAAATTATAAATTTATTTATTAATGATTTTTTTATTTATCAAATTGAAAATATATTTTTATATTATAAATAAAATAATTATAATATAATTATTGATATAATATTTTAATTAACAATTATATATATATTAAATTTTATTAATTTTGAATTATTATTTATATATTTAAATAAATATACATATATTATAAATAATATAAAAAATTATTTAACCAATTTCCAAATTTCTTTATAATAATTCATAATATCATTAACTTTCATAATTGCTTCATTTCTATTTTCTTTTTCTTCTTTTGTGAAATTAGAAATATTATAATTTTGTATAAAATTCAAAAAATATTCTTCAGTAAAATCTTTAAAATAATTAGTTTGATGAAAATTCGCAATAAAATCATATTGAAATTCTTTATTAATATTATAAAAATTATAATACATTTTATTATTTTTAAGTCTTAAATCAACAACTTTACTCATTTTATTCGACAAAATAATTTTTTCATCTTCAGTTAAAATTTTATTTCCTTTATAAATACACAAACTCGAAATTTGAGTATTAACAAAACTTCGACTATAATTTTCTTTACAATCAGCAAATAAAAAATCAAAATAATAATCTAAAGAATTTGGTTTATTAATTTTACATCCATTGCTATAAACAAAATTCGCCGCAGGATCAATTAACAAATCACTTAAAATTTTATTTAAATTATAATCTGAATAAAACTCTTTTATTCTTTCACCTAAAGTTAAATTCACTAAAGTATCAGCATGAAAAGGAGTATTAAAAAAATTAATTAACGAACATTTATCATAAATGTAACTAATAGTAAAAATATAATTTTTTATTTTATTAAAAGCTTTATGTGTATAAGTATCAAAATATTTTAAATGAGTCATTCTTAAAACATTATTATAATCATTTTGAATTTCAAATAAAAAACTTGAAAGTAATCCATCAGATTCGCCATTAAAAATGTTACCTAAAAAATGTATACATCTTAAATTATCACATTTTTCAACTTCGGTTCTTAATAAATTATTTAAACTCGCAGCATAATTATCATTATTAAAATTGATTATAAAATCGTTTTTTTTTTCTTCATTTTCCGAAAAATTTTTTAAATCATTTAAATTCTGTGTTTGATTTTTATGTATAATATTATCTTGATTATATAAATCTATTATTTTACTGTTTGTAAATGTTTCGTATTGTGAATTTGGAATGTTAACTGCGATTGCTCTTGCTTTGTATGTGTTTGTTTGGTTGTCAAAATGGAAAAATTTATTGTAGTCATAAATTGGATTTTTAGTTTCTAATTTATGTTCGTAATATAAAGTATAAAAAAAATTATCTACTATATCGAAAGTATCACAAAAACTCATTACTATATGTTCACCATTTTCTTTGGAATTTTTTGATTGAAAATATTTTAAATTTTGAGTTTGTAAAAGTGATGTGTTTGTTGTAAAGAAATTTATTTTTGATTTTGTGTTAAAATTTAAATTTTTTTCTTCTTCTTTTTTTTCTTCTTCTTTTTTTTCTTCTTCGTTTTTATTTAAATTTAATGTTTCACTTTTTTTTTCTTCTTCTTTTTTTTCTTCACTTTTTTTTTCTTCACTTTTTTTTTCTTCGCTTTTTTTTTCTTCATTTTTATTTGGATCATTTCCTTTTATTTCTTTTGTTTTCGCACTATTACATGCTCCCATAAATTAATTTAAATATTATATTAAAAAAGAAAAAAAAATTAATAAAATAAATAAAATGAAATCAAATAAAATAAGAAAAAAAATTAATACAAAAATTAAAAATAAAATAAAATCTGAAAATTTTTCGAGTAATTCTAATTTAAAAACATCAATTAATTCATCAAAAAATAAATCTCATAATTCAAAATCAATTTCATTTAAATTTGAAAATAAAACAGAAGAAACAAAAAAACAATTAAACAATCAAAAAATAAATAATATTATTAATTTACCATTAAAAAAAATTCAACCAACAAAATTCATTCAAAATGAACCAAGCACAAGCTCAAGAACAGAAAATAACGAAAAAATTTCAGAATTCAAAAAATCAAAATCTTTAAATAAAAAATCAAAAAATCTTAATAAATCATTTTCAACTAAAAAAAATAAAGAAGAATTAATAATAAATTCAAGTAATAATATAATTTCTGAATTAAGAGCCTATTCAAATTTTCGTGATAAATTCAATGATTTATTAGAACAAGAATCAGAAAAATCACCAACAAAAACACTTTTACACAGTAAAACAGAAAAAAAACAATTAAAAAATAGTGTTTTAAAAATTAATAATAAATCTCGTAATAACAACGAAACTTTTTCTCAATCAAAAACAGAAAGAATTGATACAACAGTTTCTTTAAATCAAAATGAAACAGAAAATTTAATTGAAAAAAATAAAGAAAAAAATGAAAATATTTTTTCTAGTTTAACTTTAACACCAATGCCACAACAAAATAAAAAAAAAAGTAAATTAACTAATTTACATTATGAAAAAATGTTAAGAAATAGTAAAAAATTAAGAATTTATGAATATAATATGAATTTACATAAAGCGAATATGTTAAAATATGAAAAATTTGTTGTTATTATTCAAAGAGGAATTAAAAAATTTTTAAATATTCAAAGAGAAAAAAAAGAAAAAAAAGTTTTTATTTTACAAAAAGAAATTAGAAATTTTCTTAAAAAAATTCGAATTAGAAATAAAAAAATTATTTTAATTCAAAGTTTTTATAGAATGCATTTAAAAATAAAAACAATAAAAAAATTAAAAAATATTATTAAAAAATTTGATTTAAAATTAATTTTTCTTGGATTAAAAAAAAATTATAATTTTTTTATAAAAAGATTAAAAAAAACTTTGAGTAAAAGAATAAAATTAACAAAATTTTTTAATAAACTAAAGAAAAAAATTTACAATAAAAGAAATTTTAGATTAATAAACAAAAAAATAAAAAATTTCATAAAATTAAAAGAATCAATGAAAAAATTAATAAATAGAATTAAAAAAAAAAACATAAAAATTAATTCAAAATTTTTTCTAAAAAATTTTAAAATTTTTTCAAAATTAAAATTTCGTAATAAAAATATTGAAACAGAAATTCCATTTGAACAACCAATAAAAATAATAAACATTTATAAACATAATTATTTACCAATTTCAGAAACATTTGATAAAATTTTTAAAATACCAAATTCAAATAAATTTTCTAAATGTTGCATTAAAATGTTTCCGCGTCCACCTTGTGAATTATTAACTCATTCAAATATTTTAATAAAAAGAATAAAAAAAAAATATGAATTTGAAAATTTTTTAGAAACTTTTAAAATAAATTGCGTTGATAGATTTTTATTAAATAAAAAAGGATTTTTTAATAAAAAAAGAAAAAATTGTAATAATAATAATAATAATTTAATTATTGATGAATTTAAATATAAAAAAATTTCAAGAAATAAAATAAAAAATAATTATTTTAATTTAACTCAATTAAAAAATATTAATAATAATTTAACAATTAAAAAAAATTTTAATACGCATGTTAAATTATTAAGAAAAAAAGTTATTTTAAAAAAAGGTTCAATTTCAAAAATTTTTTATAATAAAAATTCTTTAAAAACAATAAAATTTTTACAAAAAAAAATAAAAATATTTTTACATAATCAAAAACAAAAAAGAATAATAAAAAAAAATAAAGAAATTAAATTAAGATTATTTTTAATTTTATTACAAAAAAATTATGTAAATAAACATCAAAAAATAATATTTGATATTTTATATAAAGATTATTTAGGTTCATTTTATACATCAAAAAGTTTAATAATTAATTCAGAAATTTCAGAAAATGATTATGAAAAAATTTATGAAATGGAAAATAATTTTTTACATAAAGAAATTAATTTTCATCCTGAAGATGGAAAAATAAATAAAGTTAGAATTAAATTAACAAAAAATATAAATGGAATTTTTAATAATAAATTTAAAATAATTGAATTTAATAATGAAAAAGAAATTTTTCAACAAAAATTATTTAAAAAATAAATTCTATTTTAGAAATATTATTTATTTTATTTATATTATTTATAATTATTTATATTTTTTTTTTATGTTTAAAAATGGTATTTATAAATAAAAAATTAATTAAATTAATTAAATTTTTATGAAATTTCTTCTATTTTTTCTCTTATTCCATTTCCACAAAAAATCCAACATAAATTTTTATTTTCTTTAAAATAATTTAAAAATTCAATTTCATTTAAATTTTCAATTTTTTCATTAAAAATTTTATCTATTGAATTTTTACATAAATTTTTAATATTTTTTACATCATAATCTACATTAAATTTTTCTAATTCAACTTTTATTTTTTCTTCTAATTCATTGTATTTCAACCCAAATTTTAATCTACAATTAATTAAAACATTCGTTGCTAATAAAAAAACAGAGAAAAAAAAATCATTTAAACTATTTTTATCAAAAATTCCAGAAATTTTATTTTTAAAACAATTAAAAATAAAAATAATTCTATCATTTATTTTTTTGTCATTACATAAAATAAATCCAATTGCAATAATATGAAATTTTTTTAATTCTTCATAAGAAGAAATGTATTTTGATTTAAAATAAAAATCAGATAATTCAATGTAAACATCACCATAAAATTCAATAATTTTTTCAAAATTAATTTTTAAATTATTAATATTATTATTTTGTCTAATAATTTGATTATTAATGAAATTTATAAATAAACTTTCAGGAAAATTTTCTTTAAAATTTTCATTTTCATAATTTAAAAGTTTATTTTTTATTTTTATTATTTGATTCACATTTTCTAAATTACAATTTATTATTAAAGTTGAATATTCTTTAAATGAAATAAAAGATAAAATGTTGTATAAATCTAAAAATTCAGGAAATAAAAATGAATTTAATTTAGATTTAAAATAAGGAGAAATTATTTCAATTTTTTCTTCTTCATTTTCATTAAAATTTCTATGACAACAAAAAATTTCATTTAAATTTCCCATTTTTTTTAATATTTATTTAATTTATAATTAAATTAATATTTAAAAATTTAAATGAAAAAATTATGAAGGATTTAAATATTTTTCAATAAAATGATTTTCTTCATTGAAATTATTTTCAAATATTAATAATAATTTATTATATTTTTCTTTAATTTGAGTGATTTGTTCCATTATGTAATCAATATTTTTTATTTTTTGAGATTGAACTGAAATTTCTTTTAAAACATTAATATTTTCCATTTGAATATTTTTTATTTTTTCTTTTAATTCATTTAAGCCAAAAGCGTTTTCTTCTATAAATTTATTTAAATCTTCAATTAAATTTAATATTTGGTTTATTTTATTTTCATTAAATATTTTTATTTCATTTATTTTATCATTATTTAAAGAATTATTTTTTAAATTTAAATTATAATTTTCATTTTGATTTTGAATATTATTTGGAATTTTATATGAATTTAAATCATTATTATTATTATTTTTAATATTATTATTATTATATAAATTATTATTATTATTATCATTATTATTATTATCATTATTATTATTATTATTTAAATTTAAATTATTATTATTTCTATTATCATTTTTTAAATTTGTATTATTTATATTATTATTTTCATTTTGTCTTAAATTATTATTGTTTAAATTATTATTATTTGGATTATTCATATTATTTGTAAAATTTGATTTATTATTATATAAAATATTATTATTATTCGTTAAAACATCTATTTTATCTTTCAAATTTTTAATAACTGAATTTAATTCCTCTATTTTATTATCTTTTTCATTCACTCTATTTTCCAAATCATTAATTTTTTCAATTAAATAATTATTATTAATTTCGAAATTATTAACTTTAAAATCATTAAATTTTTCTTCATCTTTTAATCTAAAAAACTCATCAAAAAATTTAAGCATTTTTTCCATTGTTTCAATTCTATTTTCAATATTTGATAATCTTAAATCATTAGAAAGCGAATTACATTTATAAAAAGAATCTAAATTTAATGAATCTGAATTAAAATTTGTTGGGTAATTTTCAATAGAAAAACAATTCATTTAAATATAATTTAAAATTATAAGTTTATTTTTTTATTTTTATTATTATAAAATAATTAATTTAATAAAAAGTCAAATAATTATTTTAAATAATAAAAAAAATCTATTTTAATTATATTTATTATAATAATGAATTCAAATATATCCAAATTATTTTATAAATTTAATTTAAATAATATATAACATAAAATAAAAAAATAATAAAAAAAAGAAGACTTAAGAATGGTTAAAATTCGTCAATATCAGCGAAAATTTTATCCAAAATTCAGACAAAATTATTTTCACATACCATTTCTTAAGCCTAAAAATAAATATAAAAAACCTTTATTATTAAATTCAATTTACATTTATAACCTACCTGAAAATATTTTAAATGACGATATTCTTTATAAATATGAATTTTTGGGTCAATATGGTAATATAATAAAAATTAATATTTATAATGATTATTGTTATGTTAAATTTTCCAGTGAATATGAAGCTGCTTTATCTTTGCTTTCTTTAAATAATTCTATTATTTATAGTAATTTAGTTAAGGTAGGATTTCAAAAAAGAGGTTTTAATATTGAGAAAACGGACTTTCAAATTTCTATTGAAAAAACTGATTTGTTTAAAGAAAATATCAAAAAAAAGTTATTGCAAAGAAGTTTAGATAAAAGAACAATTTTTCCCTCTCCATATGAAATTTATAATAAAACAGAATTTATTGAATATCAAATAAAAATGGGGTATTTTAATAAAAACGATAATATATTTAAGTTTAAAGAAGTTGAAAAATCAAGATTTAATTTTGATTTAATGACCAGCAATACTGAAGAACAAAAAATCGAACAGGATTCCATAAATGATTTTGATGAAATTAATACATTAATAATGAAAGAAATTAAGTCAAAAATATAAAATAATAATATTTTTTTTAATATATCTACTGTTTACAGTTTTTAATCATTAAATGAATATATATAAAAATTAATTATTTAGTTTATAATAATTAGCATAAATAATTAAAATAATTTTGATAAATTTAATATAATCTATATTAATATATATAAATAAATTAATTAATAAATATTTATAAATAAAATTTAAATATTCAATTAACAACATTTTTTGTTTTTATTTTTTTTAATTTTTTCTTTATCTAAAGTAAATGAATCTTCTTTTGGTTTTTGATTACTTATAATATCTCTTATTAAATACACAATAGCATTTTCAATATTTTCTCCTGTTTTTGCGCTTGTTTCAAAATATTTTAAATTTATTTTTTTTGTGAAATTATTAATTTCTTCATCGAATTTTTCTCTTTCTTTAATATCACATTTATTTCCTAATAAAATAATAGAAGTAACATCAATTTCACTTTTTAAATTTATTTGTTCTAACCAAAAATTTATTTTTTCAAAAGAACTTTTATCAGATAAATCAAATATTATTATTATTCCATCACAATTTTTATAAGTACTAAATGATAAAGTTCTAAATCTTTCTTCACCTGCTGTATCCCAAATTTTTAAAGAAATTTTTTTTCCATCAACATTTAATATTTTTTTTTTAAAATCTGTTCCAATAGTTGCATAATAATTATCATAAAAAGTATCTTCTACAAATTTATATAAAATTGAAGTTTTTCCAACGTTTGATTCACCGACTAATGTTATTTTAAATGAATAATCAATGTCTGACATAAAATTTATTATTTGATTAACTAAAAAATTTAAAATGTATTTTTAAATAGAAATAATAAATAAAATAATTTAATAAAAACTAATTATTTAATTCATTATTAATAGTAAGTTTATAAAAGTGAATTAATAGAAAAATAATAAGAAAAATAAATTAGTATATTATTTTTATTAATTTTGAATAAATAATTGTTTTTATAATATGAAAAATATGT
>JAEEGK010032186.1_pt1 | contig 10275 bp, 9 predicted proteins | sample 8958771 | NCBI WGS metagenome assembly JAEEGK01 (sample SAMN16246547, study PRJNA631951) | gut metagenome | biome: gut microbiome; feature: rumen; material: SC-attached | host: Bos | place: Iran: Karaj | collected 2018-10 | reverse complement strand
ACTTTACAATTACCAAAAACTGGATCTTTATTTACTAATATTAATGATATGACTGGAAATTCTTTTCATGAAAATAAAATAAATCAACTTGATAATTATATTAATGAATTAATTGAAATTGATGAAGTTTTAAATTCTGTTCCTTTTAAAACTTTTTTTGAATTAAATGAAGAACATATTCAAAATGATATAAGTAAAATTAAAGCTTTTAGTTTAGGTAAAGAAAATTTTAATAATTTAAGTGATAAAAAAATTAGAAAACAACAGATTTCTAATCCTAGAAAATTTAATGTACCTATTCCTAAAAAAAAATAATTTTTTTTTTTGTTTAAAATGTATTAAAAAGAAAAAAAAAAAGTAAAATAAAATATTTTTTATTTGAAATATTATTTATTATAATATTCAATTTAATAAAATGTTATTAATAATTCTTTACTTATAATATTTTTAATTTTAAAAAAAAATTTTAAATTCTTAGTAAAATGTTAAATGAGTACAATCAAACATATTTAAATAATCAAATTAATGAAAATAATTCAGAAAAAGAAATATATCTTTTATTTCAACAGTTATTATATTCCTTAAATCAAAATTCAATTCTTACTGTTACTAATGTTAACTTTATTTTTTCAAAATTTTTAAATTCCCATTTTAAAATTTTAGAAAGAGATGAAAATAAAATTATAAATGAAATATTTGAAAAACTAAATAATATTTATTTAGGAGATATACAAAAAATTACAAGATTTCAAGATTTATATTTATTATTGAAGAAAAAGAAAATTCTTTCAAAAAGATGGTGTATTTTATATCTTCTTTTATCACTTTCAAAATCAAATTATAATAAATATAATTTTGTGAAAAGTAATAAACTTTTAAAAACATTATTGAAAATCAACACAGGAATAGATGATAATGACATTAATTATGAAATGAAAATATTAAATAAAGACCCTTATTTTGAAAATCAAAATTTAAACATAAAAAATACTATGAATTATCCAATTGTAGTTAATTTAAATAAAACAAAAAATATAATAACTGAAAAAGATTTAATTAACGATTTAATGTTTGTATTTCAAGGAATAAATGGCAAATATATAACATATGATAATAATAAAGATTGTTTTATTTTAAATCCATATATTTCTTTTAAAGAAAATATATATGATATAATTGGGGAATTATCTGAATTAGGTTGGTTATGTAAAAAACTTAAATTTTATTTAAATTTTTTTAAGGAAAAACACATAAATTCATTATATATTCAGTCTTTATCATATTCAATCCAAAATGAATTAAATGAATATAATAAATTAATCGCTTTTTTTAAAAAGAAAAATAATTCAATTTACATTGATAATACATCACCAATTCATTTAATGAATTCTCCAAATAAAATATCAAATGATAATCCTCAGAATAATATTTATATAAAATCAAATAAGGCTAATAATGAATTTACTTTAAAAAATTTAATTTTATGGACAAAAGAACCTATTGAAAGAATGAAATGGTTAGTTATGATTTGTGATTCTGTGTTTAATTTAAATGGTTCTTCAATAATTTCACAAATTTATTCTTATAATTATTTTTCAAAAGCTGAAATTTACTTAAAAAGAGTATTAGAAGATGTTATGAATCCTTTTTATGATTTTATAAAAAATTGGATTAAACTTGGTGAATTAAGAGATTATTATAAAGAATTTTTTGTAGATATTGTTGATAATATTAATGATGATGATATATGGAAATTAAAATATAAAATAATTTATCAAAATATTCCTAATTTTTTAAGTAAAGAATTAGCAATTAAAATTTTTGAAACTGGAAAATGTATTCATTTTATCAGAAATTATTGTAATGAAAGTAATTATAATATAATTAATTTGAAAAATATTCTAATTCAAGAAATATCAAATGAAAATGAAGGAACTAAATTTATTGATGTTAAATCATATAAATCTTGTTTAGAATTTATTCACCAATTATATAATGAACCATTAGATGATATATCAATAAAAAGTAAAGAAGTATCACAACCATTAATGATAAATAATTATGATAATATCCCATATTTAAATAATAATCCATTCATTAAAAAAGATTATAATCTTAACAATTTAAAAAAAAATTCAAAAGAAAATTTAAAAGATAATTTTCTTTTATCGTTAACTTGTAATATTGATTTAATTCATAATTTAATTAATAAAGAATTAATAAATATATTTTATATAAAATTCAAATTCAAAGAAAATTTAAATAGTATAAATAAATATCTTCTTTTAGGTCAAGGAGATATGATGCAAAATTTATTGGAAAATTTATATGAAGAATTGAAAAAACCCGCTTCAGTAATTTATAAACATAATCTTCAATCATGTTTAGAAGCATCAATTAGATCAACTAATGCTCAATATAATGATAAGGAATGTTTAAATAAATTAAATATAAAATTATTAGACTCTAAAATAGGAGATATTGGATGGGACATTTTTCTTCTTGAATATAGTGTTGAATCTCCTCTTACAGTAATTTTTAATAAAAATACATTAAAACAATATCAAAAATTATTCTTTTTTTTTTGGAAAATTAAGAGATTAGAATATAGTCAAGATCATCAAATTTGGAGAAAATTTATGTCTTTATCTCACTCATTAAAAGAAAATTTTGATTATATGAGAAATAAAATTCAAAAGTCAATTTTATTTAATCAACAAATATTACATTTTATAAATAATTTACATAATTTTTTAGCTTTAGAAGTTTTAGAAGTTGAATATAAAAAATTAATTGAATTATTGCCTAAAGTAACAAATTTAAATGAATTGGAAGAATATCATGAAAAATTTGTAGAAAATATAATTAAAAAATGTTTATTGAATGTGGAAAATTCAGTTATTTTCAGGAATATTATTAATATATTTAATTTAATTATTAATTTTAGAACTGCACTTGATGTTTTAACCACGACTTCTTTAGAAGAACAATTTAATAATTATTATACAACTGAGGATAATAATGAAGAAAACAATAATATTTCAATGAATTTCAATAAGAGATTTTCTAATGAAGCTTTTAATCAAATTTCTGATTTGTTTGAACAATTTAAAAATGAAGTTTATAATTTAATAGTTTCAATTAATTCAAGTAATCAAGATCACTTAAAATATTTAGCAATGAAATTAGATTATAATTATTATTATTCTTTAAGAGAATTTGAAAAAGAAAATAAAAAACAAGAAGAAATTATTAATAAATTGAATTATGAACATGAAAAAAGGAGAAAAAAGCAATTTCAATATTTAAATACAGAAAATGAAGAAATTGAAAATGAAGAAGAAGAAAGTGAAGGATATAATCATATTTCTTATGGAAATAATTTAAATAATAAAAGAAATTTAACATCTGAGAAAAATGTATTAAATAATAATATTCCAAATTTTCAAAAAGAAGTCATTATATCTAACAACAATAATAACATGAATTTTACTAATGATATAGAAATGATGAATGATGATAATAAAGAATCAAATAGTGATGATGAAATTTAATATGAATAATAATAAATTAAATTATTAATTAAAAAAATTTCCAAAATAATTTAACATTTTAAATCAAGAATTTAAATTAAAAAAAATAAAAAAATTACCATAAATTTTTAACAGTATTAGGTCTTTTTTTTCTTTTAGACATTTCACAGAAATCATCTCTATAAGTAGTAGAACCAGTAGTAGATTGTTTTAAATATTTTTGCATTTTTTTATAATAATCCATATTAGGATCTTGATCATGACCACTACAAGCTCCTTTTCTACTTGCTTTAAATACATCACCATTACCAAAAGTATCAACTTTACCAAAACCTCTTCCAATTTTTTTCCCTATTTTTTTTTTAGTAAAATCAGTCATATAAAGACTTTTTAAAGGACCTCCATTTAAACCATATATTCCATCATAATTATTATTTAAATCATTATTTAAACCTTTACTTTTATATTGATTTTTTTCTTCTTCAGCAATTAATCTCCAAGGTTCTTTTCCATATTCAAATGTATTATTTCCATTATCTTTTGAATATCCTAATAAATTATCATAATTAGGATCATCAAAAAAATATGATCTTCCTATATCTTCTTTTTTACCTGTTTCTAAATTATCTATATATTTCTTTTCTATTGCTACTAAATTTTGCATTTTTTTAGCACTTGTAGTCATTAAATCTGTTTCTTCTTTTGGATAAAATCTATCTTTATAATTTACATGTGATCTTCTCATTAAATATTCATTTAAATCTGTTGTTATCATTCCTCCTGTATCTGTTATTACACTTGTTTTTGGTCTTTGTTTTGTTTTTGTTGCCATCATTTTTTTCTGTTATTATAAAATTAAAATTAAAAATATTTTATTTATAATTTAATTTTATTTTATTTATTATTTCTATTTCTTCTTTTGAATATTCTCTTTTCTTTACTATATATATTGCAAATAATGTTTTATTTATTAATGAAATTATTCCTTTTATATATTTATCATCTATTTTATTCTCTTTACAAAAATATTCTATTGTTTCTTTTATATCTTTATTATTTCTTAATATTAAATTTTTTATTTCTCCTCCTTCTATTTTTATTTTTATATTTAATAACTCTTTTTCATCTTTATTATTTGTTATTTCATTTTCAAAATTATTTCTTAATTTTTCTAATTTCTTCTTTATTTTAAAAGATTTTGGAATAAATGAATTTTGATTAAAATCTTCTTCTGTGAATTTTAAACTATTTTTATTAATTGAATTATCTATATTATCTATTAAACTCTTTTTTGGAGAATCAATTGTTGATTCATTTGATATATTATTTATTCTATTTCTATATTTTTGATTTTCAATTGTGTTTATTGAATCCATTATATTTGATTCATTTATATAATAATTATTCCTTCTTTTTCTATATTTTTTCTTTCTATACATTTCTTTTATTTAATATTATAATTTCAAATTCAATATTTATATCAATTATTTTAAAAATTAGACATGTAACTTATTTTACATTTATTCCTTAATTTTTTATTAAATTATTTAAAAATATTTAATAATCTCAACTAGAATATAATTTTTTCATTTTTTTTCTATTTTTATTTTTCAAACCTTTTAATTTATATCCTTCTTTTTTAAAATATTTATCTAAATATTTTAATTGTTCTTTAAATCCTTTATTTGGATTTATATAATTTCTTTTATCTTTTACGAATTTATAAGTTTTTTTTAATGACCATTTATTTTTATACATTAAATATGCAATAACATAAGATGAAGATCTACTTTTACCATAATGACAATGTACAAAAATATTACCTTTAGCTTCATTCATAAAAGTTAAAACATCATAAAAATATTTTGATAAATCTTGATTACTATAATCACTTAAATTTAAATGAATATATTTAAATTTTTGAGGATAATAAACTAATTGTTTTTTAGCAGCATTCACTATATATGATATATTATAATAAGTCAATAAATCATAATTTTTTGCATCTATTTCATTTCCTAAATATAAATTATCTGTTATTTTTGAAAATAAAGGCATTTTTGTAAATTTTTTTCGATCTTTATTATTTATTAATAAAATATTTAAACATTGAGGTTTATAAATATCTTCTTTTCTATTTTTTTCTTTACATAATTTTTCTGTATCATTATAGTAATATGGGAATTGATATGTAAATATAAATATAAAAGTAAAAAATATAAAATAAAACATTAATTTTAAATAAATTTTAGAATCATTAATTAAATTAATAAATAATAAATACTTCTTATTCTAAATAATTAATCTTTAAAAATTAATAAATAATGTTTTAATAAGTATTGTTAAATTATTTAATTGATAATATTATTAAACTTATTATAAGTGACTTTATCATCTCTATTAATATCAATAATCATATTTCTAACTTCATCAAAACCTAATCTAAATTATTTATCTTCTCTTAAATACAAATTCAATATTCCTTTTTTATCATTCGTTCAAATTTTTCTAATTGATTTCTCATATTCATTTACTTATTTAAGCTAATTAAAATTCTTGATTGAAAATATATGTTATTTATCTTTATCAAAAAGAGTAATTAATAACTTGTTTTCATTCTTTCTCTTTTCTTGAATAATATTTCTCTCAAAATTATATATTTCTTATCGAATTTCTTTTGTTGTTGTTATTTTATTTTCTTTATTTTTCGACCTTTTATTTTTTTTAATAATTTCTTATTTTATATTATTCTTTAAAAAATTTAATTTTTATTAATAAAAATATTCTTTATTTTAAATTTCATTAATTATTTATTTTTATTTTTCTTTTTATTCTTTTTCTTATTTTTATTCTTCATCATTAAACCATTTAATATTTTTTTTTTTTCTTTTTTATTTACCAAATTATTTAGAATTTCAACAAAAGGTTTATTAAATTCTTTTTCATAAACCATTTTAAATATTTCTCTTTCATTTGTATCCATATTATCAAAATCAATTATATCAGCAAAATTTAATGTTTCTATAGATTTATTATCAGGAATTTTAAAATTAATTTGTTTATTCTTTAAAATTTCATGATTTATAGTTACTAATTTTTTCATGTTAGAATATTTTTCATATATATTTTGTTTTAGATTAATCATATCTTCTTTTTCTTTCAAAAATTGATTAAAATGTTCAATGTCGTTTTTTTGTTCTTTAGTAATAATTCCTTCATTTATATTTATATATTCTAAAATTGAATCTAAATCTTTTTTCATTTTCTCATATTCTTCTTTTTCAATTTTAATTTCCTTTTTAATTTCAGTTAAAATGGTTGCTATATTATCTATATCTATATTAAACAAATTTTCATTTTCTTTATCTAATTCATCCATTATTTTATTCTTTAAATTAAAATTCAAATATTTCATTAAAAATTTTTTATTCTTTTTACAATGAGTTCAAATAAAGAAAAAGTTAAATTAAAAAGTGAGGTTAAAGATTATCTAGATAGTATATTTATTGATAAAAATGGAGATGTTATTCTTGAAGAATTAAAAGAAGAACAAAAAGAACATTTAAATGAACTTTTAATAAATTTAAGAAAAAATGGAGAATCTACTGTGATTTTTTGTAAAACAATTATTAATTATGATATTAATACAAGATTAAGAAAGAAGAAAATAAATATCGATAACGATATTTTATCAAATCAAGAAGAAATATTAGAAATAGCTTTAAAAATTGATAAATCAATAGATATTTAATATAAAATTTAAAAAATCCTATTTTTTATTTTAATAAAAATAAACAATAAATGTATGAATCATATTTAAGAAAAACAATAATAAGAAAATGTGGCAGATATATAGCATATACATTATCATTATTATGTATAACAAATATAATAATAATATCAATCCAATTTAAATATATAAATATTATATGGCAATCAAAAGGAATGTGGAGACATTTTGCAAATCTATCAATTCTTGCTTGTTTTTTCCAATTTTTAGGAATTTCATTAGCAATAATTATAAATTTGAGAAATTTAGAATGCAAAACTCTTCAAAAAATTTTTTGTATTTATCAAATACTAGATATAATTTATGTTTTATTTGTTTGTATTTTTTCAATTATATGTGCTGATATAAAAGAGGGTAATGAAACTAAAAATTGTTACAAAGATTTAAAAGGTTTTTTCAGTCATTTTTTAATATTAGATGAGTATTTCCAAAAAATAGATTCTACATTATGCTCTAATGATTGTCCGTGTGTGATTTCAGATAGTAATGTTTATAAAATTTTATATTATGAAGGAATTTCAAACATTTATTTTAATAAAGAAACCAATGATAAGAATATTATTAGATTTCAACAATGTAATCAATCAATTCAGGAAAATATTAATAAATATTTCACTGAAAATTCAAATGTTAAAGATAACTTTAAAGATATTAAAATTGATAAATTTTATAAATATTGGAAAAATGTGGAAGAAAAATTTAAATGTATAGGTTGGTGTAATTTATATTATGAAGATTCAAATAATAAAAATAGAACAATGAAAAAATATTTATTTAGTGACATTAATAATGGAATTGTTGACAAATCATGTATGATACAATTAACAAATTGGATTTCAAAATGGATAAAAATTTTTGGTATAATATTATTTATAAGTTGGTTTTTAATGGTTTTATCTTATATATTTGGCTTTATGTTATGCTGTGATTATGTTTATGAAGGACCAAATGTTAGAATTGATACTATAAATGATAATTCAATTGAAAAAGGAGAAATAAAACCCAATTATCAAGCAGGTGTTATTAAAGGAATTGAAATTCAAGATAATAATAATTCAAATAATAATCATAATCACAAAAATTCAAAAGATAACAATAATATTACAAATATAAAAAGTAATATCACTAGTTCAAATTTTAAAGAAAAAGATAATAATTCAATTTTTAATGATTCTAATAAAAACACAGAAAATAGGAAATTAAATTATTGCAACTCAAAAGATGTTAAAGAAAATATCAAAAAAAAGAATTAATAATAAAAAAAAATTTATTTAAAATAACATAATTAAAAATATAAAAAAGTAAACAAATCCATTAAATTTAAAATAAAAAGAATAACATTCAATTTCCCATTTTCCTTGAAAATCATAATAATTAGTTCTTAGATTTTCAATTGTTTTCCCAAATATAGATTTATAACTAACATCAATAGGTAAACATATATGATTATTTCCAGAACCAACATAACAACATTTATATGGTAATTCAGTTTCAATACTATTACATTCACCAAATTTTTGATTTCCAACTTTACCTTTATTAAAACATTTTTCAACATTTGAAAAACAATCATAATTATTAATCTTCCAATCTATAAAATTTATATTTTCTGTAAATATACATTTATTGGTTTCTTCTTGCCAACAACATCTTCCTGTAAATATTGGTCTTGATATTATTTTTTCTTCTGTTTGATTGTTTGAATTGAGTTCTTTACATTTTTTTTTTGATTCTGCTTCTGAACAAAACTTTGATAAGATTAAATTTGGAAATATTTGAATAAATATTAAAAAATATGTTTTCATGTTTTTTTTTTATTTAAATAATATTTTTTATTTCATAAAATTAAATTTTTTATTTCAATTGTTTTTATTTTTTTTTAGTTTTATTTGACTTGTTGAATGTTTTACTTTTTCCTTTTTTTGAAGTCTTTATTTTTACTTTTTTTTTAGGTTGTTTTAAGATTTTCTTTTTGGTATCTTCTTTCTTTTCTTCAGATTTATTATCTTCTTTTTTTTCTTCGGATAAATTTTGCTCTTTTTTTTCTTCAGTTTTAATTTCTTCATTCATTTCCTTTTTTTTTCCACTTTGTTTAGATTTACTTATTTTTTTTTTATTTTTAATTTTTTTCTTTTTCTTTTTTTCATTATCTTCATCATCATCTTCATCATCTTCATCATCTTCTTCTTCTTCTTCTTCCTCTTCTTCCTCTTCTTCCTCTTCTTCTTCTTCAGATTCACTTTCACTTTCTTCATAACTCTCATTTTCACTTGGTTCATCTTCTTCTTCCTCTTCTGGTTCTTCTTCTTCTTCCTCTTCTGGTTCATCTTCTTCTTCCTCTTCTTCCTCTTCCTCTTCTTCTTCTTCTTCTTCATTTTCATCTTCTGAAATAACTTCTAATTTCTTTTTTTTCTTTTTTTTTTTTCGTTTTAGTTTTTGGTTTAAATTTTGTTTCTACTGGTTTTGGTATCTGAATCTGACTTTTATCAATATTATCATAATTTAAAATTAAATTATCTGGATTGAAATCTTCTTCAATATCATTAACTTTAAATCTCATTGAATTTTCATTTTTCTTATTATATTCTTCATAAATAATATCACAATACTTTTTTGAAAATTCATCAAAAGAAAATATTTCATTATAAGAAGATTCCTGAAGAAATAGATTACCAAGATTAAAATTAATATTACTAAATTTATTATTTTTTTCACCGAATAATTTATAATCAAAATAATTAAAAATACTCATAAATTTTCCATCTCCATTATTAATTTTACCTATAGGAATAAAAGCGTTTTTAGGAAATTTCTCTATTTTTTCTCTATAAATTTGTATTATAATTTTACAAAATAATCTTGCTATAATAATTAATATACAACAACAAGAAATGATTTTATCTAAATTATTATTTGATTCTAATACATCTAAATATTCTCTACTTAATTAAA
>JAEEGK010032185.1_pt1 | contig 10275 bp, 11 predicted proteins | sample 8958771 | NCBI WGS metagenome assembly JAEEGK01 (sample SAMN16246547, study PRJNA631951) | gut metagenome | biome: gut microbiome; feature: rumen; material: SC-attached | host: Bos | place: Iran: Karaj | collected 2018-10 | reverse complement strand
ATAATTTATTATTAACTTTTCGTCAATTTTTTTAGTTAATTACCAAAAATATTATAAGTAAGAATTATCAGTCAAAAAAATTAATTAATTGATTTTTTCTAAATTAAAATTCTTATTAATTTCATCCAAAAAGAAGAAAAAGTTTAATTCTATTCATAAGTCTAAACTTTAAGAAATTTCTTATTTTTTATTTTAAATTAAATTATATTTTTTTATTTATTATTTTTTATTTAAAATGGATGATTCAAATATAGATGATAAGAATAAAAATGATAATAATAGTGATGACAATGATAATTATAATGATATGTATAATAATATGAAAAAAATGTAATTATAATTTTTTATTTTTAAGTGCAATGAAAAAATCAAATAAAATTTATATAAGAATAGATAATTATCCAAATTTAAATAAATATTTTTTAGTTGATTCAAATTACATAATCTGGAAATTAAAAAAATTATTAATTCCATTTTTTAATTATGATTGCATACCTAATCAAATAGAATCAAATTCAACAAAATCTTTTTTCTATCCTCCTAAATTAATATATCCTGAATTATTTTTACCTTTATTAAGTTTTCTTTTTTATGTTTTTTTAACAACATTATATCGAATGTCAAAAAATCATTTTTTACCTTCTCCTGATGTCGCACTTTCAATAATGTTAAAAAATATTAGTTTAATCATTTTAGAAAGCATTATTATTAAAACTTTATTATCAATTTCAAATAATAATTTTATTCCTTTAATGGATTTAATTTGCTTTACAAGTAATAAATTTGTTACTTTATCGTTTTGTTCTTTATTTGCTTATATTAAATTACTTTTCTATTTTTATACTTTTTATTCTATTTTTATTAATATTCTAAATATGGAAGAATCTATTAATATCCAATTTAATAGAAAAAAAAAAAGTTTATTACTTTCTTTTATTTATATTCTTTCTGATATTATTGTTCTTATAGATTTAATCTAACTAAATAAAAATATTAAATTTTAACATATTAATTAATATTTAAAAGATAATAATTTATTTAAAATGGGTACTTGTTGTACTCGAAGAGAAACTATTGAAATTGAGAGAATGAATAAATCTTGTCAAACTAAATTAATCAGTAATGATGTTAATTTAAATACTTCTTCTCATAATAAAAGTATTGATGAAATGTCAATTAATTATTCGATTAAATGTAATCATCAAAATCAGAACAATTATTCTGGACCAATTCTTAAATTATTAATGAAAAATTGTCAAAATGAATAATAATCAAAAAAAGTATATATTTTATAACTAGTATTATTTTTTTATCTTAAATTATAATACATTTGTAAATATGAACCTTTTGTTATTGTAAATTTTTTATATTTAAGTAAATTAATTTATATTTGTTATATAGAAATATATATTTTTTAAAAATTAATTATTTGATTTAATTTTTTATTCTCATTGAAAAATATATAAAAACAAAAAATAGAATAAAAAAAGATAATAATATATAAATATAAATAAGGTATTAATTTATATTTTTTATATAAATATTTGTATATTATTAAACATTATTAGAACATAGAATAATAGATTATTTTACTTATTCAAAAAGAAAATAGAATCCTTTGAAGTGAAAAGTATTCTTCCATCATCTAATTCAATAATAAATATATTCCCTAAACCATGACCTAAAATCATTGAATAATTAAAATTAATATGTATTATTTTATTCTCATCTTTATTATTAATAAAATATTGAAATTGAGTCAAATATAATTTTCTAACAAAATTATTATCTTCAAAAACACTTCCAATTAATATATTATTATTTTTTAATAAACCAGTTGCACATAAAGAAACTGAATTTGGAAAAATTATTTTATGAATAACTTTTCCTAATTTAATTGAAATAAATTCAATTAAATTTTTTTCTCCTATACAAAAAATAACATCTGATATTTTTTTTAATACATCATCTACAAAAGGAGATACATTTACTTTAATTGAAAAGATAATTTGCTTATTATTCATTGAATATATATTACAAAAATTTAAATTATAATAAACTATTATATCTTTATTTAATTCAATAACATCTAAGTTTTCATTTTTTTTTGATGTAAAATGAGTTAAAATATTTATATAATTAGGTAATAATTTTTTTATATTATTTTCAAAATATAAATTTCCAATTTTATAACACATTTTTTCTTTAAGACAATTAGAAGTGAAAATTGAAAAGGATGTTTTATATAAAAATAATATATCATTAGATTGGAGTTTTAAAATTTTAATAACTTTTTGATTTACTTCAAAAATATCATCAATTATTTTATATATGAAAAATTTATTAAATTCATCTTTTTCAATTATAATTGCCTCTAAAGAATAATTTAAAGATATCAATATTATATTATTATCTAATTCTGATAAACTTAATATTCTATCGAAAGAATATAATATTATTTTAAATAATTTTTCAAATGTTTTTAAATCATATAAAATAATATTTCCAATATTATCTATTACTAATAATAGTTCTTGTTGATTTCTTTTTATTTTATAAACATAATCAATAAAATTCCCTGTTTCAATTGTTTTTTGTATTTCTCTTTCTTTCATTAATTCATAAGAATCAATTTGATTTTTTGAATTTTCTATTTTTGAATTAATAAATGATTCAATTAATAAATTTTCAATTGCATCTAATAAGACATCAAATACATTATATTCAAATTTTTTTTTGTATGAAGATTTTATTTTTTTCAATATTTTATTCAATGAAAAATTTTGGATAAAGATTTTAATTTTCTTTAAATTTATTATATCTTCTTTAAAATGATAAATCTTATTTATTCTATAATTATTTTTTTTTGCAATTTGTTTAATTCTTCCCATATTTTATTTAATTGAAATGTATGAATTAAAAAAAATAAATAAAAATTTATTTAATTTCAATAACAGTATCCTTATTAATATATTTTAATAACTTCATCATAACATTTCTTTCAACAGCAACACACCCAGCAGTTCCTCCTTTATTTTTACTCATAACATGTAAGAAAATAGCACTTCCTCTTCTAGGATCATTTTGAGGATTAAACATAATTTCAATTGCAAATTCATAAGCAGTTGGATAATCAATTAAATGTTCACTTTTATTTGTATTAAAACTTCCTTTTGGAACTTTAGTAATATCAACTAATTTATTATAATATTTTGATTTAATGTCGCTTACCCAATATAAATTTTTGTTAATTATTTGATATTTTAATGAATTGTTTACTTGAAATCTACGAAAACCAAAAGCTAAACCAAATTTAAATGTACCTATTGGAGTTGCATTACTATCTTCATGTGGAGTCTTTGTTAACCCATTTAATCCTATTCTTGCTTCCACATCTATTTTATATTTTTCAAATTTTAATCTTGCTTTGTATCCACTTATTTGTCTTACTGTTATTTTATTCGGATATTTCGATTTCAAAATTATTTCCTTTTCAAATGATAATAAAAGAATATTAATTAATATTATTGCTTTAAGCAACATTAATTTTTATAATAAAATTTAAAAAAAATTATAAAGAGTTAAAATAATAATTTTATAATTTATTTGTTTATTATTAATACAAATAATAAAAGATAAATTATAATATAATTAAATAACCTAAATGTCATCAAAATACATGAAAAAATCAACATCAATAGAATCATTTTCAGAAATATTATCAGTATTCACAAAAGAAATACTAAGAAATCAGCCAAAAGACATAATAGATTTTGCAATAACATATTTTAAAAATTTAGAAGAGGAAACAAAATTAGAATCCTTAGATAAAGGAGATAATATTTCATGTAATTATAAGCCAAGAATTCCAAGAATGCCAACTAGTGATAGAAGAACTCAAGAAACATCAATAAATGAAACTATTAAAAATTCCAGAATTCAGAGTGGTAAATCTTCAAAAAGTGATAATTTAATGAAAGGAGGTGGTGAAATAATAGAACCTAGTGATGAAATATCGATAATGGAAGGAGGCGGAATAATGATAGATTCATATTCTGAAGAAGGAGAGTTAATGGAAGGCGGAGGAATGATGAAATGTTCACAAGAAAGTTTCAATAAAACAAAAAGCAGTATGAGTATTATGAAAGGTGGAGGAGTTATGGATGTGAGTGATAGTAAGAGAAGCAGTATGAGTATTATGAAAGGTGGAGGAGTTATGGATGTGAGCGATAGTAAGAGAAGCAGTATGAGTATTATGAAAGGTGGTGGTGTTATGGATGTGAGCGATAGTAAGAGAAGCAGTATGAGTATTATGAAAGGTGGTGGTGTTATGGATGTGAGTGATAGTAAAAGAAGCAGTATGAGTATTATGAAAGGTGGTGGAATTATGGAGGATGAAATTTAAATTTTTTATGTCTTTTGTTGTTAATATATTATTTTTAATGGGTTTTTAAATAAATTTTCAATATTCAATTTAAATTTGATTCTTTTATTTTTTTGTTTATTTTAGTTTGATTGAATTTTTCAAGTTATTTTTTATTTATTGTGTTTTTAGTTTGATTATTATATTTGGATTAATTGTTTTATGATTACTTCAGTAATTAAAAGTTTAAAATAAATAATTAATCAAATAATTAATATAACAAATTGTGAAAAAGAAATTAAATTAAATAAACATTTAATAAAAAATAATATTACATAGATTTTATTTTAACTCCTTCATATTTCTTTCATAAATTTTATTGATTTGTTTTTGTTGATAATTAACAGAGAATAAATAATATAAACCATCACTAGTGAAGCAAAAAGCTTCTTTAGGATTTTTAGGATTAAAAGAGACAACATTGCTAATTTTCATTAAATCAGAATGAAAGACAATAGAAGCACCTTGAGTGCCAAAACTATCTTCATAATCTTGTGGCATAACTTTAGCAGCAACAGTAACAAAAATTCTAGAAATAAATTTAGAAAATCCTTTTGCTTGTTCATGTTCTTCATTTTCTTCTTTTAAATCAAAAACATGTAACATTCCAGTATCAGAACTAGAAATTAATTTTTCACTATCAAAACTAAAATTTAAACAAAATATAAAAGCAGATGAAATTCCTCTTTTGAAAGTTAATATTTTTTCTCCTTTTGGAAGAGAAAATATTCTTATTATTGTTCCTTTACAAGAACAAGTTGCTAATTTATCTCCTTCTGAATTTAAACACATTTTTAAAATTGGACTTTTATGTGCTTTAATACAAACTTTCATTGTTAATTGTAAAGTATCATAAATTTTAACAACTCCTTCATCATTTAATGAAGAAAAACAAACCCAATTATTTTTATCTGAATTAGGTGATAAAACTAATTTACCTAAATTTACTATTCCAATATCTATAGTATGTAATATTTCCATATCTACAGTTGAATAAATATGTAAAAAATTTCTTTCTCCAATTACCATTCTTTGTTTATTTATTTTTGCAATATTTATTTTACCTGAGAAAGGATATGATGAACATAAAACTATATTTTTTGAAGTTGACCATATTGTAACTTTTTTTGGAGATAAATCTCCTGTTTCTGTTAATCCTACTAATAATACTAAATCTGTTGAATATAACATTTCTACTATATTTATTGCTCCACAATTTGTCTCATATATTAATTGAAATGGATCTGATGAAAATATTTTAAATCCTACTTTTGTTCCTATTGCTATACAATTATATTCTTGGTTTATTGAAAAATATATAATTTCATTTTCTTCTCTATTTAATCCTTCTATTTCTTCATTATGTATATTTGTTTCCATATTTTCTTTATATTTTTAAAAAATTAATAATTTTGGAAAAGGAAAAATTATTTATTTAATCAAAATTTTTTTCATATAATACAATAATTAAAATAATATAATTAGATTATATTCATATTTTTAGTGATTTTCAATCCACAAATAACTAAAATAATAATTAATACCTCTAAACCATAATATTATTATTATATAATAAAATATAATCTTTTGAAAATAATCCTTTGATTGTTTTAAAATTAGAACTTATACAAAAAAAATAAAAAATACAAATCTTATGTGATACAAAAAAGAATAACATTCATAATAATATTTCAATATATTCCTAATATTATCAAAATCTTTGGACTTCAATTTAAAAAATTAATCATCACCTTTATTTCTTTCATTTCCAGAAATAACAGAAAAATTAGGAATAACAGTAATATATTTATTATTTTAGAAAATTTTCATCATTAATACAGAAATTATTATTTCCGTTTTTTCATAAAATTTAAATTCCCAAGGAGCGTTAAATCTTTTTTTATTCTTTTTTTTTCATGAGCATTTTTTTACATTATTTCCTTTAATAATAAACACAATTCATCCACTTTTCCTTCATTCCAAAATCCAATATATGCTTGAAAAGATTTAAATTCATAAATAAAAACTCCAAAACCTTTTTTTAATTCATTTTTATAATAACTTAAATATTTTTTTCCATTTTTCAAGAAAATTATGACCATTCATAATTCCTTTTTCAATTTGTCCAAGATTCATTTTTTGATTTCTATCAATGATAATAAAAAATCAGTTATTTCATTCTCCAGGTTATATTATTCTATCATACCAACTATAAAGTCCAATTCCTTTTTTTAATTATTTTTCTCTTTGATAAAATGTTGAATCTTTTCATATTTCTAAAGATATATCATTAAATAATTGTTCTGTCGTTATCCTTTAAATGTTGTTCCTTCTGAATTTTTATATATTCCAAATTCACAAGACTTTTTATTTTCATATACTCCTATAAAAATTATGTTATTCTCATCATCTATTTTACTATTTCATTTGCTTTGTTATTTATAAAATTTGAATATAATTTATTTTCTAACATTAATTCAATTTCAGTTAAAATTTTTTATTTCCTTCGTGAAAGTGTTTCTTCTTTTTTAAAAGGAAATTTCTTTTCATTTCATTTGGTGATTATCAATTTACATTTGAATAATTAGAATATAAGGAACTTACTAATATAATATTTAATATATTATTATTTTGATTTTTTATTAATTTTGATTTTAATTGAGAATTCTCTTTCTTTATATTACTATAATCTTTATTACAATCTTCTAAATCAATTTGATTATTTGATATTGAAATATTGCTATAAAATAATTATTATTAAAATTGTATGATTCAAATATGTTTGGAATTGTAAAATTTCTTCTTTCTTTTCTTGAAAACATTCTATCGTTTTCATTTCTTATATTCCATTAAATAAGTTTAATATATACTATCTTACAACATAAAATTGATAAATCATTTGAATTGGTCTTATCATTATTAATCCCATTTTTTAATAATTGTTTATTTGAATTATGATTTTATTTTTAAATGAATATAGATTATTTTTTATATAATAAGAAAAGAAATCTTAAGATTTTCTATAGTCTTATAATATTAAATGTAATTTTTATTATTAAGCTCAAAATGACTAAATCTTATTATAACTTAGTCTAATTAATTTTTACCATTAGATGAAATCAATGAATTATTTAAATAAATAAATATAAATAAGTTGAGAAAAATTTCCTAAATTTTTATTAAATTCAAATATTAAAAACAACGAATAAATATTAAAAAAGGGAATAAATAAATTCTTTTTATTCCATAATATTTTTTTTTTTATAAAATTATTTAATATTTCATGTAATAATGTTTATTTAAATTTTCAAATTATTAATAAAAATTTCAAAAATTATTATAACAATTCTTTCAAGACAATCTTTCTTATTTTTTTTTGAAACCTTGAAAATTTAATATTAAAAATGTCAAAGCAAATAGACTTTAAAAAACAAGAGAATAAAAATATAAATATTAAAAAATGTTTTAGTTCGGTTTTACTTTTAGATATTCCTTTAAAAGATTTTTCTTTAACTGAAGCATAACAATATTTTAAATCATAGTATAGAAAAAATAAATTCTTATCATAATCTTTTACCAAATGATTTAATACAACAAATAAATTCTATTTCTCCGAATTTATCTCAAGAAAATTTAAATTCAGAAGAATTAAGTAAAATAAGTAATTTAGATTTTGAGTCTGATTTTAGTCAAGATTCATTTAGTTCTTATAATAGAGAAAAAGAATAATTTCAATTAAATGATAATTTATCTTATCAAAATATAAATGAAATTCCTAATGAAAAAAAAGAAAATTTTTTTTTCAATCATCATTTATCAATAAATCCTTTATATAATAATTATTCAATTACATAAAATTTACAAAATTCTTTTAATTTCTTTTCTTTAAATAATATTAATAAAAATAATATTTTAAGAAAAAATTCTTTTCCTCAAAATTGAATTTTTTTCTAAAATTCTTTTCCTCAAAATTGAATTTTTTCTTTAATGAAAAAAATAAAACAAAGAAAAAGAAATCAAAAAAAAAATTAAAAGACGAATTTACAATTGAAATGTTCGGAAGAAGAGGATGGATTTGTGAAGAATGTGATAATTTTTAATTATGAAAGAGAAATAAATGTAATCGATGTAAATTAATTAAAAAACCAAAAAAAATAAGTAAAAAAAATTTCAAATTGATAATTGCTTAATTAAAGAAAAAGATTTAATTAATTCTCATAAAGAAAATTGGTTATGTTCTTATTGGCAAAATTTAAATTTTGCTTTTCGATTATTTGTAATAGATGTTCAAATAAAAAAAATTAATAAAAAAAACAAATTGATAATTAGAATTTTTGTATAATATTGAAAATATATTCTTTTTATAAAATGGAAATAAGTATATAGGAACTTATATATAAATAATTATAGGGTGAGTTAAAATTAAATAATAAATTAATTAAATAAAATAATAATTTATTCTTTTTTTTTCCTTTTTATTTGTTTTTTTATGTATAAATTATAATTTTTCAAATAAAGGTTTAAATATAAATTAAACCTTATATAAAATATTTTATTAATATTTATCAGCTACTTAATAGCTTATATGAAATAAAATAAAAAAGAAAATAATAAATAAAATAATAATTTTTTTAATTATACCTAAATTACATTAAAAAAACCAAAATATTTTAAAATAAATATCAAACGATAAATACCAAAAAAAAATATTTAACCTTACTGAATCCAAATTTTAATAGATCTATCATCACTACAAGAAAAAAGTTTCCCAATATTATTTTCAACAATATCATTAATTTTACTTTTATGTCCACTTAATTCCATAATATTCTGAAAATTATTATTTAAACTCCACAATTTAATACTACCATCTTCACTTCCAGAACATAAATCTCCATTATTTAATTGAATAATACAAGAAACACCAAAATTATGAGAATCTTTAATAATAATATCAGGTTTAAATTTATTTTTTGCTCTGTCAGGAATATTAATATTAGGTAATTTATCCAATTTATAAATTAATATATCTTTATTTGAATTAAATACTATTCTCCCATCTTTTAATTGTAAATTACATTTACTTTTATTAGTATTAAAACTTATTTCTAATTTAACTTCATTTTTATATGAAAAAATATTAGCAGAATTATCTTCAGAAACAGAAAATAATCTTTCGTCATTTAATTCAATAATATTCCAAATAATTTTTTCATGAGGGTAAAAATTATATAATTCTTTTTTTTTATTTATATTCCAAATAATAACTTGTCCATCAGCAGAACAAGAACATAATTTACCATTTTTTAACATTAATAAACAAGTAATTGTACTTTCATGTCCTTCTAATTCATTTATTTTATCTGTTTCTAAATCTTCTATTATTATATTTCCATTTATTGTTCCTTCTATTAATTTCAAACCATCTTTTCTTTCTGTTATTATTGCTGTGAAAATTTCTTCTTCAAATAATACTTTCTCTTCTTCTTTTTCTTTTGATAAATCTATTATTTTATATTCTTTTGTTGATATTGATATTATACTATTTGGATTTAATGGAAATATTTTTATCAATTCTGCAGATACATTGTTTATTGAAAAAGAACAATAATTATAAGGAGAAGATAATACAATTGGTGTTCCACATCCCATTTTTTTATATATATTTAAATTTATTTTTGTTTTATTTTAAATTAACTTTTCTTTCAAAGTTTTAAATAGGATATATCATTTTTTTAATGGCCCATTATTAAAATATCTTCAATTTAATATGCTTAATTTTATATATAATATAATACAATAAATTAATAGAAGAATAAATATAAATAAAAAACTTCCGGTTTTTTTTGAAT
>JAEEGK010032184.1_pt1 | contig 10275 bp, 7 predicted proteins | sample 8958771 | NCBI WGS metagenome assembly JAEEGK01 (sample SAMN16246547, study PRJNA631951) | gut metagenome | biome: gut microbiome; feature: rumen; material: SC-attached | host: Bos | place: Iran: Karaj | collected 2018-10 | reverse complement strand
GGCGCATTGTACGCATTTCTCCGCATCTGATCGTAAAATTTTCGCGGAATCCGGAGCAACTGCAATTTTGAATCCTTGCTCCAACTTGAAGCTGAACAGCGGTATGCCGCAAATTGCCGAAATGCTCAAGGACGGCTTGAAACTCGGACTCGGGACGGACGGTGATTCGTCGAACAACAACCTCGACATGCAAGAAGAAATGAAAACGATTGCGCTCTTGGCAAAGTATCTCGGTACGGCGGAAACGCTCCCGGCAGAAGATGCTTTGGACCTTGCGACTTGCAATGTGGCGAATTTCTTTGGAATCCATGCAGGAAAAATAGAGGAAGGCTACCTCGCGGATTGCTTGTTACTGGATCTCGACAACGAACGCATGGTGCCGTGCTACAACATCTATAGCAACTGGGTCTATTCTGCAAATTCAAGTACTATCGATTCTGTGATGTGCAACGGCAAATTCGTGATGCGTGGTCGGCATGTCGAAGGCGAGGAGGAAATCCTCCGCGAAGCCCGCGAATGCGCAAAACGATTGGCGTAAATTATTCTTTCCCCTAAAAATTTTTTTACACAAAATTACAGGACAAATGGTTCAAAAAAGCGTGTTAATATAATAGGTAGAGAGTTTTTTTCTACTTGCTTTACGGGGGCTTTCCCCGATTTAACACGTAAGATGAACAAGAAAAAGTCGAAAGTTTCGAAAAAGACTCAAAAGGCAACAGTAAGAAAGAAGACTGCAAGAAAGAATGTTGCAAAAAAGGTGACTCGTCGCAAGCATGATCCGTTCTTCCGCTACATCTATGCGGTTCCTGAAAATACGCGGACGCTCCTCCGGCTTGCGGAACGCAAAAATATTGAACTTTGCCGCATGCTCTCGTCCGTTGACATGCAGAGCCTCGAACTCATCCCCGGCAGTTTCAGCAACGTCAAGGAGTGGGGTCAGTCGGATCTTGCGTTCAAGGCACAATTCAAGGACGGTTCCGAATTTTTCGTGGGCATCTTGCTGGAACACAAGTCGTATCGCAAAAGTGACGTGCTCTCGCAGATTTATGAGTACACGTTCGAGGTCATGGTGAATAAGAATGCGACCGACTTTCGTTGGCTCCAGACAAAAGCGATTATCATCTATAACGGTCAAACCGATTGGGACCCGTTGGCTGAATTTCGTGAAAAGCACAGGGATTGGGTGGATGGTCAAGATCTCCCTTTCGAATGCGTCCTCGTGAATTTGGCGGACATTCCCGACAAATTGTGCCTTGTGGAGCCAAACATTGAGGCTGCCGTCGGAATTTTGGTGATGAAGCATGCTTTCGATCCTGACGGGATGAAGGGTGTCATGGACAAGCTTGTGAAAATGCTTTCGAAAATGGAAAATGGGGCAAGGGCTACCTTGGTTGACAAAATTAACCTATATTTAGGAGAGTACATCGACGAAGAAGTTGTAGAGGAGTTACGTATGCAAATGAGTATCGGACAAGTCTTGGGAATTCCGACGGCGGGTGACCGCCGCCGTGCTGCGGAACGCGCAGCCCTTCGTCGTGGCACGAAAAGGGGCATGGAAAAGGGAGCTGAACAGGAACGCAAGAAGAATGAAGCTGTAAATGTCAAAAAGGTCAAATTTCTTCGTGCACATAATGTTCCAGAAGAATTGATTGCGGCTATGGAACGCATCAAGTAAAGACTTTTTCACAACGTAACGAAAAATTAAATTGACATTACTTCCGATATTTTTGTATAACCGAAAACCACCGGTGGGTTCCTTTTCGTCTTACCAAAACTGTGGACTTTTAATTCTGAAATTATAGCTGTTTTAATATGCCGAAACCATTAATCTAGATGGCGATGTCATGGCTAACCTGATTCGTCTTCTTTCTGCCGTAACATCATTCTATGGTTTAGCCATCTGACGAAGCAATAATACTAACCACTAATCACCAAACACTAGCCACTAATAATCAAAAAATATGTGGACTTTTAATAAATAAAAGTATATATTTAACTTTACCGGGCTTTTAACGAGTGTGGATGTATGGGAGAAGCTATGGAAACAAAGGGTTTGGAGTCTTTTGTGAACTTGACGCGTATTGCTAAGAACGCGGCTTTTTGTGCTGTTTTGGGGCTTGGCGCTGTTGCTGTGTTTGGTTCGGCAGCTTTTGCGGCGAATCCGCTCACGACATCGTTTTATTCCGCGGATGCGGCTGCGCTTGTGCATAACGATTCGCTTTTCATATTTGCTGGTCACGACGAACAGGGCCCTCAGGGCAATAACAATAAGGCGTTCATCATGAACGACTGGCACGTGCTCGTGACCGACGACATGGAACATTACCACGATTATGGTGCCGTTTTGAGCGTCAAGACGTTCAAGTGGGCGAATGCGAGCGCTTTTGCGGGCCACTGCGAATACCGGAATGGCAAATTTTACTGGTACGTGGCCGTTCATCACGGGACAATCAAGGAAAACGGGAGCGAAGGTTTTGCGATTGGCGTTGCCGTGGCGGATCATCCGTCTGGACCGTGGAAGGATGCAATAGGGCAGGCGCTTATCACCGACAATACGCCGAACGACGTGAAACTGAACATCGATCCCGCGATTTTTTACGATGGCGACGATATCTGGATGTATTGGGGCTCGTGGAACGCTGGCCGCCGTGTAAAACTCAAGGAAAACATGATCGAACTTGCGGGCACGCCCGAAGATATCAAGATAAAGGACTTCTTTGAAGCTCCGTGGATGCATCATTTCCGCGGAAACTACTACTTCAGCTATGCTTCGGGATACCCCTCGACGACGAACTATTCCATGGCCCCTTCGATTAACGGACCGTGGACGCAAAAAGGCGTTATCAACGATAAGATGGACAATTCCGAAACGAACCATCAGGCGATTTTCAAGTACTTGGGGCATTGGTATTTTATGTACCATGGCGCAAATTCTCCGGGCGGGTGGACGTACCGCCGTTCCGTGAACATCGATTACCTCTATTACGACCGCGACGGAAACATCCAGAAAATCAAGCACACTAGTGGCGTGGATCCGGTTGACAATGCGCTTGTCGAAGCGGGCGGTTATCGCATGGTCGTTTCTCACAGCAATTTGGCGCTCGAAGATAGCGATGGCATCGTGGTGCAGCAGACTGCGGACGAAAATGACGAATCGCAGCTCTGGGTGCTTGAACGCAGTGAAAAGATGCGTTACTACACGTTGCAGAACTTCAAGACGAAGCAGTATTATTGCCCGTCCAAGACGCTTTTGGATACTGTTGCCACAAAGTCGACTCCTTGCGAAATCCGCATCGAAAATGCATCGAAGGAAAAGGGCTACTTCTTGTTTGCGGATTATGACAGCGATTATTTGGCCGACGTGCTGAACATTTCGAAGGATGTGGGGATGCCGCTCATCACGTGGGTGCGCACGGGGACGGACAACCAGAAGATCAAGCTTGTGAAGGCGGAATTGCCGAAAGTCGAACCACCGAAGGATTCCGTACCAAACGATTCCATTCCGACCGATTCGATTCCTGCGGATTCTGGAGTGGGGGACCGGACGGGTTTGGAATTGTCGCGTGCGGTTGGTGCGACGCCCGTTCGTTTCGCGATTTACGATGGTGCGGCTCGCTTGATTCGCTTGTCGCAAAGAGCGTCTTGGGCTTTGCTCGATGTGAACGGCGTCGTTGTCCGTCGCGGTTATGGTCATGAAATTAATGCGAAGAATATGCGTCCGGGCGCTTACTTTGTCCGCTCCGGCTCGAAGAACGCAAAGGTCATGGTAAGGTAGAATTATGTTTGGATGCTTGTGGATCCTATCGGCTTTTGGCCTCCAGGATGACATTCTTGCATTGTCATCCCGCACTTGTTGCGGGATCACCTTTACCTACAGGCATATTCCAGAGCAGAACTTTACTGGATTCTTCGTCACGCTGTTCCTCAGAATGACGTTATTGCAGTTTGTCATCCTGGAGCAAGGCGAAGCCGACGCGATAGGATCCAGTGCATTTATATAAGGAGTTTGGTATGAATGTTTTGAATAAAGTTTTATCGGCGGCGAATCTCGTGAATTTCGCGACTCTCGCGACGATTGGCGCGTTCGGCGTTTCTGCTGCAACGGCTGCCGATTGGTACGCCAAGGACAATTTGCAACCGGGTCACGACCCGAGCATGGTGCGTTTCGAGGACGGTTACGCCCTCATGAGCACGAACAACAATTTGCAACTTTGGACATCCGAAGATGCCTATACATGGCAAAATCACAAATCTACGGTAAGTGCGATTCCGCAGTGGGCGTATCAGTACGCTCCGGGAACCGAAGGCATCTGGGCGCCAGATCTTTACTACATGAACGGCGAATTTCGCGCTTACTATTGTGTGTCTGTTTTCGGCAAGCGCTCGTCGGCGATTGGCTACACGGCAACGACTTCGATTGTTCCGGGTACGGCGGGCTACGGCTGGAAGGACCATGGCCACGTGATTCACACGACGACTTCGGACAAGTATAATGCGATTGATGCTGATGTTGTCCGCGACACGCAAGGCAATTACTGGATGGCTTTCGGTTCGTTCGGGCTTGGCATCCAGCTGATTAAGCTCGACGGTAAAACGGGCTACCAAGCCAGTGACGACAAGACGATTTACAATATTGCACGCCGCACAAGCAAGGCAAGTGAGGGCGCCGAAGAAGGCCCGAGTTTGATTGAACATGGTGGCAAGTACTTCCTCTTTACGGCTTGGGATAAATGCTGCCAGCAGGGCGCAAACATTGAACAGACAACGTACAAGACAGCTTATGGACGTGCTGATAAAGTGACTGGCCCGTATAAAGACCGTGCAGGCAATGACATGGCGACTGGCGGTGGAACGATTTTGCTGGAACGTTATGGGCGTTACGTGGGTCCGGGCGGCGGCGAAGCTTTCCAGGACTTGAACCGCGTGCGCTTTGTGCATCACTATTACGACCTCAATGGCGACAAGTACAACCACATTCATATTCGCGATGTTGTCTTCACCGATGACAACTGGGTCGAAATGGGCCAGCCGTTCCTCGGACGTTATTTGAGCGCCGAAGTCGAACATGGCGTGCTCACGCGTGCTGTTTCTGGTGACCTCGCCATTACCCGTAGCAATACCGCTTCGAACGGCGAATACCTCGCTTACATCAACACCGCGGGTTCCAAGATTCGTTTGCCGATGAGCATTATGCAGGCGGGCGATTACTTGCTGCGTTACCGCTATGCCAACGGTGGCGAAGGTGATGCTACGCACAAAGTCACAATTAATGGCATGTCACAAACCGTGACGCTCCCGCCGACAGGTTCCTGGGGCACGTTCCCAGAAAAGTCCGTCGTGATGATTCCGGCAACGCTCAAGCGCGGTGGTAACTTTATCGAAATTGAACCGCAGCCGAACGGATTCTTCTCGGAACTCGACCGCATCGACTTCTTGCGCGTGATTCGCGATACGATTCCTGCAAATGGATTTGACAACGGCATCCGCGTACGCCTTACCGATAAAGACGAATTTGCAATCAAGGATGGCGGCTATGCGATTTTCGAAAACGTCGTGACGGATTCCATCAAATCAAAGGAACGCGTTCTTCTTCAAGTGAAAAATGCGACTTCAGGGAAAATCGTTATTCGTGACGGCAAGAAGGACGGTTCTGCGCTTGTCACTTGCGACTTGTCAAAGGGTTCTGTTGTGGGTAACGGTTTGTCCGAGGTGGAATGTTCTGTTGATGCCGAAATTAAAGGCATAAAGGATTTTTACCTGACAGCATCTGGAGTCTCGGGAGAGGTGCTTGTCGGTAATATCATATTCAAATCCTTGCAGATTATATGTAACGAAAATTGCGGAGAATCCAGTTCTAGCATCACTTCGAGTAGCTCAGGGGTTTTGATAGAATCGAGTTCTTCGGGAAGGACTGCAATTCATGACGCTCGCCGTGCGGTTGTCGGCAATGAGTCGCTAAATTCCTCCCGAAAGGGGTTCCACGATCTCAAAGGCCGCCGATTTGATAATCAAATCCCGTACCGTGTGATGTTCTAATTGTGCAATAAAATGTATATTCCTTCTAAACACCTTGTCTTAGGAGAGTCTTATGAAAAAAATATTCATCCCATTCTTCATTGCGCTAAGCATTTGCTGGGTCGGTTGCAACAAAACTGATGAATTCATGACGGAGGAACAATGCGTTCGTTCTCTGTGCACGAAAGACCAGTGCCTTGTTTGGAGCGCTTCGCTCAATCGTTGCGGAACTGCCGATGCGCTGAAAAAGGAAGAAGCTCGGCTGAAGAGAATGACGGAAAAGGTGGAAAAGAAGGATTCTGCTAAGGTCGAGATTCCGAAAGCTTTGCGCGATTCTATTGCAAAGATTAACAAGATGAAAAAGAATGTTCTTTCGGAAATTGGTGTTTTGAAGAAGAATATCGATTCCCTGCGTGTCGCGGATTCTTTAAGCGGTAAGACTCTCTCTGCAGAAGCTTATTTAAAGATCAAATTAGAAGAACAGAAAAAGGCTTTGGATGTAAAATACAAAGCTATGCAGGATAGTATAACTGTGTTGAATTTGGTAAACCGCAAGCCTATTACTGCAGTTCAATGGTTGGAATATAACAAAAAGAAAAAATCCACTAGAGTAGAACAGCTTGATAAAAAAATTCAAAAATTGAAAAAGTAAATTTTTTATGTTGTAAAAAACGCTCCGAATCTCGGAGCGTTTTTGCGTTCATATCCCAAAGGGCGTAGCCCGCGCTCACTTCCCAGAGGGAGCGGAAGCGACCTATACAAGACTTGCCAATTTATTGGCTTAGTCGTTGTTATGCCCTATGGGTAGACCTCATTACCCGTTCGTCGCGACCTTGACTTCTTCGATCTTCTTGAGAACGGAGCCGTCTTCCATGGCCTTGATGGCCTTGTCGAAGCCTTCCTTGATGCTCTCTGCCTTCTTGCTGATGTAGAGGGCGGCACCGGCGTTCAGAGCGCAGGCATACTTGATGCCCGGGCGACCCTTGCCGTTCAGCACGTCGAGAGCAAGGTTGAAGTTGTCCATGCCCGTACCGCCGGCGAGGTCTTCGGGGTCCACAGCCGGGACGCCGAAGTCCTTCGGGTCGATGCGGTATTCGCGATATTCACCGTCTTCGAGGATTTCGGCAATGGTCGTCGGGACGCACGGAGAGATTTCGTCGTAGCCGTCGTCAGAGATGGCGACCATCACGCGCTTGGCACCGAGGGACTTTGCAGCCTTGGTGAACGGTTCCAGAATCGACTTGCTGTAAACACCGAGCATGAGGTACTTGGCTTCGGCCGGGTTCGTGAGGGGGCCGAGCAGGTTCATGATGGTCTTGACGCCCAGGGCACCGCGAACCGGGCCGGCAAAGCGCATGGCGCTGTGGTAGACAGGTGCCATGAGGAACACAAAGTTCGTCTTGTCGATGACAGAGGCTGCCTTTTCCGGAGTCATGTCGAGCTTGAAGCCTGCTGCCGTGTAGAAGTCGGCTGCACCGGACTTACTGGAGACTGCGCGGTTGCCGTGCTTGGCAATCTTGGCACCACAGCTAGCGGCGATAAGTCCAGAGAGCGAGCTCACGTTGAAGCTGCCCTTGCCGTCACCACCGGTACCCACGATGTCGGTGAGTTCGTCACCGCTGTACGGGAACTTGCGCTTCTTGCTGCTGAGCACCTTAGCGCAACCGGCAATTTCTTCGGCCACGGGGCCCTTGCTCGAAAGTGCGGTAAGGATTGCAGCCATTTGGCGTTCATCCATGATACCGTCGGTCAAGTCTTCCATGAACATTTCAGCCGTTTCTCGGCTCAAGTCCTGGCCTGCGGTAAGCGTGTTCAATATTCCGCGAACATCCAGCGGTTCGCGACGGTAGTTGAGGAATGCTTTGAAGAATTCGTCGGCACGGCCGCTAGCGATAGATTCCGGGTGGAACTGCACGCCTTCAATCGGCAAAGTCTTGTGACGAATGCCCATGATGTCGCCGTCGGTAGCGCGGGCGGTCACTTCGAAATCAGAAGAGAGCGTCGATTCGTCGATGACCAAGCTGTGGTAACGCGTGAAGATGTTCTTCTTGCCGATGGTGCGGAAAAGGCCCTTGCCATCGAGGTCGATTTCTTCGGCGATACCGTGCTTGATGAACTTAGCCTGCACAATCTTTGCACCGAAGGCATAACCGATAGCCTGGTGACCGAGGCAAACACCGAGAATCGGGAGCTTGCCAGCAAAATGCTTGATGGCATCCACAGAGACGCCTGCATCTTCGGGGCGGCCCGGGCCCGGGCTCACGATGAGACGGCTCGGGTTCAGTTTTTCGATGTCTTCAACGGTGCATTCGCGGCTGCGGAGCACTCGGATTTCTTCGTTCGTGATTTTTGCAATGGCCTGATAGACATTGTAAGTAAAGGAATCGTAGTTATCAATAATGACGATCATCTTAATTTTCTCCTTCGAGCACGGCGCGGACAGCACCCAACTTTTCGTTCGTTTCTTCGAATTCGCGGTCGGCGTTAGAGGCCGCCACAATGCCACCACCGGCCTGCAGGCTGATGGTCTTGCCCTGCTTGAGGCAGCAACGGATGGCGATACAGAAATCGAGGTCGCCGTCACTTTCCATGTAACCCACGGCACCGGCGTAGAAGCGGCGCTTGACCTTTTCGAGACCGGAGAGGATTTCGATAGCGCTGATCTTGGGCGCACCGCTCACCGTACCGGCCGGGAAGCTGGAACGCAGCACTTCGATGGCCTTCTTGTTCTTCGCCACGCGGCCCTGCACGTCGGAGACCAGGTGAATCACGTGGCTGAACTTTTCGCATTCCATGTACTTGGTCGTTTCCACCGTACCGGCTTCGCAAACGCGGCCGAGGTCGTTACGGGCCAGGTCCACCAACATCAGGTGTTCGGCGCGTTCCTTCGGATCGCCCTTCAAGTTCTTCATCAATGCTTCGTCTTCGGCGTCATCCTTACCACGGCGGCGGGTACCTGCAATCGGGTGGATGGTGGCGATACCGTCACGCACGCGGACCAAGCTTTCCGGCGATGCACCGATAAACTGGTGCGTACCGTAATCCAGGAAGAACATGTACGGGGACGGGTTCACCGTGCGGAGGCGGCGGTAAATGTCGAGTGCTTCGATGTCACTTGCAAACTGGATGCGGCGAGACGGGACTGCCTGAACGATATTGCCTGCCACAATGTGCTTCTGCAAGGCGGCGACTTTTTCCACGTATTCCTTGCGGGACTGTTCGAGGTCGGTCATCGTGATTCCCTTGCTGTACTGCTTTTCGGGGGCGAGATAGCTAAAATCGAGGTCGGCGAGGCGAGCTTTAACCTTTTCAATCGCAGCCTTCAAGTCGATTTTATGTTCTTCGTAGTTCAGTGCGAACAAGTGAAGCTTTTCGGTGAAGTGGTCGAACACAATGTAGATGTGACCAATCAAAAATTCAGCTTCGGGAATGTTGAGCTCATCGACCTGCGGTGCAAGGCGAATCGTATCGCAACGGGCGCAGAATTCGTAGCCGAGATAGCCCACGCCCGAAGACGGAATCGGAATCTGGTTAGGCGGCACGGTGTTTTCGGCAGAAATCAACAGAAGCGCATCCAAGATATCTCCTTCGCCTTCTTTCAAAAAGACGCTTTCCTTGCCATCGACGATGATGCTCACGTCCTTTTCGTTTTGACGCAGGCGGAATCCTTCATCGACCATCAAGGTCGAATAGCGGCTGCGACCGTGGTCAAAGCTTGCCGATTCGAAGATGGCCTTTGCGCCGAGCTTCTTGCCGAGCGAAAACGGGGTGTAGCGTTCACCGGGAAGAGCCACGTAAATGCTGTCTGTACGCGGTTCGTATCCTTGGCGTTGAGTAATGTGATCAATCTTGGACGAGTTCGTCATGTTTATCCTCTGGTTTAAAATTCGTTTGCCTTTTCAGGTTCTGCAAAGGCTTTTTTATCCCGGAGGATTTCGTCAATTTTTGGAAAAAAGGAAGGCCTCCGTGAGTCCGGAAGCCTTTGCTAAAAAATCTTGGGTGATTTGTAACAAATACCGGGCTCTATGTTAGAGTCCGCGCCACCAACGACGGTTCATAGTTGCACTTGTTACGAAATTCATCATGACACAAAAATATCAATCAAAATTGCACATGGCAAGGGGTAGTTCTAAAAATTCTTGAAAAATTTTAAAAACTCGCGATTCTCGTCATCCTGAGCGAAGCGAAGACTACTCAGAAGGCGAGTGTTGCGACCATGCTTGCATGGGCATAACCGAGCCCAGGAGTAGGGGCTTGGCC
>JAEEGK010032179.1_pt1 | contig 10276 bp, 4 predicted proteins | sample 8958771 | NCBI WGS metagenome assembly JAEEGK01 (sample SAMN16246547, study PRJNA631951) | gut metagenome | biome: gut microbiome; feature: rumen; material: SC-attached | host: Bos | place: Iran: Karaj | collected 2018-10 | reverse complement strand
AAGGAAAAAATAAAAACCGCCAGAGGCGGTTCCGTGGTCTGTAGCAGATTCGAACTGTTGACCTCTTCCGTGTGAAGGAAGCGCTCTGAACCAACTGAGCTAACAGACCTAATCAAATAAAAAAGTGATCTGTACAAGATTTGAACTTGTGACCTCTTGCCTGTCAAGCAAGCGCTCTAAACCAACTGAGCTAACAGATCGTAAGTGATTGCAAAAATATATCTTTTTCTTGAAGTGGGCAAAAAAATATCCTTGAACAGAAATTTTTTTTCGAATACAATGTTTTGCTTGCTTTTAATTTATTAGTAATTAGTATTTTAGTTAATTTTGGATTTTTGATTTACAATATGAATTGTAGACTTGTTTGGCTGTATATTTTTTGTATATTTGCAGTTTACAAAAAATGGTATATATGAACTTTTTGCGAAAAATCTTTTTACTGGCAACTGCGATGTTCGCATTCTCAATGCTTTTTGCGCAGATGGCCGAACCTGTTAAGTGGAAATTCTCGACCGAAAAGATTTCCGACAAGGAATATAACCTTGTAATGACGGCAACTATTGAGGATAAATGGCACCTCTATTCTCAGCATTTCGATGCGGGTGGACCTATGCCTCTCGTGATTACTTACACAAAGTCGGACAAGTACAAAACCGTTGGACAAACTACCGAATCGCCGGCTCCGACAGCCGAGTACGATGATGTGTTCATGGTAAATGTCAAGTATTTCACCAAGAAGGCGACCTTCAAGCAGAAAATTGAAGTTTTGACTGATGCTTCATTCTCGGTTAAGGCTGAACTGAATGGTCAGGCTTGTTTCGAGGACGGTCAGTGCCTTCCGGTAGGCGCCGATGCAAAGTTCAACATCGACTTGCCAAAGAAAGAAACTGCAGAACCTGAAAAAACGGCTGAAAATAAGGTTGAAACAACCGAAAAAGCAAACGAACCTGCCGATGCAGTTGTCGCTGAGGAAGAAACAGCCTCCGACTCTGCAGAAGTGGTTGCAGAACCAGTACAGTCGGACAAGGGCGGAACGCCACGCATTGTTTCGCAGAACGAATTTGTTGAAGAAGCAGAAGAGGACGGTTCGCTGTGGTCGTTTTTCTTCCTGTCGCTGCTGTTCGGTATCCTTGGAATTTTGACACCTTGCGTGTTCCCGATGATTCCAATGACGATCAGTTTCTTCATGCAGGGCGATTCTAACAAGTTCAATTCGATACTCAAGGCACTGATTTTCGGTGTTTCAATAACATTGCTTTATACTTTAATAGGTGTAATCGTCTCGCTTACGAATGCTGGTGCAGGACTTACCACCGTGCTTAGTACGCACTGGATTCCGAACTTGATCTTCTTCCTGCTGTTCGTTGCATTTGCTGCTTCATTGTTTGGCTTGTTCGAGATTATTCTCCCAACTTCGCTGGCAAACAAGAGCGACAAGCAGGTAGATAAGGGCGGTATTTTTGCATCGTTCTTCCTCGCACTCACAACGGTTATCGTAAGCTTCAGCTGTACGGGACCAATTGTTGGCGCTTTGTTGGTTAAAGCTGCCAGTGGAAACGTACTTGAACCGACAATCGGTATGCTTGGCTTCGGACTTGGTTTTGCTTTGCCGTTTACAATCTTGGCAATAGCACCGAACTGGCTCAAGAAGTTGCCGAAGTCGGGCGGATGGATGAACTCGGTGAAGGTTGTAATGGGCTTCTGCCTGTTGGCATTCTCGCTCAAGTACTTCTCAAATATCGACCAGAACTATCATCTCGACATTATGAGCCGCGAACTTTACATTGCTATATGGATTGTAATCAGCGTTTTGTGCGGACTTTACCTGCTTGGCAAGATTCGTTTCAAAATGGACAGCGAGGTCAAGACTGTTGGGTTCTTCCGTATGATTTTGGCATCGGCGTTCTTTGTTTTCGCACTTTATTTGTTCCCGGGAATGTTTGGTGCAAACCTTTCGTCGGTATCGGGACTTCTTCCGCCAATGACAACGCAGAATTTCAACCTTGCCGATGATGGCGGAGCTGCTTCCGAAGGTGCTTTGTGCGGTACGCCAAAGTATTCGGAGTCGATGCACACTGCATACGGCGTAAATGCATATTTCGACTACAAGCAGGCATTCGAGTGCGCAAAGGCTCAGAACAAGCCGATAATCCTTTATTTCACAGGACATTCGTGTGCAAACTGCAAGAAGATGCAGGCAGAAATCTGGGCAAACAAGTCGATTGCCGAAAAGTTCAACAACGAGTTTGTTATGACAGCCCTGTATGTAGATGAAAAATCGGTGGAAGTGCCTGTAGAAGAGCAGTATACGTCATCGAACGACGGCAAGGTGAAGAAGACTTTGGGCGAGGTGAATGCTGACATCCAGATTGTCAACTTCCAGTGCAACACCCAGCCGTACTATGTGGTTGTAAGTCCTGAAGGTCAGGTACTTACAAAACCGATGTCGTACAACACTAATGTTGAGGAGTTTACTGAATTCTTGAACGAAGGTTTGGAGAAATACAAGAAGTGTACCTGCAATTCTGTAAAGTAGTAATGCGTTGAAAATCAATTGTCAAACTAAAAAAAATAACTATATGAGAAAATTTACAGCGATTTTATTTGTGTTTGTTCTTGTTTTCGGAATGACAGCAAGGGCTGACGAAGGTATGTGGCTATTGTCGATGATTGGCAAGAACTACGACGATATGAAGAAGCAGGGTTTCAAGCTGACACCCGAAGATATTTACAGTGTAAACAAAGGTTGTATCAAGGATGCAGTTGTAGGTTTGGGTAGGGAAGGTTCTCCTTTCTGGCATTTCTGCACTGGCGAAATCGTTTCGGATGAAGGCCTAATGTTTACCAACCACCACTGTGGATATTCTATGATACAGACACATTCTACAGTAGATCACGACTATTTGAAGGATGGTTTCTGGGCTTATTCGAAGTCAGAGGAACTTTCGAATCCTGGCATTACCGCATCGATACTCGTTAGGATAGAGGATGTTACAGCAGAAGTTGAAAAGTCGTTTACTAAGGATATGACGGAACGTGATCGTAGCCTTGCTATCAAGAATGTATCCAAGACTATAATTGACAAGGCTGTCGAAGGAACCAATTACAAGGCCCAGGTAAAGGATATGTTTGGTGGAAACCAGTATTTCCTGTTGGTATATGTTATATATCAGGATGTTCGTCTTGTTGGTGCTCCTCCATCATCTATGGGTAAGTTTGGTGGCGATACCGACAACTGGATGTGGCCTCGTCACACAGCCGACTTCTCGATGTTCAGGATATATACAGCACCTGATGGCTCACCTGCTGCATATTCTAAGAAAAATGTACCACTGAAGCCAAAACATTTCTTGCCGGTTAGCGCAAAGGGTATAGAGGATGGCGATTTCGCAATGATTATGGGATTCCCAGGAACAACAAACCGCTATGTCACATCGTTCGGACTTGAGGAAGTTATGCAGGTTACAAACAAGTTGCGTTACGAAATCAGGGACGTGAAGGTAAATGTATTGCGTGAAAAAATGAATGCAGACCCGAAGGTGAAGATTCAGTACGCTTCGAAATATGCTTCATGTTCAAATTATTGGAAATATTCAAACGAGCAGAACAAGGCATTGGCACACCTCAATACTATGGAAATCAAGAAGAACATCGAATCTGATTTGTGCAAGTGGGCAGACGCAAAGGGCGAATCGAAGTACCGCGATGCTTTGAATGCTCTTCAGAAGATTTACCAGTCGAGAAGAAGTCAGGCCGAGGCAGTAATGTATAATAATGAGGGACTTCAAGGTTCCGAACTTCCTTACTTCGCATTCCGTTGCAAGTCGTTGGCTTCTGCCTTTGCTACAAAGCAGATTGGAGAAATAACATCTGCCGCAAGCGATTTGAGAGAACCGGCAGCAGCTTTCTACAAGGATTATGATCCGGAAACAGAACGTGCGCTTATGAAGGCATTGTATCGCAAGGTTTACAATGAAATGGATCCGAAGTATTTCCCTGAATTTTTTAAGACAATACAGACAAAGTACAAAGGAAATGTTGAAAAATATGTTGATGATGCTTTAAACAAGTCAATTTTCACAACCGAAGCCAAGTTCAATGCATTTCTCGACAAGCCGACCGAATCTGCATTCACAAATGATCCTATATTAAAGATCGGTGACGACATAATTGACGTATATAGAAAAGTTGCCTACGAGTACAACGACCTTTCTGCTGATTTGGGAAAGAATAACCGTATATTCATCGAAGGAATACTTGCCATGAACAAGGACAAGAATTTTGCTCCCGATGCAAACTCGACCATAAGAATGACATACGGAAATGTAAAGAGCTACGAACCGCGTGATGGTGTTTTCTACGATTACTACACAACCTTGAAGGGCGTAATGGAAAAGGAAAATCCTAACAGCTACGAATTTATTGTCCCCGAAAAGTTGAAACAACTTTACAAGGACAAGAATTTTGGTCCGTATGTAAACAAGAACGGCGATGTGCCTACTTGCTTCATTACCAACAACGATATTACCGGTGGTAATTCGGGCAGCCCTGTTATCAATGGCAACGGCGAACTTATCGGTCTTGCATTCGACGGCAACAGCGAGGCAATGTCGGGCGACATCGACTTCGAGGAAAACTTGCAGAGGTGCATCTGCTTGGATGTAAGGTATGCTTTGTTCATCATCGACAAGTATGCAAATGCTCAGAACCTTATTAAGGAAATGGACATAAGACGCTAATTAATAATATACAATTAATTGATAATAATATTGTAGAGATGTTGCGTGCAACATCTCTACAATAATTTGAATAATATGAGAAAATTTATAATTCTTTTCGTTATCGTTTCCGTAGCGGGAATGCTGGCATTTAGTGGATGTGATTTTGGTGATACCTATACTATAACTTTCGATGCTAATGGCGGAACTGGAGTAATGGAACCGCAGACATTTACAGGAAGTGTAAATAAAGCGCTTACACTTAACAAATTTACTCGTGAAGGTTATGGCTTTGCGGAGTGGAATACCATACCAGATGGAACTGGTGTAAGGTACATGGATGGTCAGGAAATAAGTGTTAGCAACGATATGACGCTATATGCTCAGTGGACTGCCGATAGCATTTTGCATCCAAGTGATACAACAGGAAATATATTTGTCGTTACATTTGATGCCAATGGGGGAACAGGCTCTATGCAGTCGCAGACATTCACAAAAGATGTCGCACAGGCTCTTACGTTGAATGCTTTTACGCGTGAAAACTATAGTTTTTATTGTTGGGATACTGTTCCTGATGGAGCCGGCTTGTATCTTGATGGACAAGAAATAACAGTTACCTCCGATATGACTTTGTATGCAAAATGGACGGAAGATACGCCGGGACCTGTAAGTGTTGTTGTTACCTTTAATGCCAACGGAGGAACAGGCACTATGCAACCTCAGACCTTCCAAAGCGGAGTAAGACAGGAGTTGACAGCCAATGCTTTCACACGCGAAGGCTACACTTTTGTAAAATGGAATACAATTGCCGATGGATCTGGCTTGCATTACTACGATGAGCAGGATATAGTAATTTACGAAAGCATGACTTTGTATGCGCAATGGTCATCAAATGGAGGCACGCAGGGCGAAGGCCAGTTGAACGGACATGCATATATTGACCTTGGTTTGCCGAGCGGCACCAAGTGGGCTACCTGCAATGTCGGAGCAACAGTCCCGGAAGGTCACGGAGAACCAGTTGCTTGGGGCGAAACTGCTTCCAAGTATAGTTATTTTTGGACTAATTATAAGTATTGCAACGGTTCTTATGTTGAATTGACCAAATATTGCAATGTGTCATATTATGGTATCAACGGTCATGTTGACAATTTGACCACACTCGAGTCTGTTGACGATGCAGCAACATCAAACTGGGGCGCAGGTTGGCGTACACCAACGCGCAATGAGATGGATGAACTATTTGACAATTGCACTCGTGCGGCTGTAACGCAGGGCGGAGTAGCAGGATACAAGTTTACAGGACCTAATGGAAACAGCATTTTCCTGCCTGCAAATGGTTATCGCGATATGGAAACTGTGTATGATGCCAATACATGTTATTATTGGACAAGTACGCTCTATACAGCCAACGAACCATATATGGCGTACAGCCTTATTGTCGGTCCCGAAAATTCATACGTGAATGTTAGCTCTCGTGCTAGGGGACTTCTTGTGCGGGCAGTATGTCGATAGCAAATAATTGAAAGCTTTCTTAAAAATATGCCGAAAAGCAAAAGCCGAGAGTTATTTCGGCTTTTTTTTGTACACATGAAAGAACAGACAAATTTTATCCTTTAGTCCACGATTTTAGATTTTGGTAAATCAATAATCTGTAGCCCCTCTGTTGTCTGGATTTGTAAGCCTTGGCTCGCTGCTTGAGCAGCAATCCAGACAATGAGAATATAAGGATTTGTAATCCTACTTTTCGCATTGCAAATGCTGATATTCAGTCCTATCTATCGGCTTTTTTTGTTCTGGTTTTCAGTAATTTGCCAAAAATGTTGACGAAAATTTTGCTTCGCTCACACATTTTTGTGACGAATATTGGGCTTTATTTGCACGTTTTGTTGACGAATGTTGCCAATAACTTGTGGCAGAAACATTATGGCGAACAATGGCAAGCTTATTGCATGTATTTACTTTGCAAGCATATTATTTTTAATTTTGAGATATTCATTCTTTTTATTAATTTTGTAGGTTTAGAATAATTGTGATGGATGAAAAGTATAACATACTGATTTCCAAACTTGATAAGTTTATCAGGAAATACTATCTGAATAAGATAGTAAAGGGTGTTATACTTGCGCTCGCCATTTCAGGTCTGTGGTATCTCATTATTGTGATAGCGGAATACTACGGCAGGTTCTCGTCGGCTTTCCGTACTGCACTGTTTGTCTCGTCGATAACGCTCTATGCGATTGTCTTTGTAACTATGATACTCTGGCCGTTGCTGAAGCTTATGAAAATCGGCAAACGCCTGTCGTATTCTGAGGCTAGTCGCATTCTTGGCAAACATTTCCCCGAAGTTGCCGACAAGTTGCAGAACACTTTGGAACTCAACTCGTTGCTGGAGACGAATTCTGAAACTCGCGACCTTATTTATGCAAGTATTTCGCAGAGAATCGAGAAACTTTCGCCAATTCCGTTCCTGTCGGCAATAAAGATAAAGAAAAATGTCAAATACCTTGTCTATCTTGCTCCTGTCGTGCTGGTTTTTGTGCTGATAATTTCGTTCAAGCCGGCAATCGTTACCGAAGGCACCGAGCGAATTGTGAAGTACGACGAGCATTTCGAGATGCCAGCACCGTTTGCTTTCTACTTGGAAAACGATTCGCTGCAGGTAAGGCAGGGCGATGATTTTACTGTAAATCTTTCTGTCAAAGGAGACTACGTGCCCGAGCAAGTGATGATAAACTTTGGCGGAAATGCCTTCTATATGGAAAAACTGTCGGCATCGACATTCAAGTACGACTTCAAGACGCTCAATAATTCGTTCAAGTTCTATTTCACTGCACAAGATGTAGAGTCGAAGGATTACGAGGTAAGCGTTTTGCCTGCTCCTATAATTTTGGATTTCAAGGTGAACATCACACCGATGGCTTACACAGGTCTCGATGCCGTTGAAATAAAGAACTCCGGCGATATGGAAGTGCCGATTGGCTCCAATGTTGTTTGGACTTTTGGCACGGCAAACCTCGATTCGCTTGTGATTGTGATGGATAGCACCGTTCTGCCGACCGAAAAGAACAACAGCGAGTACAAGTTGAGCAAACGCATTACCGCTAGCAGTGACTATTCGCTGTTTGTCGCCAACGACTATTTCAGCGAACTTGTTGACATCAAGTATCGCATCCGCGTAATTCCTGACCTTTATCCGGCAATTGTCGTAAATGAAGCAAAAGACAGCACCAATCCTGCAATCGTGTATTTCAAGGGTGCAATCGATGATGACTATGGCTTCACCCGCCTGACTTTCCATTGCTTCGACGGTGACAAGGAAATTTCGAAGTCGCCAGTGCAGTTCTCGCAGAGGCTGAGTTCGCAGGATTTCTACTATGCGTTTGATTTTGCGTCGGTTGAGCATAATGGCAACAAACTTACATACTATTTTGAGGTTGCCGACAATGACGGTTACAGCGGACCAAAGACTGCTCGCTCAAAGGTTATGGAATTCAATATTCCGTCGGCTCAGGACTTGCAGGATATGAGCGACCAGACCAACAGCGAAACTGAGAACAAGGTTGATGAGGCAAAGAAAATCAGCGAGGACATCAAGAAGAGCATCGACGAGTTGAAACGCAAACTTGTCAACGAAAGCCTTTCTCCATACGACCGTTCGCAACTTATGCAGGACATCATCGAGAAGGAAGACCAGCTCGAACAGCTTATGGAGCAGATAAAGCAGGAGCAGAACCAGTTGCAGCAGGCAAAGGAGCAGTTCTCGAAGAGCGAGGAACTTCTGAAGAAGCAGGCCGAAATAAACGCCCTAATGGAAAACCTCATGACTGACGAGATGCGCCAGATGATTGAGGAGATGAAGAAGTTGATGGAGGATTTCAACAAGGACGATTTCTTCAAGAAGTCAGAGGAGTTCAAGATGTCGGTCGAGGAGATGGAGCAGAATATGGACAATACTCTCGAACTGCTGAAGCGTTCGGAAGTCGAGGAACGTGTCAAGAGCATTGCCGACCAGATGGAAAACCTTGCCGAAAAGGAAAAGAAACTTGCCGAGGAAACCAAGGATAAGAGCAAGTCGCAGGAAGAACTCAAGAAGGAGCAAAGCGAACTGAATGAGCAGTTCGACAAGTTGAAGGAAGAGTACGAAAAGACTCTGGACAAGAATTCCGGTTTGAAGGAACCGATGCCGTTGTCGGATTTCAAGCAGGAGATGAACGACATTTCAAACGAGATGCAGCAGTCCAGCGACGACCTTAACGACAACAAGAACAACAAGGCATCGGACAAGCAGAAGAACAGTTCGCAGAAGATGCAGCAGTTGTCGGAGAAGATGAACTCGATGATGGCGCAGATGGAGATGGAGGAGAACGGCGAAAATATGGAGAACGTAAGGCAGTTGCTCGAAAATGTGCTCACTTTCTCGTTCGACCAGGAGGACATAATGTCGGGAATGAAGCCTTTGTCGTACAAGTCGCCGCAGTACAAGGATTATGTAGTCCGCCAGAAGAATATAACCGATAACTTTGCTGTAATCAGGGATTCTATCAATGCATTGGCAGGGCGGGTGCCGGGTATGGCTTCGATGGTCTCAAAGGATGTGATGGAGATACGAAAAGGCTTGTCGTCGGTAATGGACTACTTGGGAAACACGCAGAAATATCAGGCGCAGACATCCCAGCAGAAGGTGTTGACATCGGCCAACAACCTTGCTTTGTTGCTTTCTGAATTGCTCGACCAGATGCAACAGCAGCAGATGAACAGCAACAATAGCTCAAATTCGAGTTGCAACAAGTGCAAGAACAAGGGTCAAGGACAGCCGCAGCAGAAGCAGATGGGGCAGATGCGCGATATGCAGCAGCAGTTGAAACAGCAGATGCAACAGATGCTCGACCAGATGAAGAAAAACGGTCAGCAGTCGCAGAGTGGCGAACAACTTGCAAAGATGCTTATGCAGCAGGAGATGATGCAGAAGATGATGAACGATATGATGAACGGAGAACTCAGCCCCGATGCAGCCAAGTATCTGAAGGAAGCCAACAAGATGATTGAGCAGAATATAAGGGATTTAGTGAACCGCAATGTTACTCAGCAGACTATAAACCGTCAGGAGCAGATAATTACGCGTTTGCTACAGGCCGAGAATAGTCAGAACGAACGTGAAACTGAGCAGAAACGTCAGTCGCACGAGGCTAAGGAGTACAAGCTAAGCAATCCCGACAAGGCATTCGAAGAAAAAGAAAGCGAAATAAGGTTTAACGAATTGTTGCAGGTCTCCAATTTGAAGTTAAGAGACTATTACAAAACGAAATATAAGGAATATTTAAAAAATTTAAAGGATAAATAATATGGCAATAGAGTTTTTTTGTGCTGATGTAGAAAAGCCGAGGGTAAAGTACATAGCGCTAAAGAAGTGGATAAAAGACGTCGTCGAAACCCACGAGAAGAAAGTCGGGAAGATTTCCTACGTTTTTTGTTCCGATAACTATCTGTTGGACATGAACAAGCAGTATCTGAATCATGACTATTTCACAGATGTTATTACGTTTGACAATACCGAGGGC
>JAEEGK010032177.1_pt1 | contig 10276 bp, 5 predicted proteins | sample 8958771 | NCBI WGS metagenome assembly JAEEGK01 (sample SAMN16246547, study PRJNA631951) | gut metagenome | biome: gut microbiome; feature: rumen; material: SC-attached | host: Bos | place: Iran: Karaj | collected 2018-10 | reverse complement strand
CCCAATCCCCAATCCCCAATCCCCAATCCCCAATCCCCAATCCCCAATTTTCTAAATAATTCAATTTAATTAAAAAAATATTATATAAAAATATTTAAAAAAAATTAATAAAATTATATTAATATTTAAATAATTAAATAATCTATTTTATTATATTTTTTTTAAAAATAGTTATTTTAAATCTATTTAATTAAAATATTTTTTATTTTATATTAAATATGAGTATTGAATATGCATTAGTCGAAGTAAATGAATATAAAAATATTAATTTAAATGAATGCTTAAAAATATTTGGTAAAGAAAAATCAATTCAAAAATTATTATTTTTTATAGTAAATAAATTTGAGCAAAAAGTTTTAATAGAAAATTCAAACATAGAATCACTTCAAAATTACAAAAAATTGGTGTCAGATGTAAGTAAAGAAAATAAAACTTTTAAAGTGAAAGTTCCTGAAAATTATTCAAAAGAAATTTATGAATTAGGTTGTGGTGAGTTTGAAAAAGTTTTTAAAATATCAAATTCAATTATGAGAGATATTGATGGACCTCAAGAAAAATATAAACCTGATAACTTAGACAAAAAATTAGACGAATATGAAAAAGGTATAGAAAAAATAATGAAAACTAATAAAAAATCAATTGATGAATTAAAAAATGAATTTTTATATAATATAAGTCAAGTAACAAAAAAATCATCTTTTGCTTTTAATCAATATTTTGAAAAAAAATTAGACAATGAAATGAGAAAAAATGGAATTTTTTTAAATTTCAAAAAAGATAACTATAATAATAGTGAAGAAGTTTGTAGTTTTTGTAATGAAAAAAGCAAAAATATTTTATATGATTATTTTGACCAGAATTATAAATTATGTAAAAATTGTGAAAAAGCTTTATCTTCATTTTATCCTCATAATTTTGTTACAAAAAAAATTAAATAAAAAAATAAAATTTATTTTAAAATTAAATATAATATAACCATAAATAAATATTATAAAAATATTAAATCTATATATTTATAATATATAATAAATTATTATGATCTTTATTATTTATAATTTTATTTTTCTTCTATCAAAAATTATTATTATCTAATTTAATAGAATAAAAATTCATATATAAATTAAATTCATTAAAAAATAATTAGTAAATTAAATACAAAATTTATAAATCTTCTTCATCAAGTCCCATAACACTGACTTGAAATTCTTTAAATTCATCATTAGATAAATTTTCAGCTGCAATTTTATTTATTATTACATCTTTAATTATATTTTCTTTAATTTTTAATTTATTACTTATTTCATATAAAGTTTCTATCATTGAAAAAATTTTTGATTTATTTCCATTTATAAAATTATATAATTTATCTTTATTATCTTCTTCATTATCACTTTCATTATTATTATCATCATCACTTTCTGAGTTGTTCTCTTCTTGAGTTTTTTCATAATTAAACCATTCTGTCCAAAAAGCTTCTTTGCTCCATAATTTACACTCACCATTTAATTTTAAATAATCTTCATATAAATAATAAAAATTATTATTTTCTAATTTATAATAAATAAATAAACTCGAAGTCAAATAAACACAATTATTATTTTCAGATTCTTCGCTATTATTAAAAGCAGATTTAATTACTTTTAATAATTCATCAAAAGAAGTTTTATTTAAATATTTTTTAATTTTTTTATTATTTAAAATTGTTCCTTGATAAATTAAATTAGAGAAATATTTTCTTAATTGAGGATTTTTCATTAGAGCAATAATATTAAGAGATTTAAAATTACTTTTTTTAATATCTTGAGTACATAAAGTTCCAAACCATTCAGTTAATAAATTAACTTCTTCTTTTCCACTCATAATTAATAAAGAACTACTTGATAAACTTCTTCTTTTTATTAATCGTCTTGGTCTGAATTGTTCTTTATTTTTTTTTAATTCAATATTTAAAATATTTATAAAATATCGAATATAATCATCTTCTATTTGTGAAAAATCATAGTTATTTTGATTTTTTACAATATAAAAAGGAGTGTTATCTTTTTTATTTTGATTTTTTGTGACTTTTTCTATTTCTTCGTTTACGAATTTGTCTATTTTATCTTTTTCATAGAAAATTTTTGATATAAAATATGGATAAAGAACTATATTTAAATTAAAAAATGATATTTTTTTTTCTGGTAAATTTAAACTATTATTTAAATTAGCGTTTGGTTGGACTTTTTTTTTGTTATCAACTGAGAAAGTTAATGTTCTAGATTTATGAAATTTTTTCATGTTTCCTTGAGATGAAATTGTTGTAGTAATTACATTATTTTTTTCATTATCGTTTGTTCCATTAGAAGATAAAGAAACATTTAAATTATTTAATAATTCTTGTTCTTTTTTATTATTTTTTGTTGGACTGGTCATTTTTAATATATTAACTTTTTTATTTTTTCCTTTTTCTTTTTCTTTTTGTTGTTTTTCAATTTTTTTTAATTTTTCATATAATTTTAAATAAACATGAGTATCAAAAAGCATATTATCATAAACTTTTCCGTAAATATTAATATATTTTTTTTTTATTTTAAAATCTTTTAATTTTTGTTTTTCATTTAAAATATATTGATTAAAATTCTGAGTTTGAACAAATTCTTTATAAAAATTTTTTTCATCGTTTGGTTTACTATTAACAAATCCATCATTATTAAATAAAGGTAAATCATCATCAGTCATAAATAAAAATAATTCTAAACCTGCTAATAATTTAACCATAACTTTTCTAAAAATTGTTTTAATTTGTTCTTCAATTAAATAATCATTATTTAATTTTTTACATTCTTTTATTTCTTTTACTAAAAATTTTTCTATTTTTTCAGGCAAAGAAGGTAAATTTAATTGTTTTATAATATTTTTTCTAAAAAATATTTTTTTTCTTAATAAAATAGTTTCTAAATCTAAACTAATCATTTTATTTTCAATATCAACAAAAACTATATTATTATCATTTAATTTATCTAAATAATCATTATTAATTGAAAATTTAAATAAAAATTCATCAATTCCCATAACAAATGGAATAATGCTCTGTAAAAATTTTACTGTGGTTAAACTTAATATAGGAATAAAAGGATTAACCCAACTAAAAGGATAAATAAAAGTAATAAAACAATATAAAACTCTAGATAATAAATTATAATTATCTTCAATGAACAAAATTTTTTGTTCTAAAATTATTAAATTAAAAATTGTAATAACATTTTCTATTGAAAAATAATCTAAAATATTCCCAACTGAAAAATTATTATAATTTTGAATAAAAGGACTTTCTAATTTAATTAAATTTTCTGTAAAAGGAGTATAAAAAAAAATATTTTGATTGTCAGTTGGAATAGGTGCCTGATTTACAAGAAAATGAATTAGTTTATTTAAATCATTTTGTTCTATATTAGAAATTAATATATTTTTTAATATATAATTCATTTGATTTATAAAAGGATATCTACTAACTAAAGAAATACATTCTGGAACTAAAATTGTTTCATTGGGAATAAATTTACTTATTATTTCTAAATTACGAACAAATTTATTTTCATTAAAATTAGTATTATTTAAATTTTTAAATTGCGTATATTCTTTTAAAGGATTTATTTTATATTTTTTATCAAATTCTTTAATATCCATTTGTCTAAAATAATGAAAATTTGTTAAATAAAAAATTTCACCTTTTTCATTTCTAATTATATTAACAAAAGTTTTATATGGTTTTGGGTATTTATGATTAGTATCATACATAAAACAAATTTTAATTCCTAAAGGAAAAACCATATTTGCGATTTCATTAGAAATTTCAAATTGATTTTTTTTCAAATTATTTTTATAAAAAGATAATATACTTGGCCTAAAAGAAGATAAAATAGAACACTCTGTATGTGTACAGGGACTTGGGTAATTTTCACTTTCATTTATTATTTCTAAATTATCTTCTTTTAAGCCACTTATTATAATTGAAGAACAAAATGTATCATATTCAAATTCACTGAAATCTAATCTTTCTTTAATAAATTCTCTACTAAACACTTCATCATCTTTATTTTTTATATTACTATTATCGTATAAAAATTCATAATTCATTGGGAAATTTTGTAAAAATATTTCATTATTATTATTAATATTTTCACTTTGAAAATAATTTGCTATATTATTTTCTTCTTTAGTATAATATTCTTTTGCCATTGTAACAAAATTTCTAGAAGTTGCTTTATTAGGACTTTTATTTATTACTATTGCTTTATCATTTTCTTTTGAAGTTTTAACTGGGCTTTTTAAAAAATTTTTAAAATTTCTTGATAAATTAAATTTATTTTTTATTTCTACTAAATTATTTTGCTTTGAAAATACTATAGCATCATTGCTTGGTGATTTAACCATTTTTTTAGCATCTATAAATTTATTTTCAGTTTTTTTTGTACGTGGACTGAATAAAGCTAATGTATTTAAAGTAGTGGCAAATATATTACTTGAAGGTTTAACATTTCCTACACTAGATTTTCTAGCATGAAGTTTTTTTGTATTATTATCATTTGAGGCAGGAATTTCAAAATAATAAACTAAATTTATAAATGAAGAATCATCTAATGTCCAAACAACTTCAGTTTCTTCATTTTGTATTAATTTTTTTACTGAAATTGAAGCTCTTAATACTGCTTTATCTTCTTGTTCTATTCTATAGCATAAATTAAAAGAATAACTTGTTGATACGTTATTAAATATTATTTTTTCATCATCAAAAAACATTAAATTTGGGCTTAATTTTATTTTTGATGTTTTAATTGAGTATAATATTTTTTTATTTTGATTTTTTAAATTAAACATTAGGTAAAATTTTGGATTTTTAAAAAAACGAAGTTTTTCTTTTGCGTTTCCAAATTTTGCGTTTTTTACTATATTTAAATAAATAAAAGAAAAAATTATATTTATTTTTTACTTGTGAAAATTATTTTTCCTAAATTATCATTCATTAATATTGTTAATTAATGTTAATTTTATTAATTTTTTAATATTTTTAATTAATTATTAATTATTTATTTTTAATTTTAATTTTAATTAAAATAAAAAAATAAAATATATATTTAATGTAGAATATCAATAATAGAGAAGATGAAATTTATTTATATAAAAAAAACAGTAATAAAATTAAAGAAAAAATTATCAATAAAAAAAAAATAATTTTTAAATATTTATATTTTGAATTAATTTTATTTTCAATTCTCTTTTTATATTTTATTTTTATTTTTCTATTTTTTTTATTATCTAAATTATATTGAAAATTTTCTGAATTGAAATTTGTTATTATTGTAACATTTTCTTTACTTAAATTTTTTTCCATACTTTTTTCTAATATTTGAATTTCTGTTGGAAAAATTTTTACTCTTGTTTTATCTGACGTTTTTTCAATTGAGGTTACAGACATTATATTTATTTATATTTAAATTATTTTCAAATAAATAAATATTAATTCTAAATTATTTTATTTTATAAAATTTAAATATAAAAATTAAATTTTATTTTTATTGTTTTATATAAAATTCTCTTTTTGATTTATATTTTAATGTTGAATTTTTCATATAAAAAATATTATTTAAAATTTATTAATTATTTCATAAAAAATATAATTTTTTAATTATGGGAAATAATAATAATTGTTGTCAAGCAGAAAAATATGAATATGATTTAAAAGAAGAATCAAAATCAAATTTTAAAGAAAATAAAATAATAAATGATAGTCCTTATATTAATAATGATAATTTAAAAAAAATAATGAAAATTCAAAATAATTATAAAATGTATAAATCAAAAAAAAAATTAAACAATATTTATATTGAAAAAAAACTACAAATTATAAAAGAATTAAATGACGAAAGTTTAAAAGATAATTCAAAAATATTAAATTGCATTTCAGAAAAATTATATCAAAATTTAATAAAAGATAAAAAAATAATTCCTTTTGAAGATTTAAATGAATATAAAAATTCAATAAATAATTTTAAATATTCTTTTAATTTACCTTATTATATTGAATTTAGTAATAAATTAGTTTATATGGGAAGTTGGAATTTAAATAAAAAATTTAACGGTTTTGGAACATTATATGATTTTAACAAAGAAAAGAAAACAGATAAAAAAATAGAAGGATTTTTTATAAATGGATGTTTAACTGGTTATGCTCGAATATTTAATTCAAATGGAGATTATTATATAGGAGAATTTCTAAATTATATATTAAATGGACATGGTTTTGAATATTATAAAGATGGGTCTCATTTTGAAGGAACATATCATAATGGGTCAAAAATATATGGTAAGTATATATGGCCTGATAATTCATTTTATGAAGGAAATATATTAAATGAGAAATTTAATGGTTATGGAGTATATAAATGGGATGATAAAAGAAGATATGAAGGAAATTGGTTAAATGGGAAAATGAATGGGCTTGGAAAAATGTTTTATAGTGATGGTACGTATTATGAAGGAGGGTTTGAAAATAATGAAAGAAGTGGAGAAGGGAAATATATTTGGGAGAAAAATAAGTATTATGAAGGGAGATGGAAAAATGGGAAACAAAATGGAGAAGGAGTTTATTTTAAAAAAGGAGTTAAAATAAAAGGTTATTGGATTAATGGGAAAATTATTAATAAAAAGAAAAAAAATATTTATGGAAATAAAAATTATATGAATAGTGCAGAAAAAAATTATTATAATATTAAAAGTAATGCAAGTAGTGTGAGAGGAGATGAAAGTGGAAAAATGTCTGTTTGTTCAAATTTTTTAAATAATAACATGTTTAGTGAAAGTGAAAAAGAAGATATAATTCAAAATAATTTTAATAAATATAATAATAATAACAATAATAATAATAATAATAATAATGAAATAGTAAATTATACAAGTGTAGAATAAATATAAATTAAATATAAATTATTTTTATTTTTTTTAAAATATTAAAAAATTTTTTATTATTATTATTATTATTTATTTATATTTTAATAATATATTTAAATATTTAAATTAGTTTATTAACATTAATATTTATTTAATTTTGTAAATCTAATTCATTCAATTTTATATTATAAAAATTTATTATAATAAAATTTCAATTATGTTCTAAATAAAATTAATTTAAAATATTTTTAAATATTTAATTAAATGCTCCTCCTTTAATATAATCAACACCTAAATTTTGATTTCTTCTAGTTGGTAATTCTTTCCAATCTCTATAATCAATTTCTCCTTTTGGTGCATTATCTAAAATTTTTTCAATTTCTAATAAAAGTCCTTTATCTAATTTTTTAGAAATTTCAACAGCTTTGAAATTCTCTTCTAATTGACTAGTTTTACTTGCACCTAATATTGTAGTTGAACAATCAGGATTAGCAATAACCCAAGCAAGAGCTAATTGAGCTAAAGTACAATTCATTTTTTTTTCTGCAATTTCTTTTAATTTAAATAGTTTTTCATCCCACATTTTTTTATTTTCTCCTTGATAAAACTCATTTGCATTCTTAGCATTATCGTGATCTAAAGTAAATCTAGAACCTTCTGGAATTTCATTCATATATTTTCCAGTCAAAATTCCACTTTCTAATGGAGACCAAATAGTAGTTCCCATTCCATATTTTTTAAATAAATCATTATATTCTCTTTCAACAAAATCTCTAAACATCATATTATAATGAGTTTGTTCAACAACAGGTGGGATTAAATTTAATTTATCACATATTTTATAAGCTTCCATAATTCTACTTGCAGACCATTGAGATGTACCCCAATAAAAAGCATATCCTTTTTCTATTACCCAATTCATTGCTCGACATGTTTCTTCAAGAGGGGTATACATATCTGGTCTGTGACAAAATACAACGTCAACATAATCTAATTCCAAACGTTTTAATGAATTTTTCAATCCTTCAATTATATGTTTTCTTGATAAAAATGAATCGTTTGGATCTGTTCCACATCTCATTATTTTAGTTGATATAACTACTTTTTCTCTTTGAACTCCTAATTCTTTTAATGCTTTTCCTAAGGAAATTTCTCCTGCTCCAAGACCATATACTTCTGCTGTATCAAAGAAGTTTATTCCATTTTCTAAACAAATTTTTACTGATTCTTTGGTTAGTTCATCGTTTTGGTTATTAACCCAGTTTCCCCAACCTATTACGCTTACACGTAATCCGGTTTTTCCTAAATAACGATATGTCATTTTAGATGTATCTGGTTTCATTGACATTTTTAAAGTAGTTTTATAAAAATATTAATTTTAAAATTATAAGTTATTAAATAATTTATATTTTTTTATAATTCAAAAAAAAATTTATAATTATTATCAAAAAAATTTTTATATATATATAAATAAAATTATTGATTTGATTGATATAAAAATAAATTTTCATATCGAAGATTTGAATTTAATTTTTTTTTATAATAATTTGGATATTTTTTTCGTAAGTAATTTTTTTCATATGTTTTAAAATCATATTTTGAAGAAAATGGTTTTCCATTTTTACTCATACTTTTATCTCCTCCATTTATAAACATTTTATCTAATAAAAATAGAACTTTATCTATCCAATTAAAATCATCTCCTGAATTCATACAAACAGCTATTGTGATAAAACATTCTAAAAAATTATAAAAATTTATATCATCTTTTATATTTTCTTTATTATTATTATTATTAATTTTAGTATTATTATTATTAATTTTATTATTATTATTATTATTTTTTTCAACTTGTGAAAAAAAAATTTCTTTTAAATTCAACATTGTAATCCAATTTGGAAAAATTCCAAAGTCTTTAAAAAATAAAACAAATCCATTGAAATCAATTTTATTTGTTTTATTATCACAATAATTTAAATAATGTCCTTGAATACAAGGAAAAATATCTTTAATAAGTTGAGTTAATTGTTCATTATTAGAAATAAAATTAAATAATTTAATAACTTCATTTGTTTCACTATAACTTTTAGTTATTTGACTTATATTTTCAAAAAATTTTTGAAAATTTTTTTCCATAAATTTTTTAAAAGAAAAATTAATATTAATTGGTTCAGATGGATACAATCTAATTGAAATTTCAATTAAAACTTTTAAAAATAAATTAAAATCAAAATGATATAAAAAATTTTTTCTTTTTGTTGAAATATTTAATAATTTCGTTTTAGTTAAATTAATTTTTTTTTCATTATTTAAATCTTTATAATTAATAATTCCTGAAAGTTTTGAAACAATAACATTAAGTTCGCTTAAAGAAATTTTATTACGAGGAATTAAATAAATTGAATTTAAATAAAATTTTGAATCGTTGCTACTATTATTAATTAAATTATTAAAATTAGAACTTTTTTTTAAATTTGGTTGTGAATTTGCTCTTGAAATTTTATTTTTATTATTATTATTTTTATAATTTGTATTAATTGAATTTAATGAAATATTATTATTATATTGTTGAAAATTACTTTTTAAAAATGTAAATGAAGTTGAATTATTATAAATAATATTATTACTATTATTAATTTCTGTTGATAAATTTATTGATTTATTTTTTTGTTTTTCATTTACGAATAATAAATTTCCGTTTTTAAGCATTTTTTGTAAATTTGAAAAAGACATTTTTCCAAATTTAAATTTATCGCCAAATTGACTATAAATTTCAAATAAATTTTTTAATTTATTTAAATAAGGTAAAAAATTATTATAATTTTCATCATTTAATTCTAAAAATTCTTTTAAATTAAAATTATTATCATTTTTATTAAAATTATTATTTTTATTTTTTCTTTTATTAATATTTGAATTATCTTCTAATAAATTTTCATTAATTAACTGAATAATTTTTTTATTTGGAATTATACTATATTTTTTATTATTATTTTTACTTATTTTTAAATATAAATTTTTATAACCTTCGGAATTATAAATTTTTTGTAAAAAATATAACAATTTTTCCGCATTTGATTTATCTTTTATTTCATTAAAATAATAAGAACTAATGTGAGGAAAAAATAAAACAAATTTTAAAAACGTAAAATTTTGATTATATTCATTATGAGGCAAATAAAAATTATTATTATTATTATTATTGTTATTATTATTATTATTATTATTTAATATAATTTTTTTATAATCAAAGTTTGTTTTCATTTTTTCATATAAATTTTCATTATTTATTAAATTTTTATTTTCTGTTTGAATTGTAAATTGATAATAAAAATCTAATAAAAATTTA
>JAEEGK010032176.1_pt1 | contig 10277 bp, 8 predicted proteins | sample 8958771 | NCBI WGS metagenome assembly JAEEGK01 (sample SAMN16246547, study PRJNA631951) | gut metagenome | biome: gut microbiome; feature: rumen; material: SC-attached | host: Bos | place: Iran: Karaj | collected 2018-10 | reverse complement strand
GTCTTCCAGCTCGCTGATAGGGGCTATCAAAGCCTGATCGTCGGGAGGCTCTATTGTGAGCAAGAGCGCTGTTGAAAAAAGAATGAACACAAACGAAATGATTCTATGAGTCGGACAAACAAAGGCTTGGACAAAGGGCATGGCGATAGTCGCTTCGTACAAAAAGCACAGAACCGTTATTTGCTGTTTGTTGAACCTTTGCGCGTGTCGGCCCAGTTGGTTGGCGCTTTTTAGAGCGAAGATCGACGCGAAAAACGGGAGAATTATAAAAGCTTTTCCCTTTATCAGGGAGTAATCGTCTTCAATGAAGAACAAAAAGCCCGTCCAGGCGTTTATCAATAGCAGAACGAAAAAGACAGGGAAGATGAACTTGGTGACAATCTTTCGTTCGATCTGGGCCTCTTTCTTTGTGTAAATGTATGCGTTGGTGTAGGCAAGGACGCTCTGCGAAAAGGCAAGGAAAGAGAATAGGTAAAAGGAATAAAGAAAGCTTTCCAAAAAAGAGCCGGTCTTGGAATTTATGGAAAGGCAAGTCAAAAAATCCGTGACGCACAAAAGCAGGGCGCAAAAAACCAAGCGCTTAAAGGCGCGGTTTCCCAAACTTTGCTCCGAATACTTGGTAAAAGTGTAAAAAGTCACCGCCAAGGCGACAAAGAAAGAGACAACGTCAAAATCAGTAACAAGGCTTCCACAGTTCATCGGTTCACTTTATTTATTCATTTATTCTATCACAGGCGGGCGTTTTTTTCAAGGTTTGTCCGCGTTCCTTGGGCGCTGCGTGTCGGTCTTTCCGCTTGAATTTCCGTTCCGAAAATACTATAATATTTGCCATATTTTACAACGATTTTTTTGAGGTAACTATATGGCAGACACAGAAGTCAGAGTCAGATACGCGCCGTCGCCGACGGGAATGCAGCACATTGGCGGCGTAAGAACAGCGCTTTTCAATTACTTGTTCGCCCGATCCAAGGGCGGAAAATTCATCTTGCGCCTTGAGGACACAGACCGCACCCGCTACGGCGAGGAATACGTAAAGAACCTTTACGACACGATGAGCTGGCTTGGCTTGGAATGGGACGAAGGCGGAGAAAAGGGCGGCGAGTACGGCCCTTACGTTCAGAGCCAGCGCTTTGACCTTTACAAAAAATACGCCGAGGAATTGGTCGCCAAGGGCGAGGCCTACTACTGCTTTTGCGACGCAGAGCGCTTGGAGCGCATCCGAAAAATCCAGACGGAAAACAAAATGGCTCCCGGCTACGACCGCAACTGCCGCCACCTCACTCCCGAGGAAGTAAAAGCCAACTTGGACGCTGGAAAGCCTTACGTAATCCGCCTAAAGGTTCCTCTTGAAGGCGAGACAAAATTCCACGACCACCTTTTGGGCGACATCATTTGGAAAAACGAAGACATTTCGCCGGACCCGGTTTTGCTTAAGAGCGACGGCTTTCCGACCTACCACTTGGCCAACATCGTAGACGACCACTTTATGAAAGTGAGCCACGTAATGCGCGCGCAGGAATGGATTCCGTCAACGCCCTTGCACGTCCAGATGTACCGCGCCTTTGGCTGGGAGCACCCTGAGTTCTGCCACCTTCCGATGGTAAACGGCTCGGACGGAAAAAAGCTTTCAAAACGCCACGGCTCCACAAGCCTCAACGAATTCCGCGCGCGCGGCTACCTTCCGCAGGCCATCATCAACTACGTGGCCTTGCTGGGCTGCTCTTACGAAGAAGGAAAGGAATTCTACACGCTCGAAGAGTTGGCCAAGGCCTTTAAGCTGGAACATCTTAACAAGGCGCCGGCGGTCTTTGACTACAAAAAGCTTGAGTAGTACAACGGAAACTATATCCGCATGCTCAGCGACGAAGACCTTTACAAGTGGACGCTGCCCTTTATCACAGGAACGGGAGACGCCGCGCTTGAAATCAATCCCGAAAACCCGCAGCCCAAGCCCAAAGTCGGCCCCGAATATTCCGGCGTCGCGCTGGGAGACGACGGCCAGCCTGTTTGCGTCGACAAGGCGATGAACATGTCCAGCGCCGACGTTAAGGAAGCCCTTATGAAGCTTATGCCCCTTATCAAGGAGCGCCTTAAGTATTTGACCGACGCCGCGGAAATGGTTCACTTTTTGTTCACCGAGCCTGCCGTTCCTCCAAAAGAGGAAATCGTTCCCAAGCGCTTGGACGAAGCCAAGACAAAAGAGGTTTTGCTTAAAGCCAAGGACTTTGTCTCGCAGATTTTTGGAATGAGCCACGAGGACGCCGAGGAGTTGGGCCGTAAAATGTCAGAGGAAGCCGGCGTAAAGATGGGCGACTTTATGATGCCCATCCGCATGGCCGTCACTGGAAGCCGCGTAAGCCCGCCGCTTATCGGCTCGATTTTGATTCTTGGAAAAGACAAGGCCCTTGCCCGCATCGATAGAACTTTGGCGGCCTTCTAAGGAGACTAAAATGGAAGTAATTCAAAGCTTTACGATTGACCACACCAAGCTAAAGCCTGGCATTTACATTTCGCGCGAGGACAAGGGCTTTACCACCTACGACTTGCGCATCACAGAGCCCAACAAGGAGCCGGCTGTCGCTCCATCCGCGATTCACAGCATCGAGCACTTGATGGCTACGTGGTTCAGAAATTCGCGCGTAAAGGAAGACGTCGTTTACGTCGGCCCCATGGGCTGCCTTACCGGAATGTACGTCATTATGATGGGAAAGTATTCCGTCCAGGAAATGCGCGAGCTTACTATTGAATGTTTGGAATGGATTATAAAGCAGGAAAAAGTTCCCGCGACAGAGCCTGAGTCTTGCGGAAACTATTTGTTGCACGACCTTCCGATGTGCAAGTGGGAATGCGCGCGCTACCTTGACCGCCTTAAGAATGACTTCCACTCTGAATACGCAAAGCTTAAGATCACTCTTGAAGACGGCAAAGTCTTCGCCGACGCGTAATTAGCGGAACCGCGTTCTTTCGGACGCTACCTGTTGGCGGCGTTCATCTCGATTATCTTTGTCGCGGTCTTGAGGGCCTTGTCTAGGCTCATTCTGTCGCGCGAGGTGATCGAGCAAGTGTAGCCGCCCATGTGCCAAACGACCTTTCCGCACTTGTTTCCGTTGGCGTAAAAGGCAATTTCGCAGCCCTTGACGATTTGCGAGGATTTTTCGGTGTAGATGTTAAAGTCGCCGCTGGGGTCGTTCGTTCCGGGCGCCTTTCTGATTCTTATTTCGTCTCCTTCTGACGAATCGTAAATCGCTTCCAACATTTGTTTTGGAATCGCGCGGTAAACTTGAACCGCGTAGTCTTCAAAGGCGTCCAAGAGGTAAAAGTCAAAGCCGGCCTTTTTTTCCGCGTCTTCCAAGTTCTTAAAGCTGTGGAAGGGGTTGGCGATTCCTATGGCCTTTGCCTCGTCTTTGTTTTGGCTTTCATTTTGAGTCGAAACGCAAGCGCTAAAGAAAAGCGCCGCCGCCGCAAATGCAATGATAAGTTTTTTCATAGTTCGCTCCGCTCGTTTTAAATCTTTTGTATATTATCGTCAGTTTTTTTTACAGTCTGAACAAAGGCCGTAAAAAACCGTTCTTGCCTTGTCAATCACAAAGTCGTGCTCTTCAAGGATGTGCTCTTCCAAACGGCTGACTTCCTCGCAGTTTATGTGGACCAACTTTCCGCAGGCCACGCACTTGCAGTGAAAGCAGTTTTCGTCGCGGGAGGAGCCGTTTTTTCCCGTAAATTCGTAGCAGGCGCTTTCGCCGTTTTCCAAAGTGTACTTTTGAACCAAACCTTGGCCCACAAGGCGTTCAAGCTGCCTGTAAACGGTGGTCATGCCCATGGGCTTTTTTCGCTTGGAAAAGTGCGCGCAGATTTCTTGCGCGGTCAAATGCTTTCCAGGCTTTGACCCAAGATAGGCCAGCAAGTCGTCATAGTTTTTTGTATGGTACTGAACCGTAGAGGGCATGCGTCCATTTTAACGCTTTTTTGTTTTTTAATAAAGTGTTTTTTTAAGAAAAATCGCGTTTGGACAAAAACGGCCGGGCCAAGCGCCCTAAAGCCCTTTTTTCATTTTTTTTAAGTTTTCTATTGTAAAAACCGAAAATTTAATGTATAATGGTAATTGGAATTTTTTTATTCCAGGTGGGGAAATTTTAGGGTATGCCTGGCTATAGCCAATTAAAAAAACTTAGCGAAACTGTTCTCAAATTAGGAAACGAAATAAAGCTTCGCGCCGAGCGAGGCGAAAGAGCCATTCCTGTTTTAATCCCCGACACAATAGAAGACATCGACGACAGCCAGGACTTTGTCCTTGGAATGCCTGAAAAACCAAAGCCTCCAGAGCCGGAAGAGCCCGAAACTCCGCCGGAAGAGGAGGCCGCCGCCGCAACGTCGGACGTTAGCGTTGACGACCTTTTGAGCGGAATTTCCGCCGGAGGAGACGCTCCCGACTTGAGCGCCTTTGGAGACGATTCTTCCAGCTCTTCAAGCAAAAGCAAGAGCAAAGGCAAAGGAAAGGGCAAAGCCGCAAAGCCTGAGCCCCAGCCCGAACCGGAGCCGGAGCCTCCGCCAAAGCCAAAGGGCATTAGCGGCTCAGGCTATTCAGGCTTTGGCTTTGACGACGACGGCGTTTTGGAAAGCTCTCCCTCGGACGAAAAAAAGCCTGACATCGGAGCCCTTATGGGCGGTCCTGGAAAACCCGCCGCGGCCGCTTCAAAGCCCTTTGAGGGCGCCACCGGCATTCCCGAACTTGACGCCATTCTTAATCCCAACAAAGGAAAGGAAGAGTCCGCCGCTTCGAACATACCGGACTTGGATTCCATATTAAATCCTCCAAAAGCGGCCGCCGCCCCGACTCCAGCCGAGCCGGTTCAAGAGCCGGAGCCGATTGAAGAAATTCCTAGCGAGCCTATACCCAGCGCTCCCGAGCCCGAAAGCGTCGCCGCCCAGGAAATTGATTTTGGCGACCTTGATGATTTGCAAGTCGAGGATTACGCGGCTCCCGAAAAAAGCGCCGAAGAGCAAACCGACGCAAGCGCCCTTTTTGGCGACGACGTTGAAGACTTTGAAATGCCCTCGTCGGTTGAAAAGCCAAAAAAGAAAGACTACAAGCCTCTTCCGCCGGAAGAGGACAACGCGATACTCAAACCGGATCTTTTTACCGACGATTCGACTGCTACAAAAGACAATCCGCCGTATTACGCCGCGGAACCGTTCGGAGAGCCTTCTGGCCAGGCGGCTCCCGAAAAAAAACAGTCCGTTGCTGATGAAACGCCCGCCGTTGATGAAACGCCCGCGGACGCTGGCGATGTTGGCGCCGCTTCTGATTTGGGCGGCATGGACTTTGATCTAGACGACATTCCAGCCCTTGACGAAATGCCCCTTGAAGAGGCTCCGGCCGCTGACGAGCCAGCGGCCGATTCGACGGACGCCGCCGCGATGGACTTTGGCGCCGACCTTGGCGGCATGGACTTTGACTTGCCCGACATTCCCGCGGAAGAGCCGCCGGCTGTTGAGGAAACTCCGGCCGAAGAAGCGCCTGCCGAAGAGGCGCCCGCGGACATCGAAAGCCCCGCGGCTGACGCGGCTTCTGACGACCTTGCGGCCGGCTTTGACGACCCCTTTGCGCAGGCGGACGCGGACTTTTCTGGCGGCGGCGCGATTGACCTTAACATGGACTTGCCTGAAGAAATCAGCGAAGTCCCCGCCGAAGTTTCCGCCTTGGACAATGGCGGCCCGATTGAAGAACCCGCCGCTGAAGAAGCGGCCCCGGAAACGCCTGCTGAAGAAACGCCCGCCGACTCGATGGATGCCGGCGCGATGGATTTTGAAATGCCGGATTTCTCCGACATGGGCGGCGAGGAAAGCCCCGCGGCGGAAGCTTCTGCCGAGGAAGCGTCTTTTGACGAACCCCCGGCCCAAGAAACTCCGGCGGAAGAAGTTCCAATGGAAGAAACTCCTTCCGAAGAAGCGCCTGCCGGCGGCGACATGTCCTTTGACTTGCCCGACATGGATTTGGGCGGAGCGGAAGGCGGACAAGAAATTTCCGCAGACGCGGTTGAAGCTCCCGCTGGCGACGCCGACATATTCAACACTGACGGATTGGACTTGGGCTCGTTTGACATGCCCGATTCCTCTGGAGGCGACGAATCCGCTCCGCAAGAAGACGGAGCGCTTCCCGGCGAGAGCATGGGCGGAACCGACGAGGCCACGGCCAGCGCTCTTGGCGACTTTAACATTCAGGACACAGACAGCCAGCTTTCAAAAGCCGGCGACGACTTTGCGCTTGAAGGCGCTGGCGACGACTTTAGCATTCCGGGCTTTTCGGAAGAGGGCGCCGATCCGTACGCCAACGAAGGAAAGAAGGGCGGCGTAGACCAAGTTGACTTTAGCGGAGCCGTCACAGGCGACGGAAAGCAGCGAACATCCCTTACCGAAGAAGAATACGCCAAGTTTAAGAAAAACTTGCGCGACTATCCTCTTAACGTGCGCATTGCCGTTGAGGACATGATCGCCAAAAACGAATTCACTGACGAAGTCGTTTTTGAAGTAATTGAAAAAATCTTAAAGAAAGTGACGGCCAGACAGCTTGCCAACCATTTGGAAAAATTGTTGGACATAAGCCTGCCTGTTCCCCGCGACTACGAACGCCGCAGCGCCGAAGAGTACGAGGCTTACAAGGCTTCTTTTGCCTACCAGTTAAAGAGCAGGATTCTTCCGGCGATCATCATAGGCATTTTTGCCGCGATGATTTTGTTCTGCGCGGGCTTCCTTGGCCATCGCTTTGTGTTCAAGCCCTTGATGGCCGAAAAGCTTTACAAAGAGGGCTACGTTCTTATTCAGCATGACGAATTCCCCTTGTCAAAAGACAAATTTGACGAGGCCCTTAAATATAAGTCAAAGAAAAAATGGTTCTTCAAATACGCCCGCGCCTACAGGGAAAAGAAGCAGTACGACTTGTCCGAGCTTTTCTACAAGAACATTCTAAAGCGCTTTAACCACGACAAGCAGGCCGGCCTTGAGTACGCTCAGATGGAAGTGGAGGACCTTGCCAACTACGAGCTGGCCGAAGAAATTCTTAAGCGCGAAGTCTTGGACAACCACGTCAACGACGCGGACGGCATCTTGGCCTTGGGCGACACATACCTTGAATGGGCCACCGAAAAGGATCCGGCAAAGTTTGAGGACGCCTTCCAAACTTATTCAAAACTGCAGCAGCTTTACGGAAGCAGGAATCCCAATTTGTACCAGAGCCGCTTCTTGCGCTACAACATACGCACAGACCAGTTGAGGAACGTCTTGGAGCTAAAGGAATTCTTCTACGGCCAAGGCGAAAAGTCTTTGGGCGCGGCGGATTGGACGGAGCTTAGCGGCTATCTTATGGACAAGCAGTATGGCGAGCTTCCGTTGGACCAGGAATTCCTCCGCGCAAAGATCGAGGACGTCCGCGACATGATTTTGTACGCTGTCAAAGCCGCTCCCGAAGATCCAATCGCAAACTACAATTTGTCCCGCTATTTGGTCAAGGTTGGAGACCACAACAAGGCCATGCAATCGTTAAAGCATACGGAAACCTTGTTTGACAAGGCCACAAACTTGCGCAAAAAGTCGATTTACAAGCAGCTGGACAACTACAGGCTTTTGGGCGAAGAATACTTGTACGACCGCGAATACATTTTGGCGCGCGAAGAGTTTACCAAGGGCTTGAATTTGTTTGAAAAGAAGAACAGGACCAGCAACTTTGAGTCGGACAAAAATGTCGGCGTTATGTACTACGACATGGGCAACTTGGAGTACTTTATCTCAGGCGATTTGGACGCCGCGCGCGCCAATTACCAAAATTCAATCGACAACAAATACGACACGCCTTCGATCCGCTACAGGGTGGGCTATATCGATTACTCTAACGAAGACTACCAAAACGCTTTGAACAACTTTATCAAGGCCAGCCAGCAGCTGCCGGAAGACTCGCACACCTTGCTTGCTTTGGGCAACACGCTTTCGATTAAGGACGACAATTACGCCGCGCAAGGCTACTACAAGCGCTTGTTGGAGCATCTTGACTTGGTTCGCGAAAAGTTTGGAATCGTTTCTCCGCAGACCGACGAGCGCGCCGGCGACATGGTTGAAATTTACATGAAGGCCGCCAACAACTTGGGCGTAAGCCTTTTCCGCATAGCGCGCCAAAGCGGCTCAAGCTCAAAGAACGCCGCCTCGTTGGTCAATTTCCAAGATTCAATCCGCTACTACGACGCGATGACCCGCAACCAAGAGACTATGGTTCGCTTGCCTGGAAGCAACTTGGCCGAGATGAACTTGCGCTACGCGACCAATCCTTTCCCCAAGTTTGAGCCGGAAATCTACACGGACATTCCGCGCGTCCTTGACGGCGAAAAGGGCCTTGAACAGTGAAAATATACTGTCCTTTTGTCGGCGTTCTTTGGAAGCGCCGGCTGATAGTTTTATACAAGGAAATCTTTAGAAAATCCATTCACTTGTGTTCGGGCTTTGTTCCCTTGTGCCTTAAAATCTCATACCCAATAACAATCGGCCTTCTTTGTTTTGCCGGCGCCTTTTACACGCTGACCCAAATTCTTTCATTGCGGGGCGTCAAGGTGCCGTTTGTGTCCGACATAACTGACATGGCCGCCCGTGAGCGCGACCGCGGCAAATTTGTTTTGGGTCCGTTGACTCTTGTTGTCGGAATATTGCTTGCCGCGCTTTTATGTCCTCCCAAGGCAGCGGCCGTAGGCATTTTGGCGCTGGCCTTTGGCGACGGCTTGGCAAGCCTTGCCGGCAAGTTTTTGGGAAACTTGCGCATCCCCTATACGGGCGGAAAAACTTGCGCCGGAAGCCTTATGTGCTTTGTGGCGATTTTTGTTTCGTGCTTTTGCGTAATGGGGCGGGCCGACGTTTCTCTTGCGGCGGCCCTCTGCGGAATGTTCATAGAAGTCCTTCCGTTAAAGGACTATGACAATATTTTGATTCCTTTGCTGCTGGGAAAAATAGCCCAATATTTTTAGGTGTAAAGCTTGTGCAGGGCTGACAAGGCCCTAAGGGTGCCCGCTGTAAGCAAAACCGCTCCAATCGCCGAAACGATTAAAACCGCGCTTGCGTTCAAAATGTAGTAGCCCGCTTCCATGCAAAAAATGCCGAGGCCAAGTCGCAGGTAAAGGGGATTTTCGTTAAGCTTTGCGTTGACCGCGTAAGAGGCGGCCGTCAAGATTATTGTGACGATGTATGTAAAGTTTACAAAGTTGCTCCAGCCGATTCCGATTGAAAAGGTGGAAGTGATTTTTGTCGTGTTTACAGGAACGATGTTGGCAAGCGCGAGCGAAAAGACCAAAAGAACGATGATGTTTTGCTCGGTTTCCAAACCCTTGCTTTTTGTGGAAAAAATCGAAGCTGTAAACAGGCTTACAATAGAAAGGGTTCTTCCCCAAAAAAGCGCGCGGCCGGCGATTACCAAAAAGCTGGGCAAATTGTTTTCCACCGTCTCAATCGGAATGAAAAGACGGGCAAATTCGGGCACGCAGCCCAGCAAAAACAAGACCAAATAGGCGACTTCGCTGGAAGGGGTTTTTTCAAAGCGCGCGTAGATGTAAAAGGAAACGGCTGGTATGTAAAGGACCAAAAAAAGCGAGGCAAGTACAATCGTGATGTAGTGGGGCTCAAGCAGGCTGGGCTTGTCCAAAGAAATGCCGTAATTGATGAAAGAGTCTCCGTTTACGATGGAATTGATTTTATAGATGAAATATAGGGTGATTACCGCGGAAACAAAGAGAAAAAAGAAAGAAAAGGTCAATGTATATCGGTTTCTGGTTTTTAACGTCATTTACTATATTATATTATTTTGTCTTTTTTTACTCAAGATGATTTTTTTTATGCCGATAATTTAAGTAAGGAAGGGAAACATGAAAAGAGCATTGATTGCAGGTTTTGTTCTCATCGCAGCCGGTCTTTGTTTTGCCGGCGACGCCGCTGCATTCAAGGACATTGGATTCTCAGACGACGGAAGAATTTACATCTTTGGCCAGTACGGAAAGACAGACGTAAAATTCCAGGGTTATGCGGAAATTTACACAATTGATGTGGAAAAAAATGAATATGTTCCCGGCGGCGTCTACAAGAACTTAGAGCCAAATTCCATGAAAAGCGGAAGCCAGGTTTACGAAGACTTGATCGCAAAGCACTTTTTGGACATAAAGAAATACAACTGCGCCCCTGCGGCCGTAGACGATGTTCTTTACGTTTTGGAAAGCGAAAAGAAAAAAGGCGAGGACTTGATTGAGTTCAAG
>JAEEGK010032175.1_pt1 | contig 10277 bp, 10 predicted proteins | sample 8958771 | NCBI WGS metagenome assembly JAEEGK01 (sample SAMN16246547, study PRJNA631951) | gut metagenome | biome: gut microbiome; feature: rumen; material: SC-attached | host: Bos | place: Iran: Karaj | collected 2018-10 | reverse complement strand
TCGGCAACAGACAGATGGGTATTTAGCTCAGCTGGGAGAGCATCTGTTTGACGTAAAGAAGGTCGGCGGTTCGATCCCGTCAGTACCCACCAAAAAGATTGTTAAGTAGGAATATTCCTACTTTTTCTTTAAATAAAAGAGTCTATAATAGTAAAGAATTAGGAAGGTACTAATTATGAAAAAACAAATTGCTATCGCTCTATTTGGATTAATGACCCTATCATTAACTAGCTGTGGGCCACATGTTGGCTATTATGCTAATGCGGACAAATATTTAGCTGGAAATCAAACATACGAAGAAGAAATTACCGCCATTGATATTGATTGGATTAGCGGTTCAGTCACTTTAGTGGAAGATGAAACAATCACTGGCGTGAAAATTGAAGAAGTCACCGACTTAACAAAAGAAAAAGAATGGGTTCATAGCTATATTGATAATGGCAAATTAATGATTAAATTCTTTGCTGCTAACACTTGGTGTTCCGCGTGGTTTGATTACACTAAAGAATTAACAGTGACATATCATCCTGGACTTGAAAGTGTTGATGTTGACATTACTAGTGGTTCTTTAACTGCCGAGTCTATCACCGCCAAAGAAGTGAATATTGATATGACTTCTGGTAAGGCAAATATTGATAAAATCGTAGCCGATAGTGTTGATACCGACTTAACAAGCGGCAATATTGAAATCAAAAATGTCACCGCTAAAGAGTATGATGCTGATTTAACAAGCGGCACAATTGCTGTCGGTTTTACTGCCATTGATAAAGCTGACTTTGATCTCACTAGTGGCAAAATTAATCTCACTCTTCCTAGTGATGGCGCCACAGTTAAAGTTAGTAAAACTTCTGGTAGTGTGACTACGGAAAGAGAATGTTCCATTAATAACAATACCTATAAGTTCGGTACCGGTGCGGCTGCAATCAGTGTATCAATGACCTCTGGTAAATTACTTATTAAATAACATAAATAGAAGAGAATGACGGCCTAGCCGTCTTTTCTTTTTTTAGTTGAAACAATTATCTATTAAGATAAAATAGTAAGCGTGCACGCGTAGTTTAGTGGTAGAACTTTAGCTTCCCAAGCTAATCGTGCGGGTTCGATTCCCGTCGCGTGCTCCATTTAATTTATATGACCTGGGAGTTATTCTTCGACATCTTATTAGATTCACTCAAAGACAGCATCTTAGTGTTTGCCTTTGTTTTTCTTTTCCATGTCATTCTTTCTTTTATTGAAACCCCAGTCTCAAATTTCTTAATTAAAAGAAAAAAGACTTCCCCAATCTTTGGGGCTTTGTTTGGTTTAATTCCTCAATGCGGAACATCCGTTGTCGCTGCGGAATTATACATTAAAAAACTCATTACCTTTGGTACATTAATCGCTGTTTTCTTAGCCTGCTCTGATGAAGCGCTTTTAGTCCTTTTAGGAGCGTGGAATGAAAAGACCTTAGCGATATTCCCATTAATTGGTTTGAAATTGGCCGCTGGTATTTTATTTGGTTTTCTTATTGATTTAGTCATTGCTAGACATCAAAAGTTAGAAGAAGTTGATCACGTTGATGAAAAAGCGGAATGTCATGAACATCATCACGAGAATACGCCTATACACGCGCATTTAGTGCACCCGCTTATCCACGCCTTAAAAATCTTCATTTATGTCTTTATTATCAATTTAGCGTTAGGCTTATTAATCGGTTGGGTTGGAGAAGAAAACTTCGCTAACTTCATGATCACAAACCGCTATTTAGCGCCTTTATTTACATCGATTATTGGACTTATTCCAAACTGTGCTTCAAGCGTTTTAATTACCGAACTATATTTATCTGGCACATTATCATTCGGGGCCTTGTTTGCTGGCTTATTAGTCAACTCTGGCTTAGGTGTCATGATTTTAATTAAAGAATATAAAAACATCAAAAAGACTCTTTTAATCTTAGGTGTTTGCTTTATAATCGCCGTCTCTTTAGGCTATTTAACTTGCCTTGTTTCAGGCTTCTAATTTCTTTTTTTATGCAGTAAATATGAATGACTGTTCATTTTTAGTTGCAAATATGAACGCTCATTCATATAATAATAGCGAGGTAACACTTATGAAAAATGTCAAGCTCGAAACAATTAGCAAAATGGAAAAGCTCCTCATCACAGCATCTGATAAAACAAGATTAAAGATTATGCTCGCTTTATTAGATGATTCGTTATGCCATTGTGGACATTGTGAAGATGAACATGATTGCTCAAACTGCAAGTCACTAAACTGCATGATTGAAAAATGCGTTAATGATATCGCTAACGAAATCGGAGCCTCTCAATCTTTAGTGTCTCATCAACTCAAAGTTTTAAAGGACGCTGACTTCGTGAGAACAAGAAAAGCAAGTACGAAAGTGTATTATTCCTTAAAAGACAAACATGTTCGTATGCTCTTAGGCGTGGCTTATGATCACGTCATGGAGGAAGAAGACGATGATTAAGAAGAAATATCACATTTCGGGTTTTGACTGTCCAAACTGTGCGCACAAATCAGAAAGTCATCTTGCTAAACAAGATGGCATCGAGGAATGTCACATCGATTTTTCCACGAATAAGATGTACATCACATTTAAGGGTGATGCTTTAAGTGTGGAAGAAATTGCTAGTATCATTGCGCAAGTTGAAAGTGATCCATTAGACATTCGTGACCTTGATAATAAGGTCAATAAGAAGACTTATCACATTTCTGGCTTTGATTGCCCTAACTGCGCTCATAAGTCTGAAACTCATTTAGGCAAACATGAAAAAGTGGAAAGCTGTCATATTGATTTCTCCACAAACAAAATGTACATCACTTATAAAGACAAAGAGTTAAGCGTTGATGAAATCAAAGCGGTTATTGCTCAAGTAGAAAGCGATCCTTTAGATATTCACGAATTAGGCGTTAAGAAAGAGAAAGAACAGGCACCTAAGTTATTTACCGCTTCGATGTGGTTCTTGCTCGCTAGAGTCTTATTTGCAGCCTTAGTAATGGTCTTAAATATGACAGTAATTCATCAATTTGATGAAACTGGTTGGATTAGATTCGCTATTTATACGTTTGCCACTCTCTTATTGAGCTATGATGTGATGTGGCGTGTTATCCTTCATATCAGGCACATGCGTAATGTTATAGATCATAATTTATTGATTACGATTGCTATTATCGGCGCTACTGTCTTATCTGTCCTTTATATTACCGAAGGAACAATTGAACATGGCGTACACTTCGCTATGGAAGGTATGATGGTTGTCGGCTTATTCCAGGTTGGTCAAATCGTGGAAAAAGTGGCCACTAATCGCAGCAAAGCTGCTGTTATGTCCGCCATTCAATTAAGAGTGGAATATGCAAATCTCTTAAAAGATGGCGAAGTTACTAAGGTTGATCCAGAAGAATTAGAAATTGGTGATTCTGTTGTCGTCGGAGCTGGCGAAATGATTCCAGTAGATGGGGAAGTCATCGATGGCTCAGCCTATATTGATAAATCATCTTTAACTGGTGAATTTGTTCCAGTTTTAGCTGATAAAAATGATAATGAAGTTTTAGCGGGTTGCTTAGTCAAATCAGGCTTAGTTACCTTGAAGGTAAAAAAGAAATATGAAGATAGCGCCGTCGCTAAGATTATTGAACTTATTTCTAATAGTGGCGAAAAGAAATCTAAAGCTGATGAATTCATCGCTAAATTTGCCAAATGGTATACTCCTGCTATCGTCTTACTAGCCCTCTTAGTTTTCCTTATTGGTGGGCTTATCACTAAGGAATGGAGAACATATGTTGTCTCAGGATTAGAAATCCTTGTCACTGGTTGTCCATGTGCGATTGTTATCTCTGTCCCGTTAGCGTACTTCGCGGCTATTGGTTTAGCCTCTAAAAACGGTATTGTTATTAAAGGCACTAACTACATGGATGAAATCAACAATTTGAATAAAATTGTGACTGATAAAACAGGTACATTAACGCAAGGTATTTTTAAGATTCAGAAAGTTGTCACTGCAGAAGGCGTTAACGAAGAAGAACTTCTTAATTCTTTATATGCGGCAGAATGCTTATCCACTCACCCAATTGCTAAGGCTATTTGTCATGATGTGAACGTCAAAGAAATTGCCGCTCTGCAAAGTGAATATAAAGAGATCGCAGGCAAAGGTGTTATGACCTCATATAAGGGTGATTACATCTACGCTGGCAACTTAAAATTCATGGAAATGACTGGTGTCAAAGTCGATAAAGCCGAAGAACAAGGAACAGTTGTATATTGCCAAAAAGAAGGCAAATATCTCGGCTATATCGTGTTAAACGATGAGGTTAAAAAAGAGGCGTATGATATGGTGCGTTTACTCCATAAAGAAAAGATGGAAGTTGTCCTCTTAACTGGCGATAAAAACGAGAATGCTTTAGCCTTAAAAGATGAACTCGGTATTGATAGAGTTTATAGTGAATTAACACCAGAACAAAAGACCGAAATTTTAGAAAACGAAATGCAAGGAAATCACATGAATGTGGGCTTTGTTGGTGATGGTATCAACGATGCTCCAAGTATCATGCGTGCGGATGTCGGATTTGCAATGGGTGCTATCGGTTCTGATATAGCCGTTCAAAATGCTGATGTCGTCATCATGAACGATAACCCAGCGAAGGTTTATGAGTCAGTTAAAATCGCTCGTATTGCTCGACATACTGCTATCTTCAACATCGTCTTTGCATTACTAGTCAAAGCTATTGTTGCTATCTTAGTTGTGGTTCTTCCAGTGACCATTAATAAACAAGTACCAATGGTCGTTCCAGTCATCGCGGATACTGGATTAACCGTGGTCCTCGTGCTTAATTCCTTATTAATATTATTCAGAAAAGTCAATAAGTAATAAAAAAAGTACGCACCCTTTCTAGCATAAGAAGTGCGTACCATTGAAGACTAATTATTTAGCAAATTGTTCAGCGGTTTCAATACCGATCTCAATCATTCTTAATAAGCCGTTTTGTCTTTGTTCAGGAGTGAGCTCTTCTTTGATTAAGAAAGAGTCACTAACTGTTAATAAGCAAAGGGCTTTTTTCTTTAATTTAGCAGCGTTGCAATATAAGGAAAAAGCTTCCATTTCGACCGCTAAAACGTTCATGTCTGCCCATTGTTTCCAGCCTTCTTTATCAGCGTTATAGAAGACATCAGCAGAGAGAACATTACCAATGTGAACTGGAATGTTTTTCTTTCTTGCAGCGTTGACAGCTGCCATAGTTAAATCGAAGTCTGCACCAGCAGAGAAATGACCATCTAATTTGTATTGATGAGCCCAGTTACTATCGGTAGAAGCAACGTTAGCCACAATGATATCAAATAGGTTAATATTTTCTTGGTATGCGCCACATGTACCAACACGGATGATGGCATCTACACCATAGCGAGAAAATAGCTCATAAGAATAGATACCAATGGATGGCATACCCATACCAGAAGCCATGACGCTAATCTTCTTTCCGTTCTTTGTGTAACCGGTATAACCGTAAACATTTCTTACGCTTGTCACTAACTTAACATCGTGTAAGTAAGTATCTGCAATAAGTTTTGCCCTTAATGGATCGCCGGGCATTAAAACGACGTTAGCAAAATCACCAGGATTCGCACTATTATGAGGAGTTGACATATCTTATTTCTCCGTTTCTGCCATTATTCTACAAAAGAAGTTTTTGTTTCTCAATAGAGAATGTCTTTGACCTATATCGTCTAAAAGTCTATACTACTAATTACTATGAAACAATTCGAACTCAATCAAACTTACTCTAAAGTACTCTACACAATTTCTGAACTAAATAAACAATCTTACTATCCTTTAAATGAAGGTCTTTATAAGATTCTCGCTGGCATCGTTGATGATGAAGTTTTGCCATTCTCTAACATAGATAGTTTTGGTACCTTAACTTCCTATTCCAGCAAGAAAATTTGCCATTTAACATTAATGTTATTTAGAAGAGGACTGATCGGTAAAGTCTTTGATCCAGATTCTAAAAAGCTTTACTTAAGAACCACTGAAAAAGGTGAAGAAGCTTTAAAGAATTATTTTGCTAAGCATAAAAAAGGCTTTGCGAAAAGAAAACAAAAGAGCGTTCCCACAATTGTTAAAATTGCGGGATAGTTTCATCTATTGTTGAAAATATATTGTTAAATATATATCATTAAGTTGCAGGATTAGAGGAAAGGAAACAGGATATTATGACATTTGCATGGGATTATGGAATCTTATACTTTGTGCTTTCACTAGTATTGATTCTCGCTATTTATGGAGCTTTATTTTTTGTTTTACTCAAAGTAGCAAAACGTAAAGTTAGTTTTGTTTTCCTTGGTGTTTCCTGCACAGTCTTCCTCGCTTCCTTTATTTTTAATCTTTCACTAGTGGCCATATTAACTGGCTTTATTACCGCTGCTTGTTTAGCCGCTTGCTTCTTTGCAAATCTTGGTGATGTTCGTAAATTCATCGCTAATCCATTCTCTAGAGCAACCGCTAAAGCTGCGAACTTCGGTATTGAAAAAATTTATGACTCTCAACTTCTTTATAAGAATGTTGAACAAGCTGTCATTTCTCTTTCTAACGCGCGTATTGGTGCGATTATGACATTTGAAAAAAATACAACGCTTAAAGACATCATGAAAAATGGCGTTCCTGTTCACGCACCTGTTACGCCTGAATTGTTATTAACAATTTTCTATCCAGGCACACGTTTACACGACGGCGCTGTTGTTATTCATGGTAATGAAATCGTTGCTGCAAGTGTCTTCTTCACACCAACAACTAAACCATTTGCTGGTAAATATGGTTCTAGACATAGAGCGGCGATTGGTATCTCTGAAATCTCTGATGCGATTACCGTTGTGGTCTCTGAAGAAACAGGTAGAATTTCCTTTGCTGTTAATGGCGAATTAGAAGCCGTTAATCAACAAAATTTCTTACGTGTTTTTGAGAACTACATGTCTGATTCTAGTTCCGAAGAATAATGGACACGAAAGAGCTTTACGACTATATTTTGAAAATCCAATCCATCGCCAAAATAGGATTGGTTTTTTCTAAGGATCCATACGCCATAACTAACTATCAACAGATCAATGATTTGACGTTAGAAATGATGGAAAAATTGATGGAAATTGAGTTCCATAAACCGAACTATTTTTCAAGAGATATTTATCCTACACCAAGTGTGTCAGTTAGGGCCGTAATTCTCAATGAAAATAGAGACAAAATTCTCATGGTTAGAGAAGCCAATAGTGGGACTTATTCCTTCCCTGGAGGATGGGCAGATTTATATGATTCTCCTGGCCAAACTGCTATCAATGAATCCAGTCAAGAAGCAGGTGCGGATATTGAGCTTACTCGACTAGTGGGCGTCCTCAATAGAACACCATTCAAAAGCGGTGTACATGTCCCTGAATATCTCATTGTTTTTGAAGCCAAATTAAAAGGAAAACTACATGCTCATGAGTATGAAACCGATGATGTAAAATGGTTCCCACTTGACGAACTTCCAACCATGTCTCGTAAAGTCGCTAGAGAAGAAATAGATCGAATTATATCTGCGATTATTAATAAAGAAACAATCTTTGACTAAATACATTTTCAAAATGTCCTTAATTTTTAAGGTCATTTTTTGTATACTATTTGTATGACAGATTTATTTATCTTAGCCAAACTTAATACCGTTCAACTAGCGTTTGTCATCATCGTGCCAATTGTTTTAGTTGTTTTCTTTGGTATTTGTATCTATGTTCCTATTGCTGCGGCATATAGAAGAAAGAATTTCCAAATTCATTTTTATAAACAAGTTTATAGAGTGGCCCTCGATAACGATTACTACTTAATTAACCAATTTGTTTTTAAAGTCGATTCTTCTAAAAACGCTACCGTGGATCATATTTTATTCGGCGAAAAGTATATCTACGTCATTCTTTCTAAATATTATCAAGGTGATTTAATCGGTAAGTATTTAGATAAATCTCTGATTTTTATTTCTCATAAAGGTAAAAAATGCTATACAGATAATCCATATAACGAATCAAAGAACATGACCAGTAAACTATCTTCATCTACTGGTATTGATGCATCCTTGATGATTGGTATCGTTTTAATCAACGATGACTGCAAAGTTGAAGTTCAAAGTGATTCCAAACAATTCTATATTATCCAAAGAAAGAGACTACCTTCTTTAATTAAGGCTATTGAATCACGTCCAGTAGAAACAATTAATGAGACTCAATTAGAGAAAGCGGTGCAATCAATCGCCAAACTAAATAAGAGGAAAAAATGATGAAAGAGTCATTACGTGTCGCTTCTTTTTCGCGATTTAAGTCCAACATTTCTTCTTATGTAGCGGTCGGCATTATGTGCGGTCTTTTTTTAATTTTAGCCGCCACGCTATCGTTTATTGATGTCGGCTTGTTCGTTTTGATGATTCCTATTATCATCCTTCCAATTATGTTTGCTAGCCATATCGCTTGCTACTATTTAGAAGCCCAACAACCAATTACCATGGGCGCTCTTTTCCGTTATTATGCTGGTTTTTATCAACCACAGTTCAGAAGTAGTTTCAGAGGCATTAGAGCATTCCTAATTTCGCTAGCTTTTTACTTTGGTGGAATGGTCCTCTTCTATGTCATTTTTTATAGCATCTTTCAAAGTGTTTATGGCGCGACTTTTATCGAGTCATTTTCTAATCTTGCCAAGACCTATTTGTATGAAGAAATGAGCTATGAAGATTTGATTAATGTTCTCAACGAAAACGATGGTTTGTTGTTAACCTTCTTTACTTATGTATCTTCAATGCCACTTCCATTCGCAATTTTGTGGTTTATCTACTCTATTTCTTCATCATCAATTTCAATCTATTATCGTAGCAATATTAGAGCGGTTTCTAACTCGCTTATCAGGCTTGCTTTGAATAATACTTTCCTCAAAATTAAGAAAGCTTATTTGAAGGATTGGTTCTCTTTAAACTGGCCGATTTTAGCCCTCTCATTTTTAGGTGCGGTCGTAGGCGCAATCCTCTCTATATTTATCTTTAAGAACATTACTTATTTAGGCGCGTTCATCTGCCTTGGTAGTGTCTTATTTATTGTGTTTTTCCTTCCATTCTATTTCTCCAATATGGAAGTTATATATCATCGTTACGAAGCCTATTTCAGAGATGGCAATAAAGCCGCTATTGAAATGATCATTTCTCGCATTCAAAGCAATATTGAATTAAGTGAAGATGAAAGAAAAGAACTTGAGGATTCTTTTAAGAGCGATGACCTGGAGGAAAAATAAAAAAACAGTAGTTACCTACTGTTATTAGCTGTCTGGAGCAAGTGACGGGAATCGAACCCGCATATTAACCTTGGCAAGGTTACGTTCTACCACTGAACTACACCTGCATTTGGATTACCAAATCGCGCTTAACTATTATATAGCAAAGAAAAAATATCTTGCAATACTATTTTTATAAAGATGTATAAGGGGAAAAATATGATTACAAACAAGGAATTAGCAGAACTTATATTTCCAAATATTAAAGAAACAGTCGAAGATTTAGAAAAGAGATATCCTCCAAGAAATCTTCCAGAAGGAGCAGAAGTGACTCGTTTCGCACCGAGCCCAACTGGTTTCTTACATACAGGTTCTTTATTCACCTCAATGATTTGCCACAAAGTGGCAAAACAAACAAATGGTGTCTTTTATGTGCGTTTAGAAGACACAGATACAAAAAGAGAGATTGCAGGTTCAGGCGAACAACTTTTATCTCAATTACACATTTTTGGTGTTGATCCTGATGAAGGATACCTTGGTGGTCCTGAAAAAGGCGCTTATGGGCCTTATGTGCAATCAAAACGTGCTGAAATCTATTGTGTAGTCATAAAACACCTCTTAGAAGAAGGAAAAGCCTATCCTTGTTTCTGCACATCGGAAGACTTAGAAGCTTTAAGAAAGACTCAAGAAGCTCAAAAGCTCAATCCTGGTTATTATGGTGAATTCGCGAAATGCCGTAATTTAAGCAATGATGAAAGAGCTGAGAGAATCAAAAACGGTGATAAATTTGTCATTCGTTTTAGAAGTTCTGGTGACTATCGAAACAAGATTAAAGTGTCCGATTTAGTGCGTGGCGAATTCGAGATTGCAGAGAACGATCAAGACATCGTTATTTATAAAAGTGATGGTCTTCCAACATACCATTTTGCCCATGCAGTTGATGATCACTTCATGAGAACAACAACCGTTATTCGTGGTGAAGAATGGGTCGCATCTTTGCCAATTCACGTT
>JAEEGK010032174.1_pt1 | contig 10277 bp, 8 predicted proteins | sample 8958771 | NCBI WGS metagenome assembly JAEEGK01 (sample SAMN16246547, study PRJNA631951) | gut metagenome | biome: gut microbiome; feature: rumen; material: SC-attached | host: Bos | place: Iran: Karaj | collected 2018-10 | reverse complement strand
TGCCCGCTGACGCCTGCCAGTTCATTGCGAAGGTCCTCATTCAGCTTTTCAAGGTCAATTTCTTCCAAAAGTTCCTTGATGGCCTCAGCGCCCATACCGACGCGGAAATTAGAGCCGTTCGCTTCGCAAAACTTTTGATATTCGTCCTCCGTCAGCAAATCTTTTTTCTTCAGCGACGTATCGCCCGGATCAAGGACGATATAGGAGGCAAAATACAACACTTTCTCAAGCGACCGGGGAGAAATATCGAGAATCAACCCCATACGGCTGGGAATCCCTTTGAAATACCAAATGTGCGACACCGGCGCAGCCAATTCGATATGCCCCATACGCTCACGACGAACCTTGGAGCGCGTGACCTCAACGCCGCAACGATCGCAGACGATTCCCTTGTAGCGAATCCGCTTGTATTTTCCGCAATGGCACTCCCAGTCGCGAGTCGGGCCAAAAATACGCTCGCAAAACAGGCCGTCGCGTTCCGGCTTCAAAGTACGATAATTGATTGTCTCCGGCTTTTTGACCTCTCCGTACGACCACTCACGGATTTTCTCCGGCGACGCGAGGCCAATCCGCATCGAATCAAAATTATTTACATCCAACAAAGGGCTGCACTCCCTTCTTTATTCTTCCGAATTATCGTCCGTATCCGTGAACCCGTCCAAATCTTCCCCATCATCTCCGCCCAAATCGGCGATGATGTTTTCGTCGTCCAAAACGGAATCCTCTGCGCCTTCGGTCTCATCGTAGGAGCCTTCCGCCTGTGCGCCCTTATCGGCAGCCGCGCCCTGCGTCGGATCTACGCCCTCGACGTCGATATCCAACTCGCGCGCCGTTTCGTTGATATCCTCTTCATCGTCCTGAATGACGATTTCTTGCGCATCTTCCGAAAGGACTTTGATATCAAGACCGATACTCTGGAGTTCCTTGATGAGCACCTTGAACGATTCGGGAACGCCCGGCTCGGGAATATTTTCCCCTTTGACGATAGCTTCGTAAGTCTTCACGCGTCCCACAACGTCGTCCGACTTGACCGTCAGTATCTCCTGCAGGGTGTAAGCGGCACCGTAAGCCTCTAACGCCCAGACTTCCATTTCGCCGAAACGCTGGCCGCCAAACTGAGCCTTGCCGCCCAACGGCTGCTGCGTAACGAGGGAATACGGGCCCGTGGAACGGGCGTGGATCTTGTCATCCACCAAGTGGTGAAGCTTCAACATATACACGCAGCCGACCGTAACGCGATTTTCGAAAGGCTCGCCCGTACGACCGTCGTACAGGACCGTCTTTCCGTCTTCGCTGAGCCCCGCCGCCCGGATCGTGTCGAATACCTCGGATTCTTTCGCGCCGTCAAATACCGGCGTCGCGATATGAATACCGGCCACATCGGGCTTCGGCATTCCGTATTTATCGAAATCGTAACCAATGGCGCGCAGCCGTTTTTCCACCGTCGGATCGCCTTCGCGAATCTGATTTCCAAGCTCACGCACAGCCATGCCTAAATGCGTCTCAAGGATTTGCCCGATATTCATACGGGACGGAACGCCCAACGGATTCAATACGATATCCACCGGAGTACCGTCCGGCAGGAACGGCATATCTTCCTGACGCATGATGCGGGACACGACACCCTTGTTTCCATGCCGACCGGACATCTTGTCGCCGACGGAGATTTTACGCTTCTGCGCGATGTAGACGCGCACAAGACGATTGATTCCCGGCGAAAGCTCGTCGTTGTTCTCGCGGCTGAACACCTTGACGTCGACAATCTTACCCGCCTCGCCGTGCGGAACGCGGAGCGAAGTGTCGCGAACCTCGCGCGCCTTTTCGCCGAAGATTGCGCGAAGCAATCTTTCTTCCGCCGTCAGTTCCGTTTCGCCTTTCGGCGTAACTTTGCCTACAAGAATATCTCCAGGCCGAACCTCGGCGCCGATGCGGATAATGCCTTCTTCATCGAGATCGCGGAGAGCGTCTTCCGCCACATTTGGAATATCCCGGGTAATCTCCTCGGGCCCAAGCTTTGTGTCCCGAGCGTCGCATTCATATTCTTCAATATGGATAGACGTATACAGGTCGCGCTTTACGAGATTTTCACTCAGAAGCACGGCGTCCTCGTAGTTATAACCTTCCCACGGCATATAAGCGACAATGATGTTGTATCCCAAAGCCAATTCGCCGTGATCGGTAGCCGGGCCGTCGGCAATAGGCTGATTCTCAAAAACTTCGTCGCCTTCGTATACGATAGGAATCTGATTAATGCACGTCCCCTGATTGGAGCGGAGATATTTCTGAAGCTTGTACGTGTCAAGCTCTCCGTCTTCCGTACGGACGTCGATCCTGTCCGCAGAAACGTACTCCACCTTGCCCGCACGATGCGCGAGCACCATGACGCCGGAGTCGCAAGCCGCCTTGTACTCCATACCGGTGCCTACCAACGGAGCCTGCGTTTTCAGCAGCGGCACCGCCTGGCGCTGCATGTTGGCGCCCATCAGCGCGCGGTTTGCGTCATCGTTTTCCAGGAACGGAATCATCGCCGTTGCGATGGAAACCACCTGTTTCGGCGAAACGTCCATGTAATCGACGCGATCGCGCCGCGCCAACAAGGTTTCCTCATGATGACGCGCCGTTACGCGCTCATTCTTGAACCAATTATTCTCATCCAGCGGCTCGTTGGCCTGCGCGATGGTGATGTTGTCTTCTTCATCCGCAGTCAGGTAACGAACTTCGTCCGTCACGCACTTATTTACCTTATCCACTTTCCGATAAGGCGTCTCCATGAAACCGAACTGGTTGATACGGGCGTAATTGGACAAAGAACCGATCAGACCGATGTTCGGACCTTCCGGAGTCTCAATCGGGCACATACGACCGTAATGGGAATTATGTACGTCGCGAACCTCGAAACCCGCCCTCTCACGGGAAAGACCGCCCGGACCCAAAGCCGAAAGACGCCGTTTATGCGTCAGCTCGGACAGAGGATTGTGCTGATCCATAAACTGCGAGAGCTGCGAAGAACCAAAGAATTCCTTGATCGCGGCGACCACAGGCCGAATATTTATGAGCGCCTGCGGCGTAATCACATCGACGTCCTGAATCGTCATGCGTTCGCGAACCACGCGTTCCATACGGGAAAGACCGATACGGAACTGATTCTGCAACAGCTCGCCCACCGAGCGAACGCGGCGGTTTCCAAGATGGTCGATATCATCGGTAGTACCGACGCCGTCCACAAGATTCAAAAGGTAATTGATGGACGCCATAATGTCGCCCTTGGTAATCGTCCGATAATGATGCTCCAGCGTCGGGGAGCAGATCATCTTCATCCGCGGCCGCTCCTCGGAGCCGGTACGGATAAACAGCGAGATATCACCGCTGTCCCCAAAAATCGCGTGTTCTTTCTCCGCGTCAATGCCTTCCAGCATAGATTCTTCAATAACAACGTCAGCCGGAACGACGACCTCGCCGGTCTCGCGGTCGACCAAAGGTTCCGCCAAAACATGGCCGAGCACGCGACGCTTCCAACCCAATTTTTTCGTCAATTTATAACGGCCGACCATTGCCAGATCGTACCGCTTCGGATCGAAGAACAATGCCTTCAGAAGCTGCTGCGCATTATCCGCCGTCGCCAATTCGCCAGGACGCAGCCTGTGATAAATCTCACGCAGGGCGTCTTCCCGGGTCGGCATCTTCTCCTTGTCCCGGTCGCCCTCACGCTCCAACGTCGTGCAGATTAACGGATGATGATCGAAAAGCTCAAGAATCTCCTCATCCGTCGAATATCCGAGCGCGCGGACGAGGACAGTTACCGGCAGTTTACGCGTTCTGTCGATACGCACGGAAAGAACGTCGTTGACGTCAGTTTCCAATTCGATCCAAGCGCCGCGGTTCGGAATCACAGTCGCCGCATATAATTTCTTGCCGGACGAATCAATCGTTTCATTATAATAAGCACCCGGCGAACGGACGAGCTGGCTGACGATGACTCGCTCCGCGCCGTTGATGATGAAGGTTCCCGTATCGGTCATCAACGGGAAATCTCCCATGAATACTTCCTGCTCCTTGATCTCGCCGGTTTCTTTATTCGCCAAACGAACGACAACACGAAGCGGCGCGGCGTAGGTCACGTCGCGCTCTTTGCACTCGTCAAGTTCATATTTCGGCTTTCCGAGAAAGAAATCCTCAAACGAAAGCACCAGATTTTCCGTAAAATCCTGAATCGGGGAAATATCGCGGAAAATCTCGCGCATTCCCTCCTTCATGAACCATTTATAAGAATTGCGTTGGATGTCAAGAAGATGCGGCATCTCCATGACTTCCTTGATTCTGGCATAGCTATACCTGGTTCTTTTGCCTACCGGTACAGGATTAAACATGAAATCCTTCACTCCTTAGCCGGGGAAACGCCAACCGTCCGTTTCCCCAAATTTGAGGTCGAAACGACACAAAAAGAATCGCACAAAAACGGAAAAGAAAACCAAAAACACGAAAAGACAAGGCCTTTTTTCGTTTAAAACCTTGCCGCCTGTTTTTCTCTATTCCGCTTTTGTCCGTTATTGTTCATATTCCGTTGACCCACGCGATCATTATTCGGATGGCAGGAATTGTGTCACGCTTCACTTTCTGCAATCACATATATTATCATACAAAAAAATTCATGTCAATCAAAAGTGCATAAAAAAATCGGAGGGCGATTCGCCCCCCGATTCTTCATTTCATTTTGACTTACTTCAGCTCGATCTGCGCGCCGGCTTCCTCAAGCTTCGCCTTGAGTTCCTCAGCCTCAGCCTTGGCAACCTTCTCCTTGACCGGCTTCGGAGCCTCGTCGACGAGAGCCTTCGCTTCCTTCAGGCCAAGACCCGTAACCTCGCGGACAACCTTGATAACGCCGATCTTCTTGTCGCCAGCAGACTTCAGGATAACGTCGAACTCCGACTTCTCCTCACCGGCAGCGCCGCCGGCAGCAGCCGGAGCAGCGGCAGCGACAGCGACCGGAGCCGCAGCCGAAACGCCGAATTTCTCTTCCATAGCCTTAACCAGTTCGGAAAGCTCGAGAACCGTCATGCTCTCAATAGCCTGCATAATTTCTTCTTTCGTCATTTGTAAAAACCTCCGTTTTCATTTCATTATTGATTACACATCACTAAAAATTAACACGCCTTACGCCGATTCCTTCTGCTGACGGATCGCGTCAAGCACATAGACGGCGTTGCGAATAACGCCCTGAAGCACGCCCACCGTACCGCTGATCGGAGACTGCATGCTGCCAAGAAGTTTCGCGATAAGAACTTCGCGAGAAGGCAGGGAAGCGAGCGCCTCGACTTCCTTCGCGTCGATAACCTTGCCGTCGACCAAACCGGCTTTAATGGTGAGAATTTCCGCGTCAGCCAATTTGTTCTTCTTGATGAATTCGCTGATAACCTTTGCCGGCGCAACCGCGTCCTCTTTCGACGACGCCAAAGCAGTAGTGCCTGCCAAATGGGAAACGAGAGCTTCCATACCGGCTTCCTTCGCAGCAATCGTGGTCAGCGTATTCTTGACAACATGATACGAAACCCCCGCTTCGCGGAGCGCCCTGCGAAGCTGTGTGTCCTGTGCGACCGTGAGGCCTTTATACGACGTCAAAACGGCGCCTTTCGCAGAAGTCAGTTCCTCTTTAAGGGAAGCGACGATTTCTTTCTTTTCTTGAGAAACCTGCTTGTCATGAATAGCAGACATCAAACACACCTCCTTTCGGATAAATCTTCATAAAAACTCGCATAAATCAAAAACTGCGGCTTCCGGCCAAAGACTCCGGAAGCCGCAGGAAAGTGCAGCGATTCCGGCCTCGGCTGGACTTACGGATTTCTCCTGCCTGCTGTCTTAGGCCTTATCTATATGCAGTTTAAGGAAATGCAGCCTTACTCAGGCTTCGATGCAAGCTGAACCGGAACGCCGGGGCCCATCGTAGCCGCCAAAGTCAGGGACTTGATATACTGTCCCTTCGCGCCCGCCGGTTTTGCCTTGATCAGCGTATCGACAAGCATGCGATAGTTTTCGACAAGCTTCTGGGAATCGAAGGACGCCTTGCCGATAGGGCAATGAACGTTACCGGCCTTGTCCGTGCGATACTCGACCTGACCGGCCTTGATCGCCTTGATCGCCTTCTCGAGATCCATCGTAACCGTGCCGAGCTTCGGGTTCGGCATCAGGCCGCGAGGACCGAGAATCTTACCGAGCTTTCCGACGACGCCCATCATATTCGGCGTAGCGACCGCGACATCAAACTCGCACCAGCCGCCCTGAATCTTCGTCACAAGCTCATCGGAGCCGACGAAATCAGCGCCCGCCGCTTCCGCTTCGGCAACCTTGTCGCCTTTCGCGAAAACGAGCACTCTCTTCGTTTTGCCCGTTCCATGCGGCAAAACCACCGCGCCGCGAACCTGCTGGTCCGCATATTTCGGGTCTACGCCGAGACGAACATGAAGCTCGATCGTCTCATCGAATTTCGCCGTAGCGGTCTTCTTGACAATTTCCACCGCTTCGGAAATGCCGTAAAACTTCCCCTCTTCAATGAGTTTTGCGGCTTCCTGATACTTCTTGCCTGCTTTTGCCATTTAACATACTCCTTTCGTGGTACAAACGGTAGTACCTCCCACGTCTGCATGAACCGGATTGTCAGACAATCTCGATGCCCATGCTGCGCGCCGTTCCCTCGATCATACGGGTAGCCGCTTCGAGGTCGGCAGCGTTCAAATCCTGCATTTTAAGCTGTGCAATTTCCTGCGCCTTTGCTCGCGGAAGTTTTGCAACCTTCGTTTTGTTCGGCTCGCCGGACGCCTTCTCAAGGTTCGCCGCTTTTTTCAGCAGCACCGCCGCCGGCGGCGTCTTCGTGATGAACGTGAAGGAACGATCTTCAAACACGGTGATTTCCACCGGGATGATAAGACCGGCCTGCTTCGCCGTCCGCTCATTGAACTCCTTGACAAACGCCATGATATTCACGCCTGCCTGACCGAGCGCGGGACCTACCGGAGGAGCCGGCGTAGCCTTGCCTGCCAGGACTTGCAGCTTGACGAGCTTTGCAACTTTCTTTGCCATGTATGCTTACACCTCCTTACAGTGACTGTCTGTTTATATCTTAAATCTTTTCTACCTGTTCAAAATCCAATTCCGCGACCGTCTCTCGGCCAAACATCTCGACCACGGCTTTGAGTTTTCCTCGTTCGCGATCGACCTCGGCGACCGTCGCCGGCAAGCTCTCAAAAGCCCCGGAATTGATCAGCACCTGCTGGCCCGGCTGTACGTCAAGCGTCGGCCGTCTTCTGATGCTCTCGCCCTCAGGCCTCAAGATATGGTTGACTTCCTCTTCCGTCAACGGAATCGGCTGGGTTGAAACAGACCCGACAAAACCGGTAACGCCCGGCGTATTGCGAACGACGTACCACGATTGATCGTCTACGACCATCTGTACCAGCACATAGCCCGGGAACACCTTGCGCTTGACGATCTTCTTGCGGCCGTTCTGCATCTCCACGTCGTCTTCCATCGGAACAATGACGTTGAAGATCTTGTTCTCAAGCCCCATCGAACGAATCTTGCGCTCTAAATTGGCCTTGACTTTATTTTCATAACCCGAATAGGTATGAATGACATACCAGTGCTTTTCCGGATTCTGTTTTTCTTCCGTTTCCTGTCTTTCTTCTTCCATCGTCCGACTCCGCCTTATCGTAAAATGAGCGTAAACAATCTGGAAAAAAACGTATCGCAGATCCAAATCAGCGCGCAGACGATCACGACCGCGACGGCAACGACAGCGGTGTCCGTCATGAGCTCACGTCTCGAAGTCCACGATACCTTCCCCATCTCGGCCTTGACCTCGCCGAGAAACTTTATGAGATTGAAACCGGACTCCGACGAGGCCGTCAATGCTTTCTCTTCCGCCAAAACTTTCACATCCTCAGGCCGCCGGCAGGATATTACTTCGTTTCCTTATGCGGCGTGTGCTTCTTGCAGAACTTGCAGTACTTGTTGATCTCGATACGATCGGGATCGTTCTTCTTGTTCTTGTTGGTCCTGTAATTGCGGTTCTTGCAAACCGTACAGGCCAACGTAATCGCGTTGCGGTTCGCAGTCTTGGCCATTGTATGCACTCCTCACTCATTACACAAAAATAAAACGCGCACAAAACGTCGCTGATATAATTTAGCATACTTGCTTTCACGTGTCAATAAAAATATGTAGCGGATACAAAAAATCCCCGCGCAAGGCAGGGATAAACTTTCTTTGGTGGCGGAAGGGAGATTTGAACTCTCGACACTGCGGGTATGAACCGCATGCTCTAGCCAACTGAGCTATTCCGCCATATCAATTTATCAATGGAGCTGATGACCGGGATTGAACCGGTGACCTTATCCTTACCAAGGATACGCTCTGCCGACTGAGCTACATCAGCGCTAAACACTTGGTTGCGGGAAGAGGACTTGAACCTCTGACCTCCGGGTTATGAGCCCGACGAGCTACCAACTGCTCTATCCCGCGATATGATGGTGGGCAGGGCTGGATTCGAACCAGCGTAGCCGTTAAGCGACAGATTTACAGTCTGTTCCCTTTAACCACTCGGGCACCTACCCATTTGGTTGCGGGAAGAGGACTTGAACCTCTGACCTCCGGGTTATGAGCCCGACGAGCTACCAACTGCTCCATCCCGCGATGTTCTGCCGTAATCATCGGCTAACAGATAGAAATAATACCATAAGCTGAAATGTTTGTAAAGGGGGAATTTACGTAAAATCTAAAAAGAGTGGTTTTTGTTTTCCAGTTTCTTTCTGTCGCCTTCGATATCCGTTATAGCAGCCAAAACAAAATGCCGCGCTCTCTTTCCATTATATATAAACATATAGAGCGGCTTCGCGAACCATCCGCGAAGCCGCTCTACTCATATCCTATTTTCACCTTTTTGCAGCACGCAGTCAAAAATACGCTTTGCGATTTCCCGCTTCGTCATCAACGGGACTTCCTCGATACTGCCGTCCCGCGCAATAATCTTGACTGTATTCGTCGTGGTATTGAAACCGGCCCCCGGTTTCGTGACGTCGTTGGCGACGATAAAGTCGAGATTTTTCTTTTCGATTTTTTCCCGCGCGTATTGCAACAGATTTTGCGTTTCCGCCGCGAACCCGACCAATATTTGCTCCGGGCGCTTTCTTTGCCCGAGTTCTTTCAAAATGTCGGGATTCTTTTCCAACAGGATGGACAATTCCTCGTCATTCTTTTTGATCTTTTGCTCGGAAACATGTTTCGGATGATAATCGGCGACAGCCGCCGCCTTGATAACAATGCAGCTCGTCTCCGCTTCTCTGAGCACGGCTTCCCGCATTTCTGCCGCAGTCTCGACGGAAACAAACTTTTTCAATCCCGAGGGCGGCTTCAGCGCCGAAGGCCCTGAAACCAATACGACCTCCGCGCCCCTCGCCACAGCTTCCTCCGCCAGCGCGTATCCCATGCGTCCGCTGGAACGATTTCCAATATACCGTACGGGATCGATGGGCTCGATCGTGCCCGCCGCCGTCACAAGCACCTTGACGCCGGAAAGCTGCGCGCCTTCGGCAAAAAAAGCTTCCAACGCCACGACGATATCCGCCGGTTCGGCAAGACGTCCCGGTCCTTCTGTTCCGCAGGCAAGTTTCCCCGTCCCCGGCGGAATAATATGCAGTCCGCGTTCTACAAGGATATCCAGATTTTTCTGCGTAGCGGGATGCGCATACATATTACAGTTCATTGCAGGAGCAAAAAAAACCGGGGCCGTCACCGCCAGCAACGTCGTCGACAGCATATCATCGGCAACGCCCAGCGCCGCCTTCGCTATAATATTCGCCGTGGCAGGCGCGACGAGCACCGCATCCGCCCATTCGGCAAGCGCGATATGCGCGACATTCCAATGCTGCACCGGCGCCCACATATCGACAGCCACAGGATTCCCGCTGATCTCACGAAAAGTCAGTTCCGTCACGAACTCAGTCGCTTCCCGCGTCATAACGACACGAACTTCCGCGCCCGCTTTTCGGAGCCGGCTTACGACCTCCACCGCCTTGTAGGCGGCGATTCCGCCCGTGACGCCAAGAAGTATCTTTTTGCCCTGAAGCATTCTTACCGCTCCCGTATTATTTGATTCCGAGCTTGGTGCGCTCGTAACCGATTTTGTCCTCCACAACCTCAGCCAACGCGCGAGTAACATTTTTATTGGACGGCACTTTGACTTTGACCTGTGCACCGTCCAAAAGCTGACGCGCACGTTTCGCCGCCAA
>JAEEGK010032172.1_pt1 | contig 10277 bp, 8 predicted proteins | sample 8958771 | NCBI WGS metagenome assembly JAEEGK01 (sample SAMN16246547, study PRJNA631951) | gut metagenome | biome: gut microbiome; feature: rumen; material: SC-attached | host: Bos | place: Iran: Karaj | collected 2018-10 | reverse complement strand
AACCGCCTTATCAGGCCACCGTTGCCCGCTATACCGATAATTATATGCTGCTCATCAGCGGTTCTAAGGCATTCAGCTATGCTGGCGAGCGTATTGGTGTGGTCTGCATCTCCGATGCGCTGTTCCATCGTCATTTCGACGCCCTTGCCAAGCGTTATCAGGGGCTGCCCTTTGGTCCCGTTTTCTCTACGCGTATGCTCTATGCGCTGTCGTCGGGAACGAGTCACAGTGCCCAGTATGCGATGGCAGCCATGTTGAAGGCAGCCTACGAGGGACAGTATGACTTCCGTCGTGAGGTCAGTGTCTATGGCGAGCGTGCCCGCAAACTGAAGGAGATATTCTGTCGTCATAACTTCTACGTGGTCTACGATAAGGATCTTGATGAGCCAATTGCCGACGGATTCTATTTCACCATCGGCTATCCAGGAATGACCTCAGGTCAGCTTGCTCTCGAACTGATGTACTATGGTGTCTCGGCCATCTGCCTCATCACCTGTGGTAGCGAGCAAGAGGGCCTGCGCGTATGTACCTCGTTCATCGAGGATCACCAGTACGCCCTCCTCGAAGAGCGTATGCAGATCTTCGCCCAGAACAATCCGCGATAAAAGGAAAGTCAATTAATAATTGTTAGATCAATGAGAAGAACAAAACTTTGGGTGCTAGCCGTCATCATGTCGTTTGGCTTTGCATCTGTAACAATGGTATCATGCTCGAAAAACGATGACGAGAAGTCTGTTACAATCGTCAAGAAAGAGTATTTTCAATCGTGGAACCAATGTGAGGCACTAACGGCCTTGAAAAAGTATGTCGAGGACGTGACGAATCCGAAATCAGCCAACTTTATCAAGGTGGAAGACCGTATCGTCACTTTTGATATGGACGGTACGTTTGTGGGCGAACTTTATCCTACTTATTTCGAGTATAACATGCTCGAATACCGTGTGCTCGACGATCCTTCGTATCGAGATATCGCCCCTGACGATGTGCGTGAGGCGGCTCAGAATATCCGTGACTTCGTGCGTAATGGGAAACCACTGCCCGATCACTTCGACATGATTCACGCCAGAGCTGCTGCTAAGGCTTATGCGGGTATGACGATCGCTCAGTTCGACAGTTATGTGAAGGCGTATGCCAGCAAGCCTGCCAACGGCTTTAAGGGTATGACCTATGGCGAGAGCTTCTATAAGCCTATGCTCGAAGTCTTTGAGTATCTGAAGGATAATGGCTTTACCTTCTATGTTGTTTCTGGTTCTGACCGTTTTATCTGCCGCTCTCTGACGGAATCTCTTGGTATCGAGCCCAATAGGGTGATTGGTATGGATGTCTGGTATAATACGAGTCATCAAGGCTTAGAGGCTGGTGTAAATTACACGATGGGTAAGGGCGAAGACCTGATTCGTACAGACTCGCTGATTATCAAGAATCTGAAGACCAACAAGGTGCTTCAGATTTCTCAGGAGATTGGCAAGGTACCTGTCCTTTCGTTTGGCAACAGCGGTGGTGACTGTGCTATGCATAACTACTGTCTGAGCAACAAACTGCCTTGTGCTGCCTTCATGCTGATTGCCGACGACGAGGAACGTGATCACGCCAATCGTGAGAAGGCACTCCAGCTGGGTGAAAAATGGCGCAACGAAGGCTATCACGTGATCTCTATGCGTGATGACTTCAAGACGATTTACGGCGAAAATGTCATCAAGGTGGATTTCACTTTCTGAAACAGACTCTTAGGACATTTATATAAACAAGAAAACGGGATGCTCTCACGAGTGTCCCGTTTCCTGTGATCCGGTTGGGGCTCGAACCCAAGACCTACTGCTTAGAAGGCAGTTGCTCTATCCAGCTGAGCTACCAGACCAAAATTCAGTCTTTTAAGTAAATTCGGCTGCAAAGGTAAATAATTTATTTGAAATCTCCAAATTTTAGAGCGAAAATCCCTTGTTTCAGTCTGTAAATCGGATATAAGTGCGGTCGTCGAAGGAGTTTGAGCCCGCCACGAAGGCCTTTGTGGCCTTAAATGAACCGATATTCAACGGGTCTGACTCACGCTGTTGCTGTAGGCGCTGCTCGCTGTCTTCGAGGGTTGACTGGAGGAAAGGGTAGCCATCGGATGCCAGCACAATCTCGTTGGGCTGGAAGCCAAGGGTGATGACGGGCACCTTCGTCTCAGGGATGGGGAAGCCGTCGACAACGGCGAAGGTGATGTTCTGGTTGTGCATAACCTCAAGCATGCGTGGGATCATGGCTTCGCGAGCAGGGTCTGAGGCTTGCAACAGCGCAGCGGGCTTAACGCCTGATGCGAGCAGTTCGACGACGCGAGCTGCCCGCATCTCGGCCAGCTCTTGTTCGTAGGGCTTGGGATTGTCGAAGTACTGACCGTTAATTAGACAATGGCAGTCGCCTACGAGCCATACTTCGCGTCGCAGACGGCTGTAAATGACGACCGAAGCGCAGAGACGCTCCTCGGGATGGTCGTAGAGCTGTTGGAGTATCTGCTGGCTCTTGTCGCTGCGCAGGCTGCTGAGCAAGGGAAGGTAGCTCTCGCGGATGACGCGCGTGGCTCCGAGGCAGAACTGGTGGCACGTGGTGTCTTTGGGCATGCGTCGGATATAGCGACTGATAAGCTGCATGACGTAGCGGCCATTACTCATGGAGCGGTGATGGCGTCGCAGGGTCTTAGAGGTGGAGCCGTCGATGACGGCTATGAAATCATCGGTGACGATGATTCCGTCCTCGCTTGCCTTCTGGGGACTCTTTGCGATCTGACTTTGTTCGATGATTTTCATTGTGATTGGGCTTAGGCTTCGGACTGCTGGGGGCTGGCTGAATACCATTATACAGACGGGCGATAAGATCGGGACGCCCGATGCGTCGCAGGCTCTGCTCGATGGAGCGTCGCTCCTCGGGCTTGTACCAGAAGAAGTATTGTCGCTGGGCGAGCTTCTCGCGTGGGGTCTTGGCACTGAATACTTGTTCGAGTGTGTAGGGGTCGTAGCCAGTATACCAAGTTTCGGTAGCATTGGTCATCGGTGTTGGCGTGAAGTCCTGCACTTGTTCGAGGTGAAAATCGAGCTGCTTGGTGATGACGGCGAGCTCGGCCATATCGGCCTCGTGACAGCCTGGGTGGGAGGAGATGAAGTAGGGGATGATCTGCTGGTTCAATCCTTCCTCACGGTTAATACGGTCGAAGATACGCTTAAATTCGTAGAACTGCTGGAACGAGGGTTTGCGCATGAGTCGTAGCACATTGTCGGAGGTGTGCTCGGGGGCTACTTTCAGTCGACCTGATACGTGGCGGGTGATAAGCTCACGGGTGTACTGTTGGGCTGCCTGATTGGCGGCTTCGTCTTTGCTGCGGTAGAGCAGGAGGTCGTAGCGAACGCCGCTGCCGATGAAGCTGCGCTTAATGCCAGGCAGAGCATCGACGGCGTGGTAGATATCGAGCAGTTTGGAGTGATTGGTATCCAGGTTCGGGCATATCTGCGGATGGATGCAGCTGGGTCGTCGGCACTTCTCACAGGCATTGAGGTTGCGTCCGTGCATCCCGTACATATTGGCTGAGGGGCCGCCTAAGTCGGAGAGATAGCCCTTAAAGTCGGGCATTTCGATGACCTGCCTGACCTCGCGTAGAATGCTCTCCTTGGAGCGACAGGCTATGAACTTGCCCTGATGGGCGGATATGGTGCAGAAGGCACAGCCTCCGAAACAGCCTCGATGGATGTTGACAGAGTGCTTGATCATATCGTAAGCGGGGATGCGCTTTCCCTTATACTTTGGGTGAGGCTGACGCGTGTAGGGCAGATCGAACGAGGCATCGAGCTCGGCAGTGGTCATTGGCGGGTATGGGGGATTGACGACTACGCTGCGCGTTCCGATGCGCTGTATGATCCGTTGGGCATGCATCATGTTCGACTGTTCCTCGATATGTCGGAAGTTCTCGGCCTGTGCTCGTTTGTCGCGTAGGCACTCTTCGTGGCTGTGGAGCACGATGTCATCTTTTGTGATCTCGATATTGTCGGCCAGATAGACGGTCTGGGGTACATCACGCCATTCGCCAGGGGTGCGACGAGCCAGTTCGACGATGGGCTTTTCGCCCATGCCGTAGATGAGCAAGTCGGCACCAGAGTCGACCAGGATGCTGGGACGGAGCTTTTCCTGCCAGTAGTCGTAATGAGTCAGTCGGCGCAATGACGCCTCGATGCCTCCAAGTACGACGGGCACATCGGGGAAGAGTTCTTTCAGAATGCGGGTATAGACGATGGTGGGGTACTCAGGACGGAGGTCGTGGCGCCCATCGGGGCTGTAGGCATCTTCTGAGCGCAGACGTCGATTAGCGGTGTACTTATTAACCATCGAGTCCATGCAGCCTGGCGAGATGCCAAAGAAGAGCCTTGGGCGCCCCAACTTCTTGAAGTCTCTGTAGTCGCCGTGCCAGTCGGGTTGTGGCACGATGGCCACGCGGTAGCCTGCAGCCTCGAGTGTGCGTCCGATGACAGCAGCACCGAATGACGGATGGTCGACATAGGCATCACCCGAGAATAAGATGACATCGACCTCATCCCATCCCCGGAGTTCCAATTCCTTCTTTGTGGTCGGCAGAAAATCCGTCAGTCTATACTCCATCACTTTTCATTCTTCATTCTTCACTCTTCATTCTTCATTTAATTAAACGGTGTTCCCTGGAAGGCGCGAGTCGTCATGCCGAGGTTGTCGTTGCCACGATTCTTCCAGTTGATGTAGAGCAGCACGAGCTGCTGGAGTCCGAACGCCTTCATGTTTGGATGATAGATGACGTCGAGGCAGAGGTCGAGTAGGCTCTTGTCCTTACCAGCGTCGCCAGAGAGGAGCGAACGAATGTTCAGCTTGAGCTTGTCGAGTACTTGTTCGTCGACATAACCGTTGCTGTCGATGAGGTCGCGAAACAGTTGATACTTCTCAATAGTCTGCAGATGTTCGTCTGCGATTTCGATACTACGTGTACCAGATGAATTAGCTTGAATCTTCATAATGATTGATGTTATTAGTTGTTAATATGATGGTATCAAGAATTTGAGTATGCCGCGCATGAGAGCCGAGCGCTTTTGCTCAGACTTGATGCACTCGAAGGGGAAGCCGATTGTCATAGCCTTGTAGTCGTTACCATCGTAGGCGACACAGGCGCTGTAGTCGTCAGCGTAGAGCATGGCTGAGTAGGCAGGCTTTACAGGCTGCAGTACATCAGGGTGCGTTGCGGCATAGTGCTGCTCGTTGAGATGACGGTAGAAGCAGAACGTCGTACCCAGTCCAGAGATGGTGTCGCGTGCGAGCGAGTCGGTGTTCATACCTGTATAGTTGCATTTCAGTACGTCTTCGAGGAATCGTCGCTCGGATGGCATCTGCATATCAGCACCGATATAAGAGCCACTGACGAGCAGGGCACCACCTTTATCAGTGAAGAGTTGCAGGTGACGACGAAGCATCTCTGGGAAGGTCTTGTAAGGGCGCAGGGAATAACCGTCGTTGCGCTCGAGGCCGAGAATGAGATCGACCATTGTGTATTGTGTGGGCAGCACCTCGTTGGTAACAAGTGCCTCTGACGAGCAACTGGCGATCGAGATACGCTTGGCTGTGGCGATGGCCTTAGCGTGGGTACGGATATAATCGAAGTCGTTGCCGGCAATGAACTGTCCCATGAGTGTGTCGTTGGTCCATCCGAGTCCCTTACTGCCGTTCTTACCCATCGCTTCCTTTCGGAAGTTGGTCTGATAGCCCAGCCATCCTGCTGTGCGTCCGTAGGTGACTCCAGGATCGACCTCGAAGTCAAAGCCTTGCTCAGCTGAATTATCGCGCACGTGGGGCGAGGCCAGACGATGGAAGCCGTTGACGATAAGCACCGACTTTTGGGCTTCAGGGACATCAAAGCAGGATACCACCTCGCTGGGGAAACTTTCACCACCCTCGTTGACGGCAGCCACACGGAAGCTGTAGAGCTGACCTGGTTCGACAGAGAGTGTGTAGCTCGTTGCATCTCCTTTTATATAATAGCCATTGTCGAAGCCGCTCTGTCCGATGGCGGTATAGACGATATAACCTGTAGGATGCGCCGTAGGCTCATCGGGATCGTCGACTGGGTGCCAGCTGAGGCGAGCCTCACCATTGCCTACGAGTTCCACGCGCAACCGATTGGGCGTCAGTGGGGTGACGGTATAATCGGTGTGGTGCATACGGCAGATGTAACGCAGGAGAGCCTTGTAGACGCTGCGTGCAAAATCGAAGCGGAAGTTGGGATCCTGCGCATAGCGCATATCGGCAAAGTTCTGATGGGAGAGGGTCTCGAGGATGGCGCTGGGGATTGATGGGCAGCGCGCCTCTGAGTAGTTGCGGTCGTATAGCTCGCGCATCTGCCAGGAACCATAGAGGCGTCGCATATCGTTGGAGACGGAGTTGAGCAGCTCATCGGCCAGATCGCGTGAGACGAGGCGCGTGAGTCCTGTTCCGAGAATACTATCATTGAGATAGGTGGTGCAGACGGTGAGAGTTCCTGTATGAGATCGCCCGTCGCGAGTGAAGCCAGCATCGCTATGAACGGCGAGTGAGAGCTCGAGGGGCACATGGCGCCCTATGGTGTCGGGCATGAAGACAGATCCTCCAGCAAGCAGGTTGGCCATATAGCTACGGGCATTGATATCATCGCCATAATCGTCTTCGCCATTCTTAGTGGAGTAGACCTCCCAAGGCATGCCCGCCCACTGAGTATAGTAACGAGCCCCTTCGAGACATCGCGGCAGACCACTGATGGAGTTGCCTCGCTGAATGTTACCCATACCACCTCCGAAGCGTACAGCATCGGCTGTGACAACACCCTTATGATGGCGGCTGTCGTTGGCGAGTACTACACAGTTTCGACTGTCAGAACCGGCATCGAAATCGAAGGTGCCGAGATAGACCCATGTGGAACCACCCATCTGCTGATTGACACGGAACTCGGTAGGAATGCCCTGATGCCAGACGATGTAGTGGGCATCGTCGATGCTGCCCTCGACGGTTTGGTAGCTCACATAGACGGCATAGCGCCCTGCCTCTGGGATGGTGGGCTGCCAGGTGACGGTGCTCTTCTGTCGGCCTTTTCCTCCAACCTGAGCCCGACGGGCTGTTCCTGCACGGAATGGATTCTCGTGGTCAAAATAAGGATCAGTATGATAGGCGAAACCCACGGAGTCGGTAGTCTTCCAGAGATGTGTACCACTGATCTCATGATAGCCCAGTGGCGTGTCGTTGTCGACAATCACCTCATGGCGCTGCCAATCGCGCTCGCGAGGTGTGAACACGATGGCGCCAGCGCGCTCGAGCATAGGAATAAGATAGGGTATCACGATGGTCTGAGTGAAAAGGTCCTCGGTGGTGCCGAAGAGTTCTGGGCGCTGCCAGCACCATTCACCTTTGTTGATGTTGTAGTATCGTCCATGACTTGCCCAGAGGCAGAGGTGACGGTTCTGCAAGCCGTTAGTAATCTTATAGGGTAGGGAGGCGTTGCTCACCCAAGGCAGTCCCTTGTATTCGACATCACCCCAAGAACGACTGGCGTCAGGCTCCTGTCGCAGTCGATTAGCTACGAGCTGACCGATCTCCCATCCGCCTGTCGTAATCTTCAGCTTGTACTGTCGGCAGGTATCAGGCAGTAATTCGAGGATATCGTTATAGATATTCGCCGTAGTGGCAGGAGTGAAACTCTGTTCGCCGAAATGTGAATCAGCTGCCACCTCGATGATTTTCAGAGAGTCATCAATGGTCAAGCTCTTCAAGTGGGCTGATGAGCGAACAAGTTGTCCAGATGGTCTGTAGGATATGAAATATTGGTTTAGCTTGTCTTTGAGTTCCTTTTGCGGGTCGTTCTGTCGTCGTACTTTTGCCCTTTTGGCAGCAAAGGCGTCGTCGGCAGAAATCATCAGTATCGCGGCAAGGCAAATGGTTAAGATGTTTTTCATACTACAGTTCTCCGATGGTGAAGTTTTCGGGCTTTTTCCCCTTGAAGTCCTTAAAGTAAACTTTAATGTCACGCATATCCGCCTCAAGGTCGCCTGAGGGGATGATGGTCTTCGTACACTGGATGAGCTTGCGCTCGTAATCCAGTCCGTAGAGCAGGATGGGGATGCCAGCCTTGAGGGCGATAAAATAGAAGCCCTTCTTCCAGTCAGGGTTCTTGGAGCGTGTGCCCTCGGGGGTGATACAGAGGCGGAATACATCAGCCTGCTTGGCAGTCTCGGCCATTGCGTCGGTCATACTAGTGTGCTTCTGGCGAAAAACAGGAATGCCGCCCAGACTTCTGAAGATGGGTCCGAGGGGCCAGAAGAACCATTCTTTCTTCATGAGGAAATTACTCTGCACACCATGGGCACCAACATAGAGTTGCCCGATGAGGAAATCCCAGTTGCTGGTGTGCGGAGCCAGACAGAAAATACACTTCTGGGGTAACTGTTCCGTTACTTTATCAGTAAACCCCATGTGTTTGTACAAGAGCCAGTTACAAAATCTTTTCCACATGATTTATGCGCCGATTTGGTCGATGATTTCCTGAGCCTGTGCCGTGAACTTGTCAATCAGATCTTTATAATACTTCTTCGGGCTCATTCCTGGTTCTGGGTGGGACACGCGCTTAAGATACTCCGTACCTAATTTGATGATGGAGTTGAGCAGAGTCTCGGCCTGCTGCATCTGGTCTTCTGTGCCGTAAAGTGATACTGCTACTACTTCTGAGAAAATAACCTCACAAGTAGAGGTAATGCTCTTCTTAAGTTTTCTTTTGTTTGCCATATTTCTCTAATTTTGGGTTGATTTTGATACATTCAGTAAGCAAAGATAAGAAAAAAAACTGAGATAGCAACTTTTTCACACACAAAAAATATTAAATATGATGATTTTGTGTCGTTTTCATTCGTATTTTTGACAAAAATCATCTAATTTTGCACGTTGAAAATCGAAATTCATTCATTCTTAAACAAAAATAACGATTATGGAAAAAAGTGCATTGCAGATGGCGAGAGCTGCTTACCAGCCAAAGCTGCCTAAGGCTCTCCAGGGTGCAGTAAAAGTAAAAGAAGGTCAGCCCACCCAGAGTGTAGGTGACCAGGAAGAAATCAAGAAGTTGTTCCCCAACACCTATGGTATGCCTATCGTAGAGTTCGAGCCTGCTACGGAGGCTAACAATACGAAGTTGAACGTTGGTATCATCCTTTCAGGTGGTCAGGCTCCTGGTGGACACAATGTGATTACAGGTCTCTTCGATCAGATCAAGAAGCTGAACCCTGAGAATCGTCTCTATGGTTTCATCCTGGGTCCTGGCGGTCTGGTTGACCACAACTATATGGAGCTCACCAAGGACATCATCGATGAATATCGCAATACCGGTGGTTTTGATATGATCGGTTCTGGACGTACCAAGCTGGAGAAGGTTGACCAGTTTGAGAAGGGTCTGGAGATTATTCGTGAGCTTGACATCAAAGCTATCGTTATCATTGGTGGTGACGATTCTAACACCAACGCCTGCGTGCTGGCTGAGTACTATGCTGCCAAGAAGTATGGCGTACAGGTGATCGGTTGTCCTAAGACCATCGATGGTGACCTGAAGAACTCTCAGATTGAGACCTCTTTCGGTTTCGATACTGCTTGTAAGACCTATTCTGAGCTCATTGGTAACATCGAGCGCGACTGTAACTCTGCACGTAAGTATTGGCACTTCATCAAGGTGATGGGCCGCTCAGCTTCTCATATCGCTCTCGAGTGCGCTCTGCAGACACAGCCAAATATCTGTCTGATCTCAGAGGAGATCGAGCAGAAGGGTATGAGCCTCGACGATATCGTAGATTATATCGCTAACGCTGTGGTTGCTCGTGCTGCCGATGGAAACAACTTTGGTACAGTTATCATCCCTGAAGGTGTGATCGAGTTCATTCCTGCTATCAAGAAGCTGATTGCTCAGCTGAACGATGTACTGGCTATGCCTGAGGCAAAGAACCTCGACCGTCATGAGTCGATCGACTTCGTAAAGGCTCACCTCACTGACGAGAACCTTGCTGTATTCAACAGCCTGCCTACTGGCGTAGCCCGTCAGCTGGCTCTCGATCGTGATCCTCACGGCAACGTACAGGTTTCACTCATCGAGACTGAGAAGCTGCTCTCTACAATGGTAGCCCAGAAGCTCGAGAAGATGAAGAAGGAAGGCAAGTATGTTGGTAAGTTCGGTACTCAGCACCACTTCTTCGGTTATGAGGGCCGTTGCGCTGCTCCTTCTAACTTCGATG
>JAEEGK010032171.1_pt1 | contig 10277 bp, 4 predicted proteins | sample 8958771 | NCBI WGS metagenome assembly JAEEGK01 (sample SAMN16246547, study PRJNA631951) | gut metagenome | biome: gut microbiome; feature: rumen; material: SC-attached | host: Bos | place: Iran: Karaj | collected 2018-10 | reverse complement strand
CATCGGCAAGAACGTGCTGGTCTGCGGCGGCGGCAACGTGGCCATGGACGTGGCCCTCACCGCCAAGCGCCTGGGCGCGGACAAGGTCACCCTGATCTGCCTGGAGAAGCGGCATGAGATGCCCGCCTCCAAGGAGGAGATCGAGCGGGCCGAGGCCGAGGGCGTGGAGATCTACAACGCCTGGGGCCTGGGCGGCGTCATCACCGACGACAAGGGCCAGGTCATCGGCTTCGATGCCAAGCGCTGCACCTCCGTCCGGGATGCCAACGGCCGCTTCAACCCCGTCTATGACGAGGACGAGCGCTGGAAGATCGACTGCGACTACATCATTCTGGCCACCGGCCAGGCCGTGGACATCAGCTTCCTGGGCGACAAGTTCCTGGAGCAGCTCAAGAGCGCCCGCGGCCTCATCAACGTGGACCTGAGCACCTTCAAGACCAGCCGCAAGGGCATGTATGCCGCGGGCGACGTGGCCACCGGCCCCAACATCGCCATCCGCGCCATCAACGGCGGCCGCATCGCCGCCCAGAACATGTCCAAGGAGCTGGGTGTGGAGATCCCGGTCCAGACCATGACCCGGGACTTTGTCCACTGCGATACCAATGGCATCGGCGAAGTCAAGGCCACCCCCCAGCCCGAGCGGCCCCAGGCCGAGCGGAACCTTGTGGACGAGGACGCCTTCTCCTTTACCCCGGAGGAGTTCGAGCGGGAGATCCACCGCTGCATGAACTGCGCCTGCTACGCGGTCAACCCCAGCGACACCGCGCCGGCCCTCATCGCCCTGGGCGCGAAGGTGGTCACCACCAAGCGGACCCTGGACGCGGAGGACTTCTTCCAGGTGAACATCCTCTCCAACTCCAAGCTGGACAAGGACGAGATCGTCACCGAGATCCAGATCCCCGTGAAGGCGGAAAAGAGCGTGTACAAGCGCTTCGCCTTCCGCAAGGCCATCGACTTCCCCGTGGTGAACCTGGCCATCTCCGAGACTGCCGACAAGCAGTACCGCGTCTGCCTCAACGCCGTGGCCCCCGTGCCCCATCGCTGCTACGATGCGGAGAAGATCCTGAACGGCAAGGACATCACCCCCGAGCTGGCCGAGGCCGCCGGCGAAGCCGCCGTGGCGGACGCCGAGCCCTTCGAGGCCAACAAGTATAAGATCCAGATCGCCAAGACCCTCGTGAAACGCACCCTTCTGGGTATGTAAAAAACAGCGTTCCGGGACCCCGCCGCAGACGCGGCGGGGTCCCTCTGCGTCTCTGCGCTTCTTTTCAATACTTCGGAAAAAAGGATTGCAGGAAGACCGCGACAGGAATATAATATACTGAAAAGTTCCTATCCAGACCGACGTTTCCACGACCTGCCCGGAGACCGTACGGCGGCACCCGTGGATTGAGGTGAAAACATGGACGAGGTACGTATAGAGAGCCCCGGGGTAAGATGGCTGCGGATTTTGCAGCTGGTGCTGCTCTGCGCCGTCGGCATCCTGATCAATTATCTGGGCTCCATGCTGGCCGCCGCGCTGGATCTGCCCCTGTATCTGGACTGCCTGGGCACCGTGCTGGTGGCAGCCCTGGGGGGCTACATCCCCGGCATCGTGGTGGGCTATCTCATCAATCTGATCAAGGGCATCAGCGACGGGGCTTCCGCCTACTATGGCATGCTGAGCGTCATGATCGCGGTGGTCACCGTCATCATAGCGGACCGGGGCTGGTTCCGGCGGGTGACGGGCTGCATCTGGGCCGCGGTGATCTACGCGCTCATCGGCGGCGGCCTGGGCAGCGTGCTGACCTGGTTCCTCTACGGCATGGGCTTCGGGGACGGGATCTCCGCGCCTCTGGCCCACCGGCTCTACGAAAGTGATTTCGGCACCGTCTTCATGTCCCAGTTCACGGCGGACGTCATTGTGGACCTGCTGGACAAGGCCATCATCGTCCTCCTGGCGGCGATCATCCTGCATCTGATTCCGGCGGACGCCTCCCGGCAGATGCGCTTCGTGCTTTGGCGGCAGCGGCCGCTGACCAGGGAGGAGCAAAGCAAGGCCCGCCACATGCGCACCCGGGGCACCTCTCTCCGGATCCGGATCATCATCCTCCTGTTCGCCGCCCTGCTGACCGTGGTGAGCGTAACGGTGAGCATCTGCTTCAACCTTTTCCATAAGGCTACGATCGAGTCCCACGCCTATATGGCCCAGGGCGTGGCGAACGTGGCGGCGGAGGCCGTCGATCCGGACCGGGTGGACGAATACCTGGCTCTGGGGCACGCCGCTCCCGGCTACGACGCGGCGGAGGCGCAGCTCGTCAGCATCCGGGACAGCGCGGGGGACATCGAATACGTCTACGTTTACCGCATCCTGGAGGACGGCTGCCACGTGGTCTTCGATCCGGACACGGAGGACCTCCCGGGGGAAGAGCCCGGCACGTTGATTCCCTTTGACGAGGCCTTCCTGCCCATGCTGCCGGAGCTGCTGGCGGGACAGCCCATCGATCCCATCGTCTCCAACGACTCCTACGGCTGGCTGCTGACCGTATATCGGCCCCTGATCGACAGCAGCGGGAAATGCGCCGCCTACGTGGGCGTGGATATCTCCATGGTGGACCTCATCAACACCGAGAGCAGCTTCATAGCCAGAACGGTCTCCCTTTTCTTCTCCTTCGCCCTGCTGGTGATCGCCATCGGCCTCTGGCTGCTGGACAGCCGCCTGATCCTCCCCCTGAACTCCATCGCCCTGGCGGCGGGCAGATTCGCCTACGGACAGGACGTGGACGAGGAGCTGAACGTGGAAACCATCCGCAGCCTGGAGATCCGCACCGGGGATGAGATCGAAAACCTCTACATGGCCCTGTACAAGACCTCGGAGGACATGGTGCAGTATGTGAAGGATGTAGAGGAGAAAAACGCCACCATCACGCGGATGCAGGACAGCCTGATCGCCGTCCTGGCGGATATGGTGGAGAGCCGCGACAAGCATACCGGCCATCACATCAAAAAGACCGCAGCCTATGCCCGCATCATCATGGAGGAGATGCGCCGGGAGGGCATCCACACCGAGGAGCTGACAGATGAGTATATCAGCGACGTGGTCCGCTCCGCCCCCCTGCACGACGTGGGCAAGATCGAAGTGCCCGACGCTCTGCTGAACAAGCCGGGCAAGCTCACAGACGAAGAATTTGCCCAGATGAAAAACCACACCATCGCCGGCAAGAAGATCATCGCCCGCTCCGCCGAGGCGGTGGCGGAATCCGATTATCTGAAGGAGGCCGAGCAGCTGGCGGCCTACCACCACGAGCGCTGGGACGGCAGGGGTTACCCCTACGGGATCTCCGGCGACGAGATCCCCATTTCCGCCCGGGTCATGGCCGTGGCCGACGTGTTCGATGCGCTGGTATCCAAACGCAGCTACAAGGAGGGCTTCCCCATCGAGAAGGCCCTGGATATCATCAGAGAAGGGATCGGGAGCCAGTTCGATCCCCAGGTGGCCGAAGCCTTCCTCAAAGCCGAACCGGAGATCCGCAGGGTTGCCATGGAAAACAAAGCCCTGGAAGAACAATCGACGGCGCAGACTTCCGAAGCCGGATAAAAGGCCGGAGAGCGCTCCTGACCCTTTCCCGGAGAACAAAACAAGGCCGTCGGCTTGGCCGACGGCCTTATTTTGTTCTCATCAAATATTTCTATTCCGCTGCCTCCATGAAATACAGCCGGGAGGAGAAGTCTCCGAAATAACGAACGGTCTCGTCGTAGCCGGTGCCGGAGAAGCCCTGCTTCAGCTTCACCCCGGCCATGAGGGTCTCCCCGGAGGCCGTGCAGTCCTCCGTCTCCCCGGGCATGGTCACCGCCCGGGCGATCACGTTGTGCAGCAGGGAATCCTGCTTTACGTGGACGGGGACCACCGTGTTTACCAGGCTGCCGAAGCGTTTGATGTTCAGGCGCTGTTCCTCGTTGCAGAAGCGATAGAGGGCCTCCGGCAGAAGACCCTTGGGGAAATAGCGTTCAAACTGCGTGTTGGGTCGGGCGAGCTCCTGCAGCAGCAGGCCCACGGCCCGCTTCCCGTCCCGGCTGACGCAGGTCCATTCGTGGATGTTCCCGCTCCGTCCCCGGTAAAACTCCCCGAATTGAAAGACCTCCCGCCACTCCTTGTAAAGGGCGATGCGCTCGGACAGGGCCCTGCGCTGGTCCCGGTTCAGGTCTCGCAGATCCAGCTCGCAGCCCAGAAGCCCGAAGGACGCTACGTTGAAGCGGGTGTCCTCCGGCGTGGTTCGCAGGGTCTGGTGGTTGGGGCAGGCGGAAACGTGAGCGCCCACGGTGGAAAGGGGGTAACCGTAGCTGTAGCCCTCCTGTATCCGCGCGCGGCTGACGGCGTCCGTATTGTCGCTGGCCCAGATCTGGGGAAAATAGGCGAGGATGCCCAGGTCGAAGCGGTTGCCGCCGGAGGCGCAGCCCTCGAAGAGAATGTGGGGGAAGCGGCCGGTCAGCTCCCGTAGCACCCGGTAGAGGCCGATACAGTAGCGGTGAGCGACTTCTCCCTGCCGCTCCGGCGGCAGACAGGGGGAATAGGCGTCGGAGAAGATGCGGTTGAAATCCCACTTCACATAGCGGATGTCGGCGGAGGAAAAGACCTCCGCCATTTTTTCGATCAGGAAATCCTGCACCGCGGGATTCGCCAGGTCCAGCAGCCGCTGATGCCGCCCCTCGGAATGGGGCTTGCCGGGAATGGCCATGGCCCAGTCCGGGTGGGCTTCATAGAGCCTGCTGTTGACGTTCACCATCTCCGGCTCCACCCAGATGCCGAAATCCAGCCCCAGGTCCCGGAGCTTTTGCCCCAGTCCCGCCAGCCCGCCGGGAAGCTTTTTCAGGTTCACGTCCCAGTCCCCCAGGGAGCGGGTGTCCTCGCTGCGCTCGCCGAACCAGCCGTCGTCCATGACGAAAAGCTCGCAGCCCAGCTCCTTTCCCGTCCTGGCCAGGCTGAGCAGGCTGTGCTCGGTGAAATTGAAGTAGCTGGCCTCCCAGCTGTTCAGGAGTACGGGGCGGGGCCTGTGCTTCCATTCTCCCCGCACGATATGCTCCCGGACGAAGGCGTGCATGTTGCGGCTCTGCCCGCCGAAGCCGCGGGAGGAATAGGTCATCACCGCCTCAGGCGCCTCGAAGCTCTCCCCCGGCGCCAGCAGGAAGCGGAAGCCTTGGGGATGGATGCCGCTGAGGACCCGGGTCTTCCCGTAGGCGTTTACCTCCACCGTTTCATAGTGATTGCCGCTGTAGATGAGATTGAAGCCCCAGCAGTCGCCGCTGTCCTCCGTGGCCGCCGGATCGTGGAGCATGAAAAAGGGATTCATGCGGCTGGAGGAGCAGCCCGCCCGGGATTCCATGACGAAGCGCCCCGCGGGGAGGGTGAGGGTGCTCCGGTCCATCTCCCGCACCCATGCCCCGTGGAAGCAGGTGATCGCCCAGGGGGAGTCGGGCAGGTCCAGCTGCAGGCTGAGCAGCCGTTCCAGCTCCACCGGCTCCCGGGAGCCGTTCAGCAGCCGAGCGCTGCGGCAAATGCAGTCGCAGTCGGGATATACGTAGTAGTGGAGCTCCAGCGTCAGCCCGTAGGAGGCGTCCTTCAGGGTGAGCGTCAGCCGGTCCACGTGCCCGTGCTCCGCGTATGAGCCGGGAAGGGTGCGGAAGGGGGGCTTGTCGCAGGCGAGCTCCGCGGAGACGAAAAGGAAATCGCAGGTGCGGCTCCCGTCGGCATGGACGAGTTCGACGAAGGGCTCCCGGATGTCGCCCTTGCCGGGGCCGGACATCTCCAGGCAGAGGTCCTCCAAAGTCAGGGCCCTGTGTTCCCCATCGTAGGAGATCACGGCTCCGGGCTCGAAGCTGCGCTTCTCCGTGAGGGACGTGAGACCGGAAGCGTTCTCCGCTGAGATGTGCCGCCCGTAATACAGATGCTCCAGGTGACCCGAGGGGAGGACCCGGAAGGCGTAAGTGCTGCCGGGGGTCTCCAGCAGAAAGACGGGGTATTCTCCTTCCAGACGGCGGATCATGTCCTTCCCTCCTTTCTGGCCTTCACCTCGCCGGCGATCTGAGCCACTTTTTCATCCGTGAGAAGATAGCGCTTGCGGAACCAAAGGAAGGCGGCAGCCAGACCGACGATGGGGATCACCGCCATCGTGAAGCGCAGCCCCGCTTTTGCGCTTTGGGACACGCCCAGAGACCAGTCCACCAGCTTGTCCGCTTCGCTCACCTCGGTACCGGACTGCAGGTGGTTCACGCTCAGGCAGACGGAGGCTGCAAGAGCCGCCACGCCGGAGGCCAGCTTCACCACAAAGGTCTGCATGGAGAAGATGACGCTCTCGTCCCGCCGGTCGTTTTTCAGCTCCCCGTAGTCCACGGTGTTGGCCAGGAAGACGGTGGTGATGACCGAGAGCATGCCGTTGGCGGAGAAGATGAAGAAGGCGGGAACGAAGAGGATGAAAACGGTGGACATGGAGGTGAAGGTCAGCACCAGCAGCACGGCATAGCCCGCGACGGCCATGCCCAGGCAGATGTAGAAGATCTGCAGGGTGCTGAACCACCGGCGCAGCAGGGGGTAGAAAGCCATCATGCTCAGCACCTGCATGGCCCCGCCGAACATATTGAAGAGCACGTAAGCGTCGTTCCAGCCGGTGGTGCCGAAGTCGTATTTGAAAAAGTAGATCACCAGGTTGGAGGTGATATAGATCGACGTGTTGATGAGCACGATGGTCACCGTCACGGTCATGGCCTGGTCGTTCTGCACCAGCGCCCGGAACATCTGCCCTACGGAAACGGTTTCCATTCCGGCGGTGGACTTCTCCTTCACGTTCAGGCAGGTGAGCACCGTAAAGACGATGAACAGCACCGCAACCAGCAGACTGAACCACTTGAAGCCCACGATCTCGATGGCCCTGGCCCCGGCATCGGCCCCTGCGAAAGCGTTGCCGAGGGCGGGCACCAGCATCATGGTGAACACGGTGACGATGGCGCTGCCCACGCCGGCGCTGGTGCGGGCCAGGGTGGTGAGGCTTTCCCGCTCCCGGCCGCCTTCGGTGAAGGCGGGGATCATGGACCAGTAGGGAATGTCCATCATGGTGTAGGTGACGCCCCAAAGGATATAGAAAACGGCGGCGTAAGCCACCAGCCCGGCGGCGTCCATCCTGGGCGGCGCGCTGAACATGAGAAAGAGCACCACGGCGTTCGTCAGGGTCCCGATGAGCAGCCAGGGGCGGAATCTGCCCCAGCGGGTGCGGGTCCTGGCCACGATCACCCCCATGACGGGATCGTTGAAGGCGTCGAAGACCCGGGCTGCCATGAGGATGACGCCCATGGCGATGGCGTTGACCCCCAGCAGATCCTGAAAATAATAGAGCACATAGCTGGCCGAGAGCATATAGACCATATCCTTGCCCACGGCGCCCAGGGCATAGGAGAGCTTCGCTTTCGCGCTCAGCTTCCGGGTGGATTCCATAGCTTCCGTCTCCTCTCTTTCGCCGGATTGTCGCGTATTCCCGGCAATATGGATGCGATGCACTTCCATTATAATACAGCCGGCGAAGGAAGGCAACGCCCGGCCCCGCCTCCGGAGGCCGAAAAAAGCCCCGCATCCGTTGAGGATGCGGGGCCGGCAGATTTCGCGGTTCAGGGCGTGTAGTATTTCAGGATGTCCAGGGATCCGGCGTTCCGGGCAAAGGCGCCGATGGAGGACATGCTCACCATCTTGGAGTTGTCGAAGGCGAGGCCGTAGAACACGCCGCAGTCGTGCATGGTGCGCAGGTTCATGAGCACCGTGCCCTGGCCGCCGGCGGAGGTCTCCTCCACCCAGCTCATGATATAGACGTCCTTGCGGAGCTTTACGTATTCGCAGGGGGAGGACCACACCATGCCGCCCTCCTGGTTGTCCAGATAGATGGTCCAGGAATAGGCCCAGGGGGAGGTGTAGACGTGCATGCTGGTGAGGCCCGCGTCCCCGCCGGAGTAGTTCCAGGTAAAGGCGCGGCCCACCAGGTCCGTGGTGCGGGTGTGCCTGAGCCGCTCCGGCGGCGTGACCCCATCCGCCTCCAGCACGCCGAAGAGGAGGTCATAGCCCACCTCCCGGTTGGCGTAGCCGTTGCCGATTTTGGAGTGGAAGACCGTGGCGAGGCCGTTTTTGAAGTCCACGGCGGCGATGATGCCCCGGCCATAGGGCGTGCCGGTCTGCACATGGGCGAACATGATGAGGTCCTCGTCCGGCTCAAAGGCCTTGTAGGTCTCGTCGTGCCAGCGGCGGGCGCCCGCCTCCCGCCAGCGAAGGGTGCTGAGCCCGGTGAACTGGTATTCCCAGGCGGGGCCGTCGTCCATTTTCAGGGTGAGCTTTTTCCCGATGAGGTAGGGGCTGTCCGGCATGGAGTTGCCCGAGGGCATGATGGTCTCGTCCACGATGGGGAAGGAGTGGGGTTCCTTGCCGGCGTTCTTCGCCTGGGCCTCCGTGATGTCCGGATATTCGCCGTGGACCCGGTAAACGGGCCTCCGGCCCTTGGTGACGCCCTCCCTCAGCACCATGCCGCCGAACTTCTCCACGTCGTAGTTTCCACCGTAATCCGTGAACTTTCCGAAGGTGGCCAGCTGTCCGGCCATCTCCCCGTCGGCGGTGAAGAGCCGCCAGTCCAGCCTGTCCGCCTCATCGAAGCCCAGGCGGACGCCGATCTCCTTCATCTGGAAGAGGTCGATCACCGCCAGGACGAAGGTGCCGGAGAACTCCGCCTCGTTCCGGGCGTAGATGAACTGCTCGTCGTTGATCTTGATGTAGTCCGAGGGGAAGGCCACCGTGACGCCCCCGTCCGGGGCGGTGAGCTGCACCATGGTGGAGTAGTAGCAGGAGTTGGAGACGATGAGGAGCTTTTCCCCCCGGTCGTCCGTCCACACGATGCCCTTGTTCTCAAAGCGGCTGGTGAAGCCGTGGCGCGCCTGGGGCTTCTTTGCGCCGCTTTCGGACAGACAGCCGAAGTAGACCTCCCGCTGGGACTCCCGGGCGTCCTTGAAGTTCGGGTCGCTGAACCAGGTCTCGAAGACGGTGGCGAGGCCGGTCTTCCGGTCCAGCACCAGGTGGTAGGCGGTCTGGGTGCCGGGGAGCAGGCAGCTCACCAGCGTGAGGTTTTTCAGCTGCAGCGCGCCGTACTCCGTCTCCACGGCCTTCTTCCCGCCCACGGAGAGGCGGAGCTTCCCGCCGGAAAAGGCGAAGCGGAGCTTCGGCCCCTTGTCCAGGGCGATGGTGAATTCTTCCCCGTCCAGCTTCGGGGCGGGGGAGGGCTGCGCCGGAGCGCCGGCGGCGGCCAGCTTGCCTGCGATCTGCTCGCTGCTGAGGTCGCTGTACTTCGTTCGGAACATGGTTGTTTGTCTCCTTTCCAGTTATGCCTGATCCCCTGCGCCCGCGCGCCGGGGCGTGACTTACCCGGAGCGGTCTTGCCCGATCATTTCAGCAGGTCCAGCTGCCCCAGACCCACGTTCCCGCCGGAGATGAGAAAACAGACCTTCCGGTCGGGAGCAACGGGGAGCCTGCCCTGGAGAACGGCGCCGGTCCCGATGCAGGACGAGGGCTCCGCCAGCAGCTTCCCCTCCAGGAGCAGCAGCTTCATGCCCTGCAGAGTGAGGTCATCGTCCACGGGCACGACGCCGTCCGCATACTCCCGGACCAGAGGGAAGCAGAGCTCGCCCGGCGTGTCCGAGAGCAGGGCGTCTGCGGCGGTGTCGCGCCTCTCGACGGTGACCGGCCTTCCCGAAGCCAGGCTGCGGCTGTAGCGGGGCAGCGCCGCCGGCTCCGCCCCATAGACCAGGGTGCGGGGGAAGAGAGCTTTGACGGCGGCGGAGACGCCGCCCAGCAGGCCGCCGCCGCTGACCGGCACGACGAGCATATCCAGGTCCGGACACTGCTGTGCCAGCTCCAGGCCGATCGTCCCCTGGCCCGCCATGACCTCTTCGTCGTTGAAGGGCGGGATCATGGCCGCGTTCCGTTCCCGGCAGAGCCTCTCCGCCGTCCGGAACCGCTGGGACGCGTCGCAGAGGACGACCTCCGCGCCGAGGGCGCGGATGCCCTCAATCTTGACGGCGGGCGCCGTGCGGGGCATCACGATCAGCGCCGAGGTGCCCAGCAGCTTCGCGCCGTAGGCGACGGCGCGGCCATGGTTGCCGGAGGAAGCGGCCACCACGCCGCTACTGAGCCGCTCCGGGGGCAGGGAGAGCAGCCTGCTCATCGCGCCCCGCAGCTTGAAGGCCCCGGTGATCTGCATACACTCGGCCTTGACGTAGAC
>JAEEGK010032168.1_pt1 | contig 10278 bp, 11 predicted proteins | sample 8958771 | NCBI WGS metagenome assembly JAEEGK01 (sample SAMN16246547, study PRJNA631951) | gut metagenome | biome: gut microbiome; feature: rumen; material: SC-attached | host: Bos | place: Iran: Karaj | collected 2018-10 | reverse complement strand
TCACCGGTTGTTCTGGTACTAATAGTTTTTAAAGGGATTTTAAATAAATGTTGAATAAAATCAGAAAACAATTGCACATCAATATTTTTATTTATGATGTTTAAGTAATAATTTCTAATAAAACTATAAATAGTTTTAAGTAACATAAATAACAAGAAAATATATATTAAAAAAATCGTAAAACTATGATTAATATTACCAACTTGTTCATATAATACTTTAAAATAAAAACCAGAAATGATAGTAAATATAATAAGTAAGATACTAGCGATAAATAATCTAATTATTATATTCTTATTACTTTTGATAATTCGTATAAATAATGAATAAATATTAGTGCCTTTTTGTTGTAAAACTATTGAATGCTTTGGACTTAGTTCAATTACAACACCAGTAAATATTTTGTTGAAGTCATCTCGACTCATTATAACTTTTCCCTTACTTGGGTCCATTATAATCAATTTGTTTTGATGACATTCATAAACAACCATAAAATGACATAAACCATTTTCATATTGGACATGAACAATTACTGGTAACTGGTTTTGAAATGTATAATCTAGATCTTTTTTGGCCAATACATCAAAACCATATTTTTCCGCAGCCTTCTTTAAATGAAAAACAGTGGTTCCTTCAAGTGAAGTATAAGTGTCCTGCCGAATTTTTTCTAAAGAAACGTATCCATCATAATACCTAATTACAGACTGAAGCGAGCATGCTCCACAATCCTTAATTTCGGTTTGACGTACAATTATCATCTTTTTCATTTTATATTTATCCTCCCTTCACTCTCATATATATCCCGTTATATATTCATTTCCTTTTTTTGACTCTCAAAAATTTTTTTGCGCCAAAATTTAACGCAATTTTTACTTTATTGTTGTCATCAATTTACATGGAATATTTTTACAAAGAAAACATATTCTTTAACATAGAAAGTTGGTTGAATATAATGATAAATAAACAAAACCTTTGGTTCATTACTCTCTTCTCTTTGATCATTATTCTATGTGTTTATTATGTATCAATACCAGAAAAATCTCTTGTATCAATGGTTAGTAACACCAATAGTTTATCGGAAGTTATTGAGATTAACGAAGCCGATGTTTTAATTGCTTTAAAAGCTTTAGAGGAAGAAAAAATATTAAGCGCTATGGAAACCGCTACTGAACAATTATTAAATGATTCATCATCTATAAAGGATAAAAATGAAGCCTATTTAAAGCTTCAAAGTCTCAAAACCCAAAAAGGACAAATGCAAAAAATTGAAAAAATATTAAAGGATAAATTTAATATCAACACATGTGTAGTAATTAATGATAATACTATTAATATTACCGTATCTGGTAAAGATTTAGGTATCGATAAAGTTAACCAAATAATTAATGAAGTACAAAAACTATATGATGATCAAAAATATATAACTGTTAAGTTCCAAAAATAACGAACTTTCCATAAAAATACTCATAAAATAATATGAAAGCGAGTATCAAAATGGAAAGGAATTTATTAACCAAAAGAGAGCAAGAAATATTTACCCTACTTATAAATAATTATTCAACAAAAGAAATTGCCCAAAAATTGTTTATTAGTGAAAAAACGGTGCGCAACCATATATCGAATGTTATGCAAAAACTTGGCGTTAAAAACCGTTGCAACGCCGTTATTGAACTATTAAAATTAAATGCTTTAGAAATAGAATAAAAGCCCCCTGGGCTTTTTTGCATATTACTTGATATTATTAAATATATTTAATTAGGTGATTCTGGATGCTAAAAAAAAGCGCGATTCGAAGAATTTTCATTTCCTCTTTTGCTTTGTTATTATTAACTATTATTTATTTAATTCCCTCAAAAACGGAAAATGAAAAACCCAATATTATTTATGAATCCTTAAAAGATATTCCCGTTTATCTACAAAATCAAAGCGATTATGTTTTTCGTATCAATATTCCATCTTATAAAGATGATATTGAATATATTATTGAACTCCTTACTATTAATGGTAAATATCATGCTCAAATACCTAAAGGATTTAAAGCTGTCATTCCACAAAATACCGAACTAATTGATTATTCAATAAAAGATAATATTATAAATTTAAATTTTTCTTATCATCTACTTGACGTTCAAGAAGAAGATGAAGAAAAACTGATAGAAGCTTTGATTTATTCTTTGTGCGAAATTAAAGAAATCAACGGAATTAAAATTTTTATAAATGGTAGCCAACTTACTGAACTCCCCCATTCGCATAAACCTTTACCTGAAATACTTAATTATGAATATGGAATCAATAAAGATTTTTTCTTAAATAGTCTCAAGAATACTGAACAAATAACGGTTTACTATCCAGGAAGTTATTTAAATACTAACTATTATATACCAATTACAAAGATTACAAATAAAGGTACATCAAAAATTGAAGTAATAGTTAACGAATTAAAAGCAACTCCATATATTAATGCCAATATTCACAGTTTTTTGAAAGCGTCTTTCGAATTACAAGAATATGAAGTATTAGAAAACTCAATTAAATTAACTTTTAACAATGAAGTTTTAGCCGGTTTAAATAATAATGACATCGAAGAAGAATTAAAATATGCCCTAACTCTATCGATCAGAGATACTTATAATATCCATGATATAACCATTGATATTAATTAAAAATGCTTGATATTATGGGCCATTTGTTATATAATCATCTTGCTGATGCCCTCGTAGCTCAGCTGGATAGAGCAACCGCCTTCTAAGCGGTCGGTCGCTGGTTCGAATCCAGTCGAGGGTACCATTTGGAAATCTGCTCGAACTTTTATAGTTCAGCTTAAGATATACGGCTAATCCGAAAGGATTAGTTTTTTTGTGTTTACAAAAAACATCCTAAAAAGAAAGGATGTGGTCTAATGGTAAATATTATTAAAGAAGAATTGCCAATGGAAGAACAATTAAGAAAGAAGCTCAATATAATATTTGATTTTGCAAATGTAAAACCAACTATTATAAATGGGAATATTAGAAAGATTGATAAAACCAATTTAACCTACATTGAACCAAATCGAATAATTGTTAAGGACAAGACTTTTCTAATATTTAATTATTCTAATGAAGTATTTATCGAAAATTTATCAAATAAGATAAAATTATCAGATTTAGAAGATTACTTGAAAAGTTGCTAAACTATTGACTTATTTTAAAAAAATGATATTATAAATAACCAATGAAAGAGGTATTCTCTAGAAATGGAGGTACATCGATGATAAAAAGCAAACACAAACAAATAAAATTTTATAATATGAATTATTTAGAGGAGTCAGTAGTACATAGACTTATAGGTGCTACTTTCTCCTCTTTTTTATTACTTATACGAAAGGAAATATTAAATGAATAAATTTGAATTAAATCCAACAATACAAGAAATTATAAATATAAAGTATGTAGAAGTATTGATGGACAAGTTATATAAAGAAGAATTAATTACTACAAAAGAACATGAATTACTTATTGCACAATGTGAAAAAGAATTAAAAAAGAAAATTAAAGAATGGGAGGTATTGAATGGAAGTAAAAATAAAGATTGATAAAGAAACTCATGAACTAATAAAAAAACTAGCACAAGATAAAAATTTAACTATGAATCAACTAATGATTAAATTATTAGAGTTTGGATTACTTAAGGAGATGAAGAATAATGAATGAACCTGAAAGATTATGCGGTTTATACATGAGAGTATCAACTGAAGACCAAGCAAAAGAAGGATTTAGTTTACCAGAACAAAAAGAACGATTAGAAGCATTATGTAAGTTTAAAAATTGGAAGATAATTGATTATTATGAAGATGCTGGTATTAGTGCTAAAACTGGAAATCATAGACCTGAATTCGATAGAATGATAGAAGATGCCAAGAAAGGCAAAATAAACACTGTCATAGCTTTAAAGTTAGATAGACTAACAAGAAGTATATATGACTGGGAAAACATGCTTAATATGTCTGAAAAATATAAATTTGACTTAGTATGTGCTAATGATGAAATCAATACAACAAATGCTAATGGTAAAATGATTACTAGAATTATGATGTCAGTATCACAAAATGAAATTGAGAGAACATCTGAAAGAACTAAAGTCGGTATGGCTGGTGCTATTAAACAAGGTCATATTCCAGGATTGTGTCCTATTGGTTATCGTAGAACTCCAAATAAAACTATTGAACCAGATCCATTAACTAAAGATATTGTTATAAGAATATTTAATTTATACTTTGAGGGTAAATCTTATAGCACTATTGCAAATATACTTAATGAAGATAAAGTCTTAAATAAAACTAATTGGAGAGATGTAAGAATATTAAAAATTCTATCTAATCCAATTTATAAAGGAGATTATGTTTCTGGTAAGACAGTTGGAAGACCAATCTTCTATGAGAATGTTGTTGAACCATTAGTAAGTAAAGAACTATGGGAAAACTGTCAAGCACAAAAGAAAAAGAATCAAAAAAATTATATGAGAACACAACACTATATCTTTTTACAAAAACTAAGATGTCCTCAATGTGGAAGAATACTTGCTGGTGGAGCTTCACATAAAATAAAAGCTGATAAATGGTATTTCTATTATAGATGTGAAGATTGTAAAAATAATATTAAAGAAGAAATAATTGAAAAGTCAGTAAAGAATATGTTAGCTGATATTCTTGAATATGATAATGTCGTAAATGAATTCTTCTTGCCAGTATTAAAAGCAAAAGTAGATAATCCAAAAGATATATTAGAAAAAGAATTAAAATCTTTACATAATAAAAAAGATAGAATTAGAAAAGCATATATTGATTCACTCTTCTCTGAAGAAGAATATAAAGAAGAATTAGGAATAATTGAAAGTCAAATTGAATTAGTAAATTCTAAATTATTAGAAAATGCTCAAAGTGAACAATTAAACTTTACTCCAGAAGATATTCTATTAAAGAGAGATATGAATTATATAAATCATTTAAAACTACCAATATCTTATTATGCTTTTAATAAGTGTTGGGAATTATTAGAACGAGAACAAAAATCAAATATCATTATGCGATATATTGATGATATAGAATTAGAAATAAAAAACAAAAGATTAGAAGTAAAACAAGTAAACTTTAGAAGTACATTCTATAATGATTTTAAAACTCTATACGATCAAGGTGTAATAGATAGAACTAGGCCAATATTTTTTGAAAGTGATGGAATTATAGATTTAAGTAAAATTAGATATAGTGAATTCTTACCAATTCAAAAAGTGTTAGAACATCTATATCGATTAAATATGTTCTATGAAGTTAATCTTTATAAAGGAACATATTATAAGAAAACTAAGCAATTAAAAATTGGTCCGTTCTTAAAAGATGAAGTTGCTGTTAGAATGTTTCCGCTACAACCAAATGATAATGATGATAAGGATTGGGTATCAATTGGAATGCTTACAACTAAGCCAGTTCCAAATGATATTAAGGTTAATATAAAAGATGTTTTTGAAACAATGCCAGAAAAGGTTCCTAAGGATTAATCCTTAGCCACCGGATATATTGTATGCTTGCGTACAATATTCCTAGGGGGTTAGATATTTTGTACCGAAATATCGTCCCACTTTGAGCCCACTAAAAAGGAGGAATAATTATGGCTGAATTATCATATTCATTTCATTTAGGAAGAGATAAAAATAAAAGAACATCATCTAGATCTAATGCTAAAAATAATTTGAGTGGTTCTACTTCTTTAGCAAATAATGGAATACAAAATGCTAGACAATTATCTAAAGTGAATAATCATGATTTTAGAAAATATGATGAAGATACTAGAGGTATTTATACTCTAAAAGGTTGTAATGATATTGTTCATGATGTTAAAGAATTTTATAAAATTGAATTTGAGGATGCTAGACTAGAATATAATAACAAACAATCAAGACCTAGTAGAATGATTAATGATTACTTTCAACATGTGTCAGATGATGAGAAAAAAGATTTAGCTTGTGAAATTATTATTGAACTTGGTAATAAAGAATTTTGGGATGAGAAAAATTTAGATGAAAGGCAAAATATGGTTGAGGTATATAATGAACAAGTATTAGAACTTGAAAGATTAGTTCCAGAGTTTAAAATAACAAATGCAGTTGTTCATTTAGATGAAACATCACCTCACATGCATATAGTTGGTGTGCCAGTAAAATATAATTGTAAAACTGGTATGAAAATGCAAGTTGGTAAATCTGATGTCTTTACTAAAGAAAGACTTACTAAGATTCAAGATAAAATGAGAGAGAAATGTATTGAATCATTTAACAAGTATTATAAAGAAGAAGCAACATTAAAAGAAAAGCAAAAAGGAAGAAATCGAGATATTCATGTTAAAGATATGCAAAACTATAATGAAATAATAAAACAAATGAAAGTTAATAAAGAAAGTATCGATAAAGCTGATAAAATGATAAATAAATTTATCAAAGATGAAGATGAGTTATCTGAAATGTTTTACGATATTGATCAGAATAAAGATTCAACTTTCACTTTATCTGAAAAGCAAATGATAAGGTTTATGGATTTAACAACTGAAGTAAGAGATATGTCTAAACAATTTGATGACTTAAAATATATTTATAATGATTTATTACAGTTTAAAGATAAGTTTATTTATTATGCTGAAAGAAATAATGAACTAATAAAACAAAATGATAAACTCATTTCAAAAAATCAAGATTTTGAAAAGAAGTTTAAAGACTATGAAGATACTGAACACTTTTTAAAGACTTATATTAAAAAGAAAGATGATGAACATCTGGATCTTATTACTTATTTATGCAAACATGCTAATAGTAAAGATTACACCACTTCTCGTTTATTTAAACAAATGGCTGATGATTTATATCAAAAAGGATTTATTAAAGAAAAAGAACACAATATAATATTTAGACCACCAAAAACAATTAATAAGTCAGAAATTAATAGTGCTTTAAAATCACTTAATAGACAAATGGATGAAGCTGCTGAAGAATTTTATCAAACTAAAAAAGACGACTATTCATTATAGTTGTCCTTTTTATATATTGTTTTCTTCTAGGATATTTTTTATATCATTGTATTTTTTTAGTGTATACGGAATTTCTAATAATGGTAATCCCAACATTTTAGCATAATCACTTTTTAACTTATCATGTATCATTTGTTTTTCAAATTGTTTTTCCCCACCAAAATAGTCAACCGAATGATAATGTTGTTGTCCCTGACATTCAATTAAACAGAATGGCTCATTATTTTTATAAACTATAAAGTCATATGATAATAATGAATTTCCAGTACCAGTTAAATTTTCAAACTTCTTTTGGCACTCATAATCGACACTATTGATATAACCTTTTTCTTTAAAGTATTTTACAACGTATTCTTCTAGTTTTGAATATTTCCAACAACCACACGATTGTGTTCTACCATCCATTAAAGGTGCAGAATTTACAATTGTAATATTCCCACAATCACATTTACATTCAAATCTAGTAAATCCTAAACTTGAATTCTCAGCTCTTCGTAAAACAACCAACTTACCAAATCTTCTACCAGTCAAATCGTTAAAATGAGTATTGCTTGCTACTTCATCTTGGAAACATCCACATGATTGAGTGTGTCCAGATTTTAATCCACTTGTGCTAGCTATTGTTTCGTTCCCACAATCACATTTACATAACCAGTGAGTTTTATTATATTTTGATTTGCTTTTTGCAATAACAACTAATTTACCAAATCTTTGATTAATTAAATTTTCAGATAATTTTGATTTAATAACTTCTTTATGTAGACAACCACAAGATTGAGTATAACCATATATTAAATTATTACCTGATGTTATCTTTTCATTCCCACAATCACATTTACATCTAAATTGTGTCCATCCATTTTTATCTTCTAATTGTTCTAATACAACTAATTTACCAAATCTTTGTCCTACTAAATTTTTTCTATATCCTTTTTTCTTGATATTATCATAATAATGGCTTTTCAAACCACATGACTTACCACAAGATTTTGTTTTTCCAGTAGTAACATTAGGAAGATAACATTCTACTTCATTACCGCAATCACATTTAAATAACCATCTAGTTAATCCATTTTTACTTTCAACTTTTCTAATACCAACTAGGTGTCCAAATCTTTCTCCAGTAATATCTCTTTGAAGTTTCTTTCTTCCTTCACTTCGAGCACAGCCACAAGAAGTTGTATGATTTCTTGTTAAGTTTAATGCCATAACATCAGTTTCATTCCCACAATCACATTTGCAATGCCAAGTTATTCTTTTATTACCATTTTTAGATTCGTGTTTATCAACTTCATACAAAGCAACTAGTTTACCAAATCTTTTACCAGTTAAATCAACTTTAGTAGGCATATCAAACAACTCCTTTCATAAAATTAACTTATTAATATTATATCATGAAAAAAGAAGATTTTTTCATCTTCCTTAATTATTCTTGCTAGATACACAACTGTTCATTGAGCTTAATAACTAATTATAATATTTTAGTTAACCTTTCATCTTCACTAAAAGAGTATCCAACAATTCCTTCATTTAACCAATATTGATTCTCATCAGAATCTCCGTCAGTTTTAATAATATATGTTGGTTGCAAAATATGCATTGCGTTTGCTAATTTATAGAAAGTACTAAACACTTCTAATTCATATTCAGTTAATTTATTATATTTATTATATTCACTTAATAACAAAGCAATATTTTCATATGTCTTATCTTTAGATTTTTCATCTAAGCACATATTACATGAAGTTACAGCTAAATCGATTATTCTTGGTAAATAATTGGATACTGCAAAGTCAAGAATCCATACTTTTGAATTATCATCTAACATAACATTTGTACTAATTATATCACCATGCACAAATCCTTTAGGTAATTTATCAAAATCAACATTTTTTAATTCAATTAATAATTGATCAAATTCTTCTTTATATTTATCAGAAAGATATTCTCTTTTTTGTAAATATTCTTTTTCAAAGTTTACTATTGCCCATGTATCATATATAAATTTTGGTTTTATATCTAAATTATTAATTAATGCTGTTTGTCTAGCCAACTCTCTAATAACCTCAGCACTTGGATTTTCTCCTAACTGAAAATAATTCTTACCACTTACATATTCAAATACACAAATATCATAATGGTTGTTTTCATAATCTAGTGATAGAGAAATATCGCCATCAACAACTAAAGGTTTTGGTGAACTAATTTCACTGTTGGCTACTGCTCTTATTCTATCTAAATAGTTCTTTATATCTTCAGGTGTTCTTATTTTACTAAAAATTTTAACACAATATTTCCCTTTTGAAGTTGTTAAATAATAATTATAATCTTCATACCCAATAGTTATTAATTCGTTTGATATAAATTCTCCTAAATCATAATAATTGCATATTTGTTCAGAAATATTTTTTAAATCGGTATTTAATTCGATTCTTTTATTAAAGTCTTGAAGTTCAAATTTATCCATAATATCAACTCACATTCAATTACATTATATCATAAATACTAAATTATTTTCCCCTTAAGTATGGTAAATTTTTAATATGTGTGTTATTATGTATATAGTGATTGGTCGTTATATCGACTTTTCCAAAGGTTTGGAAGATACTATATCTCCGTACCATTTGTAATTAAACTAATTCATTTGAATTAGTTTTTTTGTTTGTTAAAAGAAAAAAGATGGTAACAAATTACCATCTTTTTATATTTTCCATTTACCTTGATCCATTAATAGAATCTTCTTTTTGTCTTTTGTTTCTGCTTCGACAGTTATGCTATCGTTTCCAAATACTAAATCAGTATGATATAAAGAAGTATTATAGTGATAATATCTAGCGCCATTTTTATCTATTTTTTCTTTATCGATATTTGCACATTCACTAATATAATATCCTAAAGCAAAGTGACAACCAGAATTTTCATCTAATAAAGGAGAATTATAGAAGTCTTCTAGTTGCGCTAGAGGAGAATCCTTTGGTACTAAAGCTATTTCACCAATTCTATTCATCTTATTAGGTTTATATAGTAAAATACCTTCAAAATTTTCGTTATTTGATTTACAACTTATTAATCTTCCTTTAGTAAATTCAAATATTGCTTTCTCTACCATAATGTCATAGTAGAATTTTTCTTTTCGTGATAAGACAATTTTACCTTCCGCTGAATAGCAATCTGGAGAAGTAAATATTTCGTAACCTGGATAATTAAAAAAATTAGTCTTACC
>JAEEGK010032164.1_pt1 | contig 10279 bp, 7 predicted proteins | sample 8958771 | NCBI WGS metagenome assembly JAEEGK01 (sample SAMN16246547, study PRJNA631951) | gut metagenome | biome: gut microbiome; feature: rumen; material: SC-attached | host: Bos | place: Iran: Karaj | collected 2018-10 | reverse complement strand
AAGTCTTCATAACAAACAGAAGAAGATTTATGTAACTGTAAATACTGTCTGTGAAGAACGCGAAACAGAGCGTTTATATCGTTTTCTCTCTTACCTTAATGAAGTAGGACCAGATGGTCTTATTGTGCAGGATTATGCTGTTATGCGTATGGCTCAGGAATTCTTTCCGAACCTTGAGCTTCATGCTTCTACCCAGATGAATGTTGAATCGAGCTCGGCTGTCCGACTTTTGCAGGGCTGCGGTGTAAAACGAATGGTGCTTGCCCGAGAGCTTGGCCTTGAAGAAATCAAAAAAATCAAGAATGAAACTGGCGCAGAACTCGAAGTTTTTGTTCACGGTGCCCTTTGTGTAAGCGAAAGCGGCCTCTGTCTCTTCTCAAGCTTCCTTGGCGGAAAGTCTGCTAACCGCGGTATGTGTACACAGGCCTGCCGACGTTTTTATACTGCCGAGGTTCCTGGTGGAGTTCGTCAGGGCTATTATTTTTCTCCATGTGATCTTGAACTGATTGATAAAATTCCGGACCTTATTGAAGCCGGAGTCGATTCCTTTAAAATCGAAGGCCGCATGAAGAGTGCAGAGTATGTTGGAAGTGTTGTTTCTGCCTACCGTTATGTAATTGATCATTACAAAGAAGATAAAAAGGGTGCAATTGCGGCCGGTAAGCGTATTCTTGCTTCTGATTTTGCCCGCAGTAAAACCTCTTACTGGTATGGTTTTAAGTCTCTGGAAGAGGGTGTTGATAATGCTGCTTCAGAAATATTAAATCCAGATCAAGCAGGCGGAACCGGTATTTACCTTGGAAAAATTTCTGCTACAAAGGCCGCTCCAAAAGAACTTGTTGCGGCAATTACAGAAAACATGCCGGAGGATCTTCCTCCTGAGCAGCGTCATATTCAGATGGCCCTGCTTAAGGGTGGTTCTTATGACCCGGATCCCGGGGATTCAATCCGCCTTCATAAAAAGGATGATACCGGCCGTGTAAGCCATAAGGTTCATTCTGTAGAAGTAGAAGATGATGGCGAGAAGCGCTGGATTGATATTCCTGGCGGTTTTTCTGTTGGTGATGAAGTTTATCTGCTTCAGATTAAAGCAGGTTCTAAACGATATAACCGAGTTCTCCCAAATGACCTTGGCCGTTATCGAAAACAGCCGAAGGACGAACGCCTTCCTATTCTTGATCTTACTCCTGTTGCAAACAAAGAGCTTTCATATTTTCCGGAAGGAATTTATGCACAGGTTTCTTCTGTTCAGGATGTATTTGCCGTTCAGGGACTTAAGCCTGTCCGCCTGATTCTTGAGTACAACAGCGAAACTTCTTACGACCTTCTCAATCACAAAACAGTTTTGCCTTTCTCAAAAAAACAGATTTTCATTTCGCTTGACCCCTTCTGTTCTGCTGCTCAGGAAGATAAGCTGAAAGAAGAACTCGACCAGCTGATTGCAGACGGTTACAGCAATTTTGTAGCAAACAATATTGCTCACCTTCAGATGCTAAAAGGCGCAAAGGTAAATATTATTGCAGGTCCATATCTGTATACTTTCAACCGCTGGGCTGTAAGCTGGCTTGAAAATCAGAATGTAGGTGCTTTCATAATGCCTTACGAAAATTCCCGCCGCAACCTCGAAGCAACTTACGAGCAGAATGTTCGTGCCCGTGTGCTGGTTCCTGTTTTTGCTTATCCGGCTCTTTTCCGTATGCGCTTTAAGCTTCCTTCTGATTACGACTTTACTTATTTTGAAGATAAGGAAGAAAAGGTTTTCAAGGTAAACTCAACTGCAGACGGTTCTTTTGTTATGCCGGAAGAGCCTTTTGCAATTACAGATAAAACAGATTTCATTACTTCATCTGGCTTTAAGCGACTCCTTATTGATTTCTCAAAAACAAAAGTTTCGCGCAGCCAGATAAAGGCAATTACTACTTCGATGGTGAAGGGGCAGCCTCTTCCTGGAGTTTCCCGCTTCAACTGGAAAGACGGTTTTTATTCTCCTCAGCAGATTGAAGAGTACCGTCTTGCCAATGAGCGTGCCGCAGAACGTAAGGCATCCGCAAAAACTCCCGCCGCACCAAAAGGTAAGCGCGGCGGAAAGCCCGGTAAGAGACGCTAGAATACAGCTTCTGCCTCCACAGGAACCTTTTCTGTTACAGCCTCTTCGACTTTTACTTCTGTCGTCTGTTTTTCTGCGGCTTCCTCTGTTTTCTTTACAGGCTTGTACTCTATGTGTTCTGCAACAACATAGACTTTGCTTAAGCTTTTACCTGCGTCGTCTTTCCAGGTATCCTGCTTGAGTCTTCCTACAACGCGAACGCCGCGACCTTTTTTCGCTTTCTCGCTGCAGTATTCTGCCATTTTTCCATACGCTTCAACATCAAAAAAAGAAGCTTCATTTACATCTTCATTTTTTTTGTTTTTATAGAAGCGGTTCACACCCATGGTAAAAAGACACTTTTTGAAACCAGGAGCAGGCTCCGAAAGCACGGCATCACGCACAAGGTTTCCTTCCAAAATCAACGAATTCAACTGGTTCATAATACAACCTCTTTGATAAAAAAATGTAATGATTTCCGGCCGGGCAATCACAGTGCGGATATAAAATCCGTACACCTATATAATTGCCTCAATTTTCGTTTTTGGACAAAATTTGAGAAAAAAATTTAAAAAAAATGAAACAATGTCATAAAGTCGGGAGGATAACCTAAAAAATGCTTTCGCAATTTTTTTAACGGTCTTCTATTGAACAACGGCCGCCAGCGGCCTTACACATTACTGGAAATTGCTTACCAGACGCAGCATGTAAAGAATTACATATTCAGTAAGTGCCTTGTCTTCCTTGATTTTCTGCATGTTCGGTGTGTTTACAAGGGTCTTGGCAAGATTTTCTACACGTTCACGGGTGAAGGAAGTTGCAGAAAGAGATTTCACAACGCGTCTTGTATAATCACGGATAAGCGAGTTAACGTCTTCTGTAAGATTATTATATGCTTCTTTGGAAATCATCTTATTCCACTGCTTTGTAAGATAGTTCAATTCGCGGTCGAGAGTAGAGCCTTCCGGAATAAGGTCTTTTGCAATTTCCTTTGCGTTCTTTGCAAGTGCCTGAGTTTTAGACTGCTTTGGTCCCGAGTCTGTTTTCTTTTCTTCATTATCATCTTCAAAAGGATTTTTTTCGATAACAGTTTTTGTAACAGTGTTTTTCTTTTCTTTTACCCGGCCGCTAAAGAGACTCATAATCCAGGAGATAACCGGAATTGTATAATAGAAAGGCAGCCTTGATTTTGCGTTTGCGAGAATCTTTGAGTTTCTGAGCATAAGAAGATCGCTGTAAGGCAAAAGCTTTCCGTCAACAAAAAGCTGGAAGCCTTCTATGTTGTCATCATTTTTTTCGTAAGAAAGAATGCTCATAAAGTTTGCATTCAAAAGTGCATAAAGAATAGGAGAGTTCTTTTCTACAAGCTCATGAAGGCAGGCTTCAAATTCAGAGGCATTAGACATTTCTGGCAGTCGATCATAATCAAGCATGGTTTCATACCAGTGATCTTCAAGCGCTTTTTCTATAGAGTCGTGAGCTTCATTGCAAAGACGAACTACAACCTGAGCAACCTTTTTCTTATAAACATAATAGCGGGTGCCGGATTCAACTTTGAAAACAAGCAGCTGAGGAAGTTCGTTTGCTTCTCCGTCAGTAGTCATTTTCTGCAGAAATTCTTTAAGATCATCTTCTGTATACTGACCGTAAAGAAGGCGGCCGTTGTTGTCCTGAAATTTGAGAATTTGCGGCATTGAATAGAAGAAAGGTGGTTTTGCAAGAGCAGTTTCAAGTTCTTTAATTGCTTCTGAACGTTTGTGTTCATTCTGGAATTTTTCTTTAAGGTAGGTACTGTGAGTTTCAAGAATCTGAACGGCCTGAAGAATGTTTGTATCTTCTGTTGTTCGGTCCGCAATTTTTTCAAAGTCCTGGCGGATGTAATAAAGTGATTGATTCCAGATATAATAATCTTCACCGTCGTTGAATTCTGCAAACTGATAGTTTTCTGAATCAACAAAGTGTGTATAAAAATTCTTTATCGAAATCTCTTTTGTAGGATTTGTACTGCGGAGCTTTTTCAAAAAGTAATCATGAAATTCTTCTTTCTTAAGAATCTTGCGAACCTTTTGCTGGGCTGTGTCGAGAAGAACTTTAATCGGAACACAAGCCGGAATAAGCATTGGAGGAAGGTCTCGTGCAAAATCAAGAAGATACAAATATGGTGATTTTGAATTGTCTTTTTCGATTAAAAAAGGAATGTACTGACTTACAGACTTGTGTTCCAGAATCTGATTAGGAAACTGCTTTGGCAAGTCACTGCCCTGTGGAAAAAGAATTGCATCATTTTTCATCATCTCCTTGTAAACGTTTGCATATTTAGCAGCGAGGAAGGTGATGGAAACAATTGTTTTTTTGTTGTTAGCATTGATTATGGCAACAAGATGTTTTTCGGAAAGTCCCTGAAGTTCAGCTACGACAGTTCCCGAAGGATCGCCCAGATATTTTACCAGTTCGCTCTGTTCTTCTACATGGTGTTCTGCATATTTTTTTACATAAGCGCAGAATTCTTTGAGATCTATAAAAGGAGATTTTTGCTTTTCTGCATAGTATCTGATAATTGAACTTAAATTAGATGTAGTCGCCATATTCCTATTTTATACCATATATGTGATTTTTTAAAGATGTTTATTCTGTGATTGTGTATAAATGCTCCCGTGGAAAATCATATTGGGCTGCGGGCGAGCTGGTTTTTTGTGTTAAAAAATCCTGCGGTTTTTGCAAGCAAAAATCCTCGGATTTTTTTTCGATGGCTAAGCGCCAAAACCCCTCGATGCAGCCCAATATGCTTTTCCACTCCGCATTTATACACAAATCACCGAGATCTCTAAAGAACTCATATATGTTATAAATCTCCATCAGGGGAGGGAGTGTAAAGAATAATGCATAGAACTCAGTGTACGGCGATTATTTTATGACCTGGGTATGTTTCAAAACGCGGAGTGGGAAAAGACTGTGTGCTGCATCAATGCCGATACTGAAAATTATCTAGAACGGAAAATACAGAGCGACCGTAGGGAGCGCCGAGGCATTGCCCGCAGCACACAGGCTTTTTCCCACGGGAGCGTTTTGAACGTTAGCAGTTTTTTATAATATTTTATTGACATTCTCAGTTCTCTGTATTATATTTTACTACGACAGACGTAGTACGACAGACGTTGCAACGACAAGCAATGTAACGACTGACGTAATACAGGAGGTTGTATGATTGGAATCAGTAGTGATGTTATACGCGGTTATAACGACACTATGATTTTGTACTTACTCCATAAAAAGCCTTCGTACGGTTATGAGATTTCCAAGGATATAAAGGCCTTGTCCGCGGAAAAATACATCATAAAGGAAACAACCCTTTATTCGGCTTTTACCCGTATGGAAGCAAACGGTTATGTGGAATCCTATTCACAGGAAGCGGATAATGGCAAGCGAAGAACTTACTACCGTATAACCGACAAAGGTCGGAGTTATTACAAAGACAAATGTGAAGAGTGGAACCTTACAAAAGAGGTTGTAGAAAACTTTATTACCCGCTGATGCGGAGTTTAGAAATTGAAAGGAGAAATGAATGGAGACAATAAAGAATTATCTGGAATCAATGTTTCGTGGACTTCCTCTTACAGAAAAAGTTATGAAGGCTAAATCAGAACTTCTTCAAATGATGGAAGATAAATACACAGAGCTTATCAGAAGCGGAAAAACAGAAAATGAAGCAGTAGGTGAGGTAATACAGAATTTTGGAAATCTTGATGACCTTGCAGATGATCTTGGAATTAAAGAAATTTTGTACCAGACAAAGTATTCTGGAGTTCAGCGTAGAAAGCTTTCTTTCGAAGAGGTAACTGAATATCTTGAAAGAAAGAAGCGTTCAGCTTTAATGAAGGCTTTGGGAATTATGCTTTTTATAATGGCTGTGATTTTTCCGATTATGTCAGATGGATTTGGTTTAGATGAAACTCCAGCTGTTGTATTAATGTTCGTTTGCATTGGAATTGGAGTTGTTCTTGTAGTGGGTGCAAGTGCTCTTATGGAACAGTGGCGCTTTATAAAATCAGAGCCATGCAGCATTGATGCAGTTTCAATTGATTATCTGAAAAACCGAAACAGAGAATTTACTCCTACTTACAGCGTAATGCATTCTGTGGGAATCCTTTTGTGTATTTTATGTTTTACTCCGGCTATAATCCTTGATAATTATAGTGGACGCATTTGGGATAATCTTTCTGGGGCATTGCTTTTTGTTTTTGTTGGATTTGGAGTTTTCTGTTTTGTTTATTCAAATTCAATCAAAAGAACTTATACAAGACTTTTAGGAATTAATGAACAGACTGATTTTTCAGAGGACAGGGAAACAGGGGATAAGAGAATCCAGAAGGTTCAGAATCCAACTATTCGATCTATACTAAAATGCTTCTGGCCGGTGGTTACCTGTATTTATCTTTGTTTAAGTTTTATGACATTTCAGTGGCACCTTACCTGGCTCACATGGCCGATTGCGGCAGCAGTATTTTCTGTGTTAATTGCTTTTGGAAGTACAAGTGAAAAGAAAAATAAAGGAGATGAATAATATGAAAAAGACAATACTTTTTGTAGTGCTTGGAATTATTACTGTATGCTGTATCATTTATGGAACTTCAAAACATTTAGGTTTTGGAAATCCGGTTACAGCACATTTTGATGACGGAGAAAAGTATGAAAGAAGTGGAAAGATGGAAATAAATGAAGTTCTTGAAAGCTTTTCTGAAATCAAAATGAGAGCTAACATTATGTCTTTGACAATTGAAGAAGGTCCTGAATTCAGAATTGATGGAAGTTTCAGCAAAGAGTCGCTTAGACCTCAGGTAAGTGTGAAAAATGGACACCTTCAGATTTCACAGCATTCACCCCAGCGCGGATTTGTTTCTGGCAGCCAGCACTGTAAGGTGGTGATTACCATTCCCAGTGGAACACATCTCTCTAATATTGATATCAATGCTAGTGTTGGTGATATAAGATTGAGAGATTTAAGTGCAAATAATATTGATATTGATTTAAATGTCGGTGAAATTGATGTTCGTAAAGTTCAGTTTAATAGCATCGAGTGTGACAACAATGTTGGAGAAATCTCAATTGAGCCTGCAGCTGATTTGAGCGAATACACTATGTCTCTTTCTACAGATGTAGGTGAGGTTCGCGTGGACGGACAATCATACAGAAGATCCTATAATTCTAAGAATGATGGCCGTACAAAGAAAATCAAGGCAGATACCAACGTAGGTGAAATCAATATAAGATAAGCCTATAATCGAAGGGCTTAAGCGACGGGACTTAGCGAGCGTCATTATTGAAATAATGCTGTTTAACGGTTAAAATAATATTATGTTAATTTCAAATCGTGTTAAACAGCTTAATCCTTATGTTCCGGGCGAACAGCCTAAAGATCGTGTTTATATAAAGCTTAATGCTAATGAAAATCCGTATCCGCCTAGCCCTGTGGTTCAAAAGGCCGTTATGGACTTTGTACAGAAAAATCCGGAAAAGCTGGGCTTGTACCCGGATCCGGATTCTCTCGAACTCCATGCAGCAATTGCAGATATGCTCAATAAGAGCGGCGGCGTTCTTTGCCGTGCCCGCACTGAAGCTGGCCAGGTTCAGCCTTCAGAAGAAGATAAAATTCCTTTTACAGTTACTCCTGATATGATTTATACAGGAAACGGAAGCGACGAAGTTTTATCTTTTGTTTTTTATGCCTTTTTTGATTCAAGCAAGCGTTTTGTAATGCCTCAGTTTACCTATAGTTTTTATCCGGTTTATGCAGGCTTTTACAACATTCCTATGGACCAGGTTCCGCTTAAGGAAGACTGGTCGCTTGATGTTGATGAAATGCTTTCCCGTGCAAAAAAAAATCAGGGTGGAATAATTTTTGCAAACCCTAATGCTCCAACTTCACTCGGCCTTACCCGTGACCAGGTTCGCCAGATGATAAAGAAGGCTTCTCCTGATGAAATCTTTATAGTTGATGAAGCTTATGTTGATTTTGGCGGCGAGTCCTGCATTCCTCTTTTAGCCGAGTTTAAGAATCTTGTGATTGTAAGAACTTTCTCGAAGAGTCTTTGCGGCGCGGGCCAGAGACTTGGTTATATAGTTGCAAATCCGGAGCTTGTAAATATTGTTACAACTGTAAAGAACAGTGTAAATCACTTTCCGCTTGATGCAGTTGCTCAGGTGAGCGGAAAAGCAGCTTGTGGTGATGTAGCATACTATGCAGAAACTTCTCGCAAGGTTGCCCAGGTTCGGGATGATTTTTATAACTTTTTGAGCGATAAAGGGTTTTATGTATTGAAGAGCCAGACAAACTTCTTGTTCGCAAAGCATCCTTCTATTTCTGGTGATGAACTGTATCAGAAGGTAAAGGCTCAGGGACTTTTGATAAGGCACTTTAATACACCGGGAATTGAAGATTTTGTGAGAATCACAATCGGAACCCCGGAGCAGATGTCGGAGCTTAGAAAGGCTATCGAGGGGATTTTAAAGGGCTAGGCTATAAGCTAATAGCTATTAGCTTATAGCTAATGGCTTGAAAGATGGAGATATTATGAAACTGTTAGTTATAAGTGATTTACACGCACACAACGATGTGCTTGATAAAATGGATTCTCTTTTTGAGCAGGCTGATGCTGTAATTTTTGGCGGTGACTTTGCTGAATGCTTTAAGCCGGAAACTGGTAAAGAAGCTTTGGAGCGTCTCTGCAAAAAGCATGAAAATATATTTGCTGTTCTTGGAAACTGCGATAACGAAGTTTTTCTTGAAGATCTTGAAGAAGCCGATATCAGTGTAGAAAAGGCTCTTGTTTTCCATGAAGGCCTTGCTTTCGCAGGAAGTGGCGGCGGAACTTATTTTACCGGTAAAACGGAATTCGAACGTACAGAAGACGAATGTCTTGCAGATTTTGATATCGTGAAAAACTCTGTAGAGCAGAGTGGAGATGCTTCTCTCTGGAAGAATCTGATTCTGATAAGTCATAATCCTCCGGTTGGAGAAAAGCTTGATTCTTTTGACGGAGAGCATCATGCGGGAAGTCAGAAGTTTACAGACTTTATCAAGGAAAATAAACCGCTTGCAGTTGTCTGCGGTCATATTCATGAAGGTGTTGGAATTGAAAAATTCGGTGATACTGTAGTGATTAATCCTGGAAGTCTTGGTGAAGCAGGAACCTATGTCTGGCTGGAAGTAGAAAAGTCTGGCGATGACTGGAAGGTTAAGAATACAGAATTGTGTAAACTATAAAATAACTTGTCTTTGCGAAAATCGCAATGACAAGTTATAATGGAGGCTGTGTTGAAAAAAAACTGTAAAAAAGCAATTTTTCTTTTATCCTCATTTTTAATGATGACAGGCCTTTTTGCTCAATCTGGTTTTTCACACATCAGCCTTGTTACTTTTAGAAATCATCTTTCATATACAATTGGGGAAGACACTCAGGCTTATACTGCTGAACGAAAGCTTGAGGCTTTTTCCATTAATAAATTCGAAACAACTTATACACTCTGGCATTCGGTTCGCGTAAAGGCTGAAAAAATCGGTTACAATTTTGCGAACCCTGGGCAGGCTGGCTCTGAAGGAAAAAGGGGCGCGGCTCCTACGGATGAAAATTATTCTCAGCCGGTTACGATGATTAACTGGTATGATGCGGTTGTATGGTGTAACGCTTTGAGCGAGCTTCGAGGAAGAACTCCCTGTTACACTGACAATGGTGAGGTAATCCGCGATTCTGCCGATACAGCAGCCTGTGATTTGTGCGAGTGTGACTGGGAGTGTAACGGTTTCCGCCTGCCTAGTGAGGCAGAATGGGAGTATGCTGCGAGAAGGACGCGGGAAGGTTTTCAGCGCGGCGACATGGTAAGCGGCCAGATTTCTGATGATCCGGAAGAAGGCCTTTTGTATGCCTGGACAAGCGAGAACACCACCGGCTCACACAATGTTGGAACCGCAGGCCTTCCCTTTGAACCGGGAGAGCAGGCATATCCTGCAAGCGGAAATGCAAATGCGGCCGGCCTTTACGATATGAGCGGAAACATGATTGAGTTCTGCTGGGACTGGTTTGAAGACTACACCTCAGAAAATCCATACGGACCAAAAGTCGGCTTTGAACGTGTAAGCCGCGGCGGCAGCTGGAGCGAGTATACAATGTTCCTCTATGCCGGCGACAGATACCATTA
>JAEEGK010032160.1_pt1 | contig 10280 bp, 12 predicted proteins | sample 8958771 | NCBI WGS metagenome assembly JAEEGK01 (sample SAMN16246547, study PRJNA631951) | gut metagenome | biome: gut microbiome; feature: rumen; material: SC-attached | host: Bos | place: Iran: Karaj | collected 2018-10 | reverse complement strand
CGCAGCCAAAAAAGGGTGAGCTGTCATATAGCTAGCAATCTAGTAACCCTTTGGGGCATCCGGCAGGGCAAACAATGAGGCCAGCCCGGAGCGGGCCAGCCTCTAAATTGCTGAGATTTGCTAAGGTCTGTTAAGGTATTCCCGGAGGGCGTTATATAGGGCCTCCGCTTCATCCGGGGCCAGCGTTATGCCCTTGCCGGGTTTCGCCGGTTCTTCATCGGTGCGCCATACTCTCAAATCTAGCTTGGGTTCGCGCCCGTTCCAGCTGGTGAGGGTAAGCCGCTTTGCGCTTGTGCCGGTGCTGCTGATTTCCGCTAGGGTTCTCTCCGTGTTGTAGGTGATTGTCATTGCTGCGCCTCCGCAATCATCATGTAAAAGGGTGCGTCCTCGCTCATGGGGTCTGCTCCAATATCAAGGGCCAGCTGCCGCCCGCTCTTGTCGGTCAGATAGATTATTAGCCCGTCCGTTAAAGGATAGTCTATGGGTTCCGCGCCGGTTATCGTGCCGCCCTCTATGGCCCGCACAAGGGCCTTTGCTCCTATCGGCTCCCATTCCAGAGTATCAAAGTCCATCGGGCCGCGCCTCCGTCATGGTGAGATAGTCCGATAAGGCAAGGCATATCATCCACGGCCTGCGGTTCTGCCGGAAGATAACAGCCGGTAGCCCGTCCTGCATCCGCGCTGCGTCCTGCTGGGCCTGCTCATACCATCGGGCTAGTTCTAACTTCTCATGCCTCTTGCACTCTATGTGCAGATTAGGCAGGCCGGTTACATCCGGCTGGGTTCCGTAGTTCAACGGTGCGCCGGGGCGGGCATCCGGCAGGCCATGTTCCCGGAGGAATTGCGCTAACTCCCGCTCGGCCTCCCGGCCCTTGCGCTGCGCGCTGCGCCCGCCGCTCATGGGTCAATCCTCCTGCGGCAGCGTGTCGATGGTCTTAGCGCAGGCCCGCCGGGTCTTGTGGATCTCCTTTGCCCTGTGGGCCAGACTATCGCAAAACTGCCGCATTTCGTATTGGTTCGCCGCTAGGAAATAGCCGGGTGGAGTGCCGGTGCTAGCGCAAATGGGCTTGCCCGCCCTGCGCTCCCGCTCGATTGTCTTTGATAGTTCACGGGGCGAAAAGCCCAAAAGCCCGCAAAGATATTTTGCGGTGCGGGCGTTTTCCGCGCCCTCCGTCAAGAGTTCATGTACCATCCGCTGCGCCCTCCGTGGTTACTCCTGCGCCGGAGCGGGTTCTTTTGCCGGTTCCTGCTCCTGCGCCTCTGCTTTCCGCTGCCAATAGCGGGCCTGCTGCTCCCGGATTTTGTCGCGGTTCTCCCGCGCCCACTTTCTCTTATAGGCTCTCCGGGCCTCCATTGCTTGCTCGGTCATACTGCATCCCTCCTGCACATCTTGTGCCTCTATGGTTACTATAAGCCTCTTGCACTTATTATACCACAAAAGCGAGTAAAAAGCAAAGGATATAGACAAGATTTGGGATAAGTATTTCCAAAAATACGCGCATCCCCGCAATATGTTTTTTTTGAGATAGCCCGCCGGTCCGGGGGTCACGCCGGTAAAAGGCAAGTAGGGGGGGGGCGCAATGTCAGCATTTGTCAGCATTTCGGGTGCTAGTTAGCAAGCAGGGTTCAGATAGCGTTCTTTTTGGGAATCCCCAAACCCTTGACGCACTCCGCGCGGCTGCACATGAAAAGAGCGGGCCAGCCGTTACGCTTTCCCGCTCCCGCTGTTCACTTGTTCGCCGGGTCTACCATACCCTCCGGGGCCAGCTGGGTAAAGGTCATTGTTTCACCGCTAAAGTAAAGGTCTACTTGGGTTCCCGGTGCGCTAAAGCGGGCCTTGTGTATTCGCAGGCTCTTGAAATGCTTTTCATCCGGGGTTAGTTCGTCTGCCGCCTTGCCCTTTTTTATCTTCCCGTCTGCCTCTCGTTTCGGCAGGCAGGCCGTATAATCTAGCCCTAGCAAGAGGTCTGCGCCATACTCAATATTGCTGGTGTCGCGCCCGCTCTCCATGCCGCTAACGCCGGTGCGGTTCGCCTCCCGGTTCTGGGCCATGATAGCGAATACCACGGCATTATGTTTTATCGCATAGTCTTTCTTTAGGCTGCTGATTGTCCGCTGGATAAGGTCTACTTTATCCTCCCGCTGCGCGCCGGTCACTACTTGCAGATAGTCCAGTATAAGCAACGGAGCGGGTAGCCCTGCGGCCTCTGCCCGGTTTGCCTCCGCTTCGGCATATTCCATTATGCTGTCTAGGTTTGGGGTTACTTCATCCGGGTTGTAAATCAATCGCGGGGCTATGTTGGCCCGGTATTCCTCCGCAGCTTCGTTGACTATGGCCTCTTGTACCCAATCCCATTTATAGCCCTGCAAGACTTCAACGGGCTTTATATGGTGTCCTTTCCGGGCGGCCATTCGTGATATCGAGCGGGCTAGCATCTGCTCCCGGCTCATTTCCAGATTGAGATATAGGCAGGTGGTTCCCCTCTCTGCCATGCCCTCAAAGAGCCATTGCGCCAAAGCCGTTTTGCCTGCGCCCGGAGCCGCGCCTAGTAGGATAAGATTTTGCCGCATGAATCCCCCGCCTAGTGCGTTGTCTATGTCCGTTATCCCCGTGGGAATCGGCTCATATCTCCGGGTTCTAATCTCCGATAAGAAAGAATCTATCATGCCGGGGCCGGTGCGCTGCCGCCGCTCCAATTCGGCCCGCTGCGCTTCTTCCCGCAGCCGTTCCTTTTCTCCGCTTGCCGCCTGCCGCGCAGCTTCTACGGCCTCGATAAATGCGCTCCTATCGGCCCGCAATCCATCGTTGGGGTCTTTGCCGCCTCCGTTGATATCGGCCTCTATAAAAGGGAGGTTCAGCCGCCGCAGGCCATGCCGCAGCGTTTGCGCGGCCCGCTCTCCCGCCGGGTCATTGTCCTTGCAGAGTATCAAGGTCGCTGGGGTTTTGCGCTGTTCCAGCTTTTTTATAAGGGCCTCCGCATTATTCCCGCTGTTTAAGGCTATTGCCGGTGCGCCCGCCTCGATAACGGATAAGGCATCTAGCGCGCCCTCTGTCACAAAGATTTCTTGCGCCTCCTGTGCATATAGCGCGGCCTCATTGAAGATTGCTGCGGTGCTGCCCTTGGGGTTCGGGGCCTTAAAGTTCGGGTTTCCGTCAATCCTCCGGGCCACATAATAAGACGGCCCGCAGGGAATGATTAGCCGGGGCGCGGGGTGCGGTTTGTATTCGTTCCCCGTTGCGCCGGGTGCGCTTGCTGGGTCTGCCGCAGGGTCAAAGCCTAATCCCTGCTGCCGCGCAGTTTCAACGCTTATCCCCCTTGCCGCTAAATAAGAGGCCGCTGCGGGGTCTGACAGTAAAGGCCGGCATTTATCATAATAGGCCGTAAAATCGATTGTGGGCCGCTCTACGGCCTCCTGTGGCGTTTTCTCTGCCGGTGGGGTGTTTACATTACCCTGCGCGTTCTGTGCGCTTGTGGGCTGTTCTACGGGCAGTTTTTCAAACGGTATGGGCCTATCTACGATGGTAAGCCCTAACACGCCTGCCAGATTTTCTAGGGCCTCGTTGAAGTCTGCGCCGGTGGTCTTTTGGTAGAGGTCGATAATATCCCCGCTCCAGCCGCAGCCAAAGCATATAAGGCCGTTGCCGTCTTTGCTCCGGGGGTTCACGGTCAAGCCATCCCCGTTTGTGCCGTGGGCGCAAAGCGGGCATATCCAGCTTGTTTCCCCGTTCACGTTCTGTTTCGCCGGTGCGGTCATGGTCGGAATGATATCCCGCCAATGCCTGCGGATTTCCAGCCGCGCTGTTTCTCTGTCTGCCATTAAGAAATAATCCTTTCTCCGTTGCACTTGCCCGCCCTGCGGGTGGTGAGTAAGTGCGCCCTTGCATCCGCTCCGGCATCATGCTATGATGAAGCTGCCGTAACGCTGCGCCTACTGTGTTTCGGTATGAGCGGGTTCCCTTTCTTGCCGGTTGGGGAATCCGCTCCGTTTTTTTGCCCTGTGTGTAAATCGGCGCTGGGCGGCGGGTGGTCGCTTTGGGGGTTCCGGGGGTTCCCCTCCCTGCCGTTTATTTTCGGGCTAGTTTTGGTACTCTTGCCGGAGGAAGTATACCAACTCCCACAAACCTGTGATTTCTGCCTCCGCTAAAAAGGAACGGGGCCGCGCGCTTTTTTCTATCGGCATCGTATTCCCCGCCCCCGCCCGCGTCAAGCGGGGCGGGGCTGCGGATTAATCCATTAAGGATTATATATTGCGGGCCTTTTTACTTAGAGGCGAGAGGCCGTAGAGCCTTGCTACACAAGGGTTTGCGCGATTTCTCCCGCCTCTTTAGGTATACCAACTCCCACAGGGAAGTATACCAACTCCCACAAAAAGTATACCAACTCCCACAAGGAGTATACCAACTCCCACAAGCTGCCGGGGCTATTCCTGCGGGTGAAACGCCGGGTTTTTCCCTTTGTGGGTAATGGTCAGATAGTGCGTTAGGGCCGATTTGGTGGGGGCCGCAAAGCCGCCTGTTTTTGGGTGCTTTGGGTTTATGTCTAGGTCTACGAAATAAGCCGGAGCATCCGATTTCGTGAGGATTATTTTTATAGCGGCCTCAAAGGTATGCTTTAGCTTCATGTTGTAAGCCGCTGCGGGCTTTGATTTGCTTTCCTGCCCGGTGCGTGGGTCAATCTGTTTCCCGGCTAGAATGTCCTCCAACTCCCGCCCAAACTGCGGGCAATCCCTAATGAGGTTCTTAAACTTCACTTGATAGGTCACGATAGGTTCAGCCGGAGCGGGTGCGGCCTGCTCTTGGTTCTCATAAACGGTTATTCGGGTTTCCTTGCTGCCGTCTGCTTTCGTGGTCTTTACGGTTTCCTTTTTTACCGGGGGCTTATTCCGATAAGTGGCATAATCGGGCCGGGTTCCCCGCTGCAAGAGGCCGTCAAGGATTCGGTTTGCTAGTTCTACTGCGGCCCGGTTCGATTCGTTTACTACGCTCCCGTGTAGCAGCTGGTTAAGGGCCTTGCCCTGCTGCAATGCCTCCGCTTTCCGCAGTTCGTATAGATACGGAGCGGAAAATGTGAGGGTGTCGCTCTCCGGGTCATAGCTATGGAACGCTGCCAGCCTCCAATATGCGCCGTCCGGGGTGCGGCCTACATAAGCCTCTAGGGGCCGCAGCAGTTCCAGCACAGCCGCAAAGCGCAGCTTGTCCAGCGGCAGGCCCTCCGTTCCCTCCCGCAGCTTTGAGTATTTGCGGGGGTCTAGTCCTATCTCCCGGCAGAATTGCGGCATATAGACGGTCATTAGGCCGCTGTTGTCGCTGCTCAATCCGTTATGGGCCGCTATGGTGGCAATCTGATTAAGGGCCATGAGGAACGCGGTATGCAGTTCGGTGAGGGGCTTTAGCTTGCTGCCCTGCATAGCGACTATGTTTAACTGCCCGTGTTCGTTGAATATAGCCGCTATGTCTTTTCGTTCCTCCGGCAGCTTGAAGATAGACGGGGTATTTAGCGCGTTCTCAAAGCCCTTTGCAGAGTAAGAGGCCAGCCGCCCGCCGATGGTCATTAGCGCGCCCTTTTCAACGGCCTTGCTGCGCTTGTCGCGGGGCTGCTTTTGGGGTTCGCTCGGTTCCCCGTCAAGGTCGGCCCATAGCTTATCCCTAATGGGTTCCCATTGCGCTGCCAGCGCATGGAGGTCTTGCCATGCTTCGGAATCTTGGTCGCGGTTATCCCATAAGCTATCGAGCGTTTCGCCGGGGTGTTCCTTGATATAATCCCGCATGAGGTCTACAAAGAAAAACAGCATCGGAATTAGCCGCCGCTCTTGGTCATTGATAAAATACTCTACGGAGGTTCCGGGGTGCTTCTCCATAAACTCCCGGTATGCCTCCCGGTAGGTCTTGGATTCTAAGATTTCGTCTACCTTTGCGATAGAAAAATTCATGCGCTCCGTAATATCCGGGGTTTCTTTCTCTCCGGGCGTTTCGTTGAGCATTTTTATCCTGCGCTCATGGGCCTGCTGCAAGATTTCTTCAAGGGTGATTTCCCTTATAGGCTCTTGCGCCTTTTGCCCGCTCATGTGTTCTAGCACTTCCTGTGCGGGGAAAAAGGTATACTGCCCTACAATGGGTTCCGGGGTCTTATCATCGGTCATTAGCTATCCTCCCCTCCGTCAAGCAAGCTGGAAAAGGCTCCGCTCTTGACTTCATCAAGGAACAGCTGCGCCTTTTCCATGATTTCCGGGTGTTCTCGCCGGTATGCCGCTATGACAAGGTTGGTAAACTCCGTCATAGTCTTTCCGCTAGCCATAGCCATAACCTTGATAAACTCATGATTGCTGGGCGTGAAAGCCATATTTATTCTAATGGCCTTTACTCCCTTGCGGCCCTGCGTCTGCAAAGCCTCCATGCGTTCCTCGGCCTCCTGCGCGGTAGCCGTTCCCTGCTGCCCTTTGTTGCTGGTTGCCTGCGAGATCGCGCCGGATACTCTGCCGGTATTCATCCCCGCAAAATCTTTCTTGCCTGCCATTACTTAGCCCTCCATATCATTTCAAATAGTTTCTTGTAGTCCTCTGCCGGTTTCGAGCGGGGCGCATAGTCATAAAGGCTGCGCTGCATGGCCTGCGCCTCCCGGATTGCTATGCCCGGTCTAATGCCCATAAGAAAAGGCACTCCCATTTCCTGCGCCCGCTCCGCTATCACATCCCGGAGGTAGCGGTTTAGCTTCGGGCGGGCATCGTAGCGGGTGAGTATCACGCCGGTGATCCGCAGGGCCGGGTTGCTCCGCTGGAATTGCTGGGCTATGTCGGTGATCTGGAATAGCCCTTGCAGGCTGCTGTTGTCCGTTTCCAACGGAATGATTAGCCCGGTGCTAGCCTGCAATGCGTTGTAGGTCAATTCCCCCATTGTGGGCGGCGTGTCTATGAGGATGAGGTCATAGCCTTTCTTTAACGGCTCTAGGGCCTGCTGCAATCGTTTTGCGCTTGCTGGGCCGGTTCTCTCCGTTGCCAGATCCGGGGCCGCTGCTATCGCGTCTATGCCCTGCTGGGTGCGCTGGATATTTGGGGCCTCCCCATGCAGCAGCTGATAGCTGCCGGGTGCGTTCTGATCCGCGCCGACAAAGAAAGATAGATTGGCCTGCGGGTCAAGGTCGATTGCCAGCACTTTCTTTCCCGCCGCTGCTGCGGCCTGCGCTAGTGCTGCCGCCGTGGTGGTTTTCCCTGTGCCGCCCTTGATAACGGCTGCGGTGATGATCTTCATTCCTCGCTGCCCTCCAATTCCCGGATATAGTCCAGCAGGCAGGACATATCCTTTTGCAGCTGCTCCGGCAGATAGTCCAGCAGCCGCGCCAGCTGCTCCACGGTGCGCGGGTCTGCTGCATACCGTTCCAGCACTCCGGCTAACCTGTGGGCGTTCTCTCGGTTCACGCGCCATCCCTCCATTATTTATCTTTTATCGGCCTTGCCGTCTTGCGCTTCTTGTGCAGATTTCTAATTCTGCTATTCAATATTAGCCGCATTAGAAATCAGAAATCGGTATCTAAAACCCATACCTTTTTCTGATTTTTTCCGGGGGTGGTTTTTGGTATGGTTTTCGGGGGTTTCCGCTTCCCCGATAATGGAGGGCAAGATTTAGGTATGCTCTCCGGGGTTATCCGCTAGCGGGGTGGTTTTGATCGCAGCAGCCGGGGGGAATTTTTCTGACTTAGTGCCGCAGTTGGAAACGGCTCCGGGCCTCTGGTCTTACCGCAGCCTCCGCAGGGTTTTCGGGGTGGGGGGCCTCCCCCCTTGCCAGCCATGCCCGCAGCCTGCGCCGGTGATTGGAGGGCCTGGGCCTTTTCTAACTGCGCGGAGGATTTCGGCAAAGGGGGTTATCGTTGCTTCATGGTAGCTTTGGCCCTCTGCTAACAGAGAGGAAACAGAGGGCCGGGGCTACTGTTTTTGTACTGTTCTGCGGTAGGTAATTGTTGAAGTTTGTTGAGGTTCGCAGCCTGCTTTTAGCCTGTTATTCCCTGTTAGCAGGCATCCGCAGCCGTCTATTGCCCGTGTTTCCACGGGGCATTGTTGCGGTTCGCGTCCTGTTGTTGTCCTGTTAGCAGGTCGGAAAATCAGCCGTTTATTGCCCGTTTATTCGGTGGGCCGGAGGTCATGCCAGCTTGCCCGCCTCCTCTACTGTGGCCTCGATAACTCCCATAGCGTCTTTGTTCCCTTGGAGGGCCGCTGTCATAATATCGAGCGCAGCGCGGGCGTTGCCGCCGGTTCTGATAACGTGGTCGCTAAAGCTGCATACCTTTTTAGCGGCCTCGGTTCCCTCTGCCTCCCACAAGAGCAAGACAAAGGTATAAAGGGCCTTTTGGTCGGCCCTCGGTAGGGCCTCATAGATTTCTATAATCTCTTGGTCGGTTGCCTCTGCGGGGGTGGGTAGCGTTTTTCTTTCCATGTCTATGCCTCCTTGCATAATTCCGCAGGGGGGCATATAATGATTATGCCCTCCGCTGCGGTGGTGGGTGTGGGCTGCGCTCCCGTGTGCTTGGTCGGCTGCTGGGGGCGCGGCCTGCGTCTATTTTTGCGGGTCACTCCCTTTTTAGGGGAATTTCCCGGAAAAACCTCCTGTTTCCAGACAATAGCGGGTTGCCGATAAGGGAAAGTATCGAGCGGGCCGCTGCTGTTGTCTGTATTCGGGTCTTTTTTCGCGGTTATTGCGCGGTTACCGCTGTTTTCCCGCTGATAGCAGCAGCCGCAGCCGTCAGCTGTTCCAGCTGGGCCGGGGTCATTCGGCTAATCATCTGTTGCAGGGTCGCGCCGGTTTCCTGCCCGTGAAAGAGGTTGTAAAGCTGCTGCGCGGTTACGGCCTCCTGCTGCTCCGTTTCGTTATGGAGATAGATCTCCGTGGTGCTGGGGTTGCTGTGCCTCATATACTGCTGGGCCGTGTAGAGGTTGCCGGTCATTTCCATTACTGCGGTTCCCGCCGTGTGCCGGAGGCTGTGGGCCGTGAGCCGTTCGGAATCAAATCCCGCCTCTTTCATAGCCGCTTTGAGCATCTTGCTAATGGTGGTCGGCGCGATCCGCTTGCCGCCGGAGCGGTTGCCGGTAGAAACAAAGAGCGGGCTGCTGCCGGTGGGCTTGTCCGTCCGGGCCTGCATATACTCCTTAATGGCCTGCGCCACTTCGGGGGCCAGGGGCTTGCGCTGGTCGGCCTCGCTGTGGCCCTTTCCCCAAATGTAAAGCCATGCCTGCCCGCCCTTGGTTACTAGGTCTTTCACATTGGCCCTGCTGATTTCCACGGTTCGCAGGCCAGCATTGACGGCTAAGAGGTACATAGCATAAAGCCTGCGGCCCTGCTCCCCGCTCCGCTGCATCCTGCCCGCCGTGTCTTTCTGCGCCTCCTGTGCGGCCTCTAGCCGCTCCTGCGCCCGCTCGGTTATGCTGCTCTCAATGGCCTGCACTTCCTTGACGGTCAACGCCTCTTTGCGGTGGGTATCGTTACGCAGCTTCGGGGCGTGGATATTCGCCGCAATGTCGGGGTAAAGGCCGTTCGCAGCCGTCCAGCGGAAGAATTGGCAAACGCTCCGCAGGTATTGCGCTATCGTGTTCGCCTTGCAGGTGATACGGAGCGGGTTCCCGTGGGAATCGGTGCGGTACTTCCAGCCGGTCACGGGGTCAAGCTGGATTGCGTCATGCTCAACGGTGAGCCATTGCCGATAAGAAAGAATGTCCGTCCGTACCGGGTTCTTTACCGCAGCATATTTCAGCCATGCCATGAACTGCTTTAGGTTGGTGAGATATGCGCGGGTGGTTCTCTCGCTGCGGTCGATCCACTCTACAAAGTCATGGAACAAGGCCGGGTTAAACTCCTGCGCGGTGATCTCCTGCCGGGGGTAGATTGCCATAGCCTCCATTGCTGCGCCCTCCATATCCTTTTCCTTTTTCTCTATCATAGCACAAGGGGGCCGGGGTGTCAATGCTTTATTGCGCTTCTTGTGCATCTTGAACAGCTGCGGGCCGGGGCCGCTTATCCCTCCCGCCGGTTAAGGTTTGTTAATGTCAACGCGCGCGGGTGAGGGCCAGCTATCCCCCTTTACCGGCAGGGGCTTTAGGCTCCCGTCTGCATACCTCCGGGGGCAAACGGGGCCGCTCCCTTTCCGGGCCGTAACCCGTCCACGGTGCGCCGCAGCCAAAAAAGGGTGAGCTGTCATATAGCTAGCAATCTAGTAACCCTTTGGGGCATCCGGCAGGGCAAACAATGAGGCCAGCCCGGAGCGGGCCAGCCTCTAAATTGCTGAGATTTGCTAAGGT
>JAEEGK010032158.1_pt1 | contig 10281 bp, 9 predicted proteins | sample 8958771 | NCBI WGS metagenome assembly JAEEGK01 (sample SAMN16246547, study PRJNA631951) | gut metagenome | biome: gut microbiome; feature: rumen; material: SC-attached | host: Bos | place: Iran: Karaj | collected 2018-10 | reverse complement strand
TATATTAATATAATAATTATCAAAAATTTAATTATATTTTGATGTATTTTGATGTGAAAAAATATTTATTTAATATAATTTATATAATTAGATTTTTAATATTTTTATAAAATAAATTTTAAAATGGAATTAAAAAATGTACATGAAAAAATAATTTCGAATAATAGTTTTTTATTTTCTACTAAATCTCATAATTCTTCAATTAAATCAAAAATAATGAGTTCTTCATCATTTTTCCCATATAATAATACAAAACAAACAATAATTTCATTAAAAGAAAATATTATTCCTTCAAGAAATTATAATATTAACGTCTCAAATAATTTTAAAAAAATTTTAAAATATACAACTTTATTTCCCAGCTCATATTCAAATGACAAATTTAGTAATTCAATAAATGAAAGTTTAAATAAACTAATTAAATCAAATAATTTAGAATCAAATTCAATATTGGAATATATTAAACATAATAAAAAAATTCAATCTTATGAAGAAATAGAAACTCCAAAAATTAAAAAAAAAATTCCTATATTAAATTTAGAAGAAACAAATAATAATAAAATAATAAAAGATGATATAAAATTAAAAGATAATAATAAATTAGATTTATTAGATTTAGATAATTATTATTGTTCTTTAATGAATGATTCTGCTAAAACAACTTGTACATCTAAATTCAGAAATACAATTAATAATTCAACAAATAAATCTAATAAAAGAAAAAGTGAAAAATTTTTTAAAATTGAAAATTTATCAATTTTAACATCAGATAATTTTAGAAAAAAAAATAAAACAAAAATTAATCCAAATTTTTCAACAATTGAAAACGTTTCAAATAATAATTTAAAAATTGATAATAATAATAATTTAAAAATAAAAAGAATTCGTTCAGCAAGAGGTTCAATACATTTAGAAAATTATCTAATAATACGTAATGATAGAAATCAAACACATAAATTACCAGAAAATTTATTAGTAACAAAATCAAGACTTCAAAAAGAAATCAATAATATACTATCAAAAAATTATGCAGAATATAATATAAATAATAATCAAATTTTAACTAGTTTACAGGAAACTAAAAAAAGTGCATATACTCAAGAAATAATTGAAAAAATAAAAATTATAAACAATTTTATAGAAAATCAACCACCTGAAAGATTTCTTTCAAATATTGTAAGACATAGAAAAATATTTGTTATTATTGATGGAACAACTGTTTTTAATAAAACAATCATAAAAGGAGAATTTATTGATATTCCAACAAGAAGATATTTAAGTTTTTTACAAAATAAAAAAGAAAGAATGTTAGAATATTATTCATTTTTAGTAAGATGTCAACAAATTTTAAAATGCAATGTTCCATTTAAAAATATATTTTTAATAAATGGTTTAAATGTTTTTGATTTGATGGACATTCCTGAAAGTGATAAATGTTTATTTGTGAGTGTAAGTAATATTTTTCGAGGAATTCATTTATTTTTTAACCAAAAAATTAATTCTAAAACATTAAAAGAAAAAGATTATAAATTATTAAAAATTCAAGAAAATAAAAAATTAATTGTTAAATATCAAAAACCTAAATTTAAACCTTATGTAACATTTTTTAGCACAAGAGCAAGATTAAAAAAAAAGAAAAATAAAATGGAAAAAAAATTTAAAACAAAAATTAAAAAAATTAATTATTTAAATGATCAATCATTTACATTTGGAATCACAGACAAATTAGAAAAAAATGAATTTGAATATTATTCTGATAATGAAAGTAATAATAAAAAAAAATTTAATTTTCAAAAAAAATATCCAAATCTATTTCAACAATTAATTTATTTTAATGAAGAAGAAAAAAATAAATTAATTGAAAAAGAAACAAATAAAAAAAATAAAAAAATAAAAAATTTTTTAAAAAAAAGAAAAGATGAAAATACATATGAAGGTTTAGATAAATTATTACAAGAATATAATAAAAATCGTGGAAATAGATATAAAATTAAAATTCATCAAAATATGAAATGCACATTAACTGACCAAGAAAAACAAATAAAAATGAATTCAGAAAATATTTTTAATCAATTATTAAAACGTTTACATATTTTTGATTCATATTATAAAGGAATGAAAGATGATATTGATATTGATTATGATAAATTTAATAAAAAAGTTATTAAAAGAGATAAAAATAAAGATTTCATTTTAAATAAATTTATAGAAAATTTAGCTGATAAAAAAATGCATAAATTTTATCCTGATTTAATTAGTATGAATATTCCAAGAGTTTTAAATACTTTCCCTAAATTAAAAAGAACAACTTTTTATGAAATTTTTGTTCAGTTTAAAAATTTATTAAATATTAGTATTTCAATTACAAAAAATTTAAATCAAATTAAAAAAGGAATTGATTTTGATACTTTTTTTAATTGTATTCCTCAAATAAAATCTCAAGGAATTGAATTAGCTAAAAAAATTTATAAAGCATTAAATAAATTAAATACTAAATATTTAAATTGGGAAGAATTTTTAACCGGAATGCTTACTTTAAAAAGTAAATATATGAGTGAAAAAATAGATACTTTTTTAAGTATTATTGATTCTGATGGAAATGGACTTTTATCTTTTGATGAAGTATATGAAATATCTAAAGGAAGTTTAAAAAGAGTTTTAGGTGAAGACAAAGAAAATGAAAATAATGAAGAAAATATTGTAAATATTCTTGCAACATTTTTTGCAAATTTAATATTTGAATTAGTTGATATGCCTATTGATAAAGAAATTCCAATGGATAAAATTAGAGAAAAAATATTAGAGGGTAAAGAAGCTGCTGAATATTTAGAAATGTTTGTATGTGCAGATAGTTTTTTATAAATTAAATGATAATATTAATTTATTAAATGTTAAAATAGTTTTAGGTTCATATAAATTTATATAAATAAATATTTAAAAGAAAAGGGTATTGATTTTGTATAAACTTATTTAAGAATGAAATGTAATTTTATTTTAAAATATATAATTTATTTTTCCATAATTTTATTATTTTTAAATAATTTATTAAAGACAAATAAATTTATAATTTATTAATAAATAATATTTATAAATAAATTAATTTTTAAACAAATGTCTAAAAAGCTTCAATTTACTCCGAATATAAATCCAAATAAAAAAATTAATAATAATAAACCACGTAAAGCTCAATTAAGTGAAGAACGTTCTTGCTCAACAAGTAATTTATTTTTAGATACAACAATTTCAAGTCCAAATGTAAAATTAATGATAAAAGCAGTAGCAACAATATTACAAAGTCAATTAAATGAAGATATGAACTTAGGAAAAGTAATTTCTAAAAAAAGTGATTTATATTATTTTTCAGAAGATAAATATGTCAATGATTATCCTCAATACTTTGATAAGCAAAGAATAGAAAATATAAAAAAAATTCCAACATTAGAAGATATGATAAATTTTATAGAAGCATTATATAATTGTGTTCAATTTTCATCTGAATGTTGCATTATAAGTTTAATATATATAAATAGAATAATAGCTTTAACTGGCTTAAGTTTACAAACAACAAATTGGAGACCTATAGTTTTTGTAAGTTTGATGATTAGTCAAAAAATTTGGGATGATAAATATTTATCTAATGGAGACTTTTCATATATTTATCCTTTTTTTGAGAAAAATCAACTCAATACTTTAGAAATGAAATTTTTAGAAATGATTCAATATAATGTTTTCGTTAAATTAAGTGTTTATATGACTTTTTATTTAGAATTAAAATGCTTAGTGCATGAAAGCGTTAATAATAAAGCTTTAACAAGATTTGAAGTTAAAAAAATGGAACATATGATTAATTCAAAACTTGAAAAAAAATTAAGAAAAAATAGAAGCGAAGGAAAATTTTTAATAAGTGGAGAACATTGTAATTATGTTATATCATAATAATATTTATAATCTATTAATATATATTAAATTTTATAATATATTATATATTATATTTATAGTATAATATATTTTATATATATAAGATAAAAATAAGAAGTTTTATTTATATAATAATTTAGGCATAAAATAATTAATTTAATTGAAAAATATAAAATATAAAATTAAATTATTTATATTTTTATATTAATAATAATTTAAAAAATAAAAATTAATAATTTTTTTCATTTTATTTTTATTTTGAATTTATATTAAAATATTTATAATTAAATATTAAATTTTTAATATGAAAAAAATAGAAAAATTAGACCAAAACAATATTAATTACCAATATTGTCAAACATGTAAAATTTTTAACTTATTTTATAATTATAGCAAGAAGAAATTTAAATTCTTTGGAATGTTTAGATTATACATTTAGAAATAATAAAGCAAAAATATCATCATCAAATAATAATACTATAAATATCAAAAATAAAAATCAACCAAAATTAAATGAATACATTTATGATTTAGAAAATACAATAACATTAAATCAAGAATTTATTTCAAATTTTATTTCTATTAATGATAAATTAACTCAACCTCAGAAAAATTTATTAAAACAACGAATAGATAAAATAAAAAATTACTTTAATTTAAAAAAAAATATTCATAATGAAATGAATAAATTAAACGGAAAAATATTAATAAATAAACAAATAATAGAAGAAACAAAAAGAAGAAATGATGAAAATTTTTTATATTATAGAGATCAAATTGAAGAATTTTCTGAAAATGTAAATAAAAAAACTTCTTTAGTAAAACAATTTCAAAAAAAATTTAGTGAAGTTGAAATTTTCATTCAACGTGAATGTAAAAATCCCGATCATAATGAAAAATATAATCATTGGAAACATTTTACAATTGTTCCTTTTATGAATAAAAATGAAACATTATTAAAAAAAAAATCTTATTTAGAAATGATTGTAAATAAAAAATTAAATGAAACAAAAAATATTTTAGAAGAAAATAAAAAATTAAAAAAAGAAAAAAATATCGCAAATAATAAATATCAAAAATTAACAAATCATTACGATAATAAAATAAAATATTATGAACATAATATTGAAATTTTTAAAATGCTTTTAAATAGAATTTATGAAAATGATAAAAAAGAAATGATTCCTCCCTTTGTTAAATTAGATATAAGTGAAGATGAATTACAACCTATAAATTTATTAGAGAAAAAAAATTATATAAATGGAGATAATATAATTCAATATGATAAACAAGAAGAAGAAAGTGAAGATGATGAAAATATGAAAGAATTGCCACCTCCTGATGAACAATTTTTAAAAGAAGGAAGTAAAAATAAAAGTTGGGGAAATATTTCTTTTATTGAAAAAGAAGATATATAAATATATTTTTTATTTTATTTTATTTTATTATATATTAATTATTATTAAATTATTTATATATATTTATACTAAATATAAATTATTTATATTTTTTAACAATTACAATATGAATTTTTATTTTTTTCTTCATTTTCTTCTTCATTTGATATTTTAAAATTTTCTAAATAACTTTTTTCTTCTATTTTTAATTTTCCTTCTTCTATATTTTGTAATATTGTTTTTGATATTTTATTAAATGCTTCATTTATATTTTCTCCAGTCAAAGCTGAACAATCAAAATATAATAAATTATTATCTTGACAAAATTTAGCTACATCATTAAATTTAATAATTCTATCTTCTTTTAAATCACATTTATTTCCTATTAAACAAACAATACAATTTTCATTAGCTAAACTTTTAGCATCTGTTAACCAATTTTGAACATGTAAATAAGTGTCATTTCTATAATTTATTTAAATTATTAAAAATTGTTACTTTGTAACATCAAAAACAATAACAACTCCTAATGCATTTTTATAATAACTTTTTGTTACACTTTTATATCTTTCTTGTCCTGCAGTGTCCCATAATTGTAGTCTTAATTCTTTTTCATTTATTATTAAAGTTTTTGAACTATATTCAACACTAAAAGTTTGTTTTGGATTTATTTTAACTATAATTATATATTATTATTTATTATTATTATTACATTTATTAAATATAAAATAATGTAATAAACTTGTTTTTCCAACTCCAGCATCACCAATAATAATAAATTTTAGATTTAAGGGATTATTATTTTTAGTTGGAATATCATTATTTGACATATATTAAAATAAAATTGTCTTTTTATTTATTTAATTAATAAAATATATAATTTATATAATTAAAAAAATGTTTGTATTATTTTTAATAATTTTATTTGTAATAAGTTCTTCAGGGTATTTATTTAAATTGTTTATAAATAAAACAGACAATTTAAAAAATGCGTCGGAAATATCTCAAATTGCTTTAATTGCTTCATATGTTTTAGCAACATTATATTTTATATATTTAATATTATTAATGTTAAATATTGATTATTTCCAAGAAAATGTTTTATTATGGCATGTATTCATTCATATTTATTGTAATATTTTATATTATTTAATTCCACTTTTAATAATTTATTTTTTCACAAACAAAAATATAATATTATCTGGAATACTTTATGGATGCTATTTAATTTTTAGCGCTATTTTATTTATTATTGTTACTAAAAGATCTTTTGTTGATATTTTTAAATTTTATTTTAGTTATACTATTTTACATCAATATTTAAGTTTTGAATCAGCTGTTTTTAGTGGATTAATTAATGGTTGGGGTTCTATTGTTGCTCTTTCAAATTTAATTTATCCTTATTTTTTAAAATTTAAAAAATTTGAACCAAAAAATATAGAAAGAGATTTAAAAGAAATTGATATTAAAATAGGAGATAAAAAAAATGAAATGGAAAAAAATCCAACAAGTTCAGAATTAAAGAACGATTTAATAAAATTAGAAAATCAAAAAATATTTTTAGAAACAACAAAAAATAACATAATAAAAAAAGGAAATTCATATGCAAATTTTATGAGTACTTTACTTACAGTAATTTTTGCAGCACAATCATTATTTTTTATTTATGGTTCATTAATGAGTTTAAAAGGATTTGATTATTCATCAAAAAATAAACCAGTTGATATAAAAGGAGGAAGTTTAATTTCTGCAGTAGCAAAATTCAGTCCAGTAACATTAGAAGAAAATATACTAAGAATAATAGAAAAAATAGTCACTTATATTTTATTCGCTAATTATTTCAATTCAGCTAATAGTGGTTCAACAGGTTTATTAAATAATTTAAATATAATTTTTGATTATTTACCTTTTAAAGCTGATCAAAAAAATGATTTATTAATTAATTTATATGCTTTAATTATTCCATTAACATACTTTACAAGTGGTCAATTTTTCATAGGGTTGGTTCAAGATTTAGAATTAAAACATATAATAATTTCTAAATTTTTTGAAGGATTTGATTTTGGAAAATGGAATAAAGCTTATGATTTAGTTTATATAGGTTCTTGTGTAATGTTTGCCTTTGAAGAATATTATTATTATTATTTTAATCTTAAATAAGAAATATATTATTTATTTAAAAGATTTAAAATGAAAAATTAATTTTTATATTATTAAATTTTTAATTTAAAATATTAATAAAATATATGCAAAGATATTTTCATATTTTAATATTATTTTTTATTTCAATCAATTGTAGCAATAATTTAAGATTTTTAAAACAAGCAGGAATATTTAAAGTTTATACCAACGATAAAGGAAGAAGAATAGTCTGTTCAAGAGGAATAGGAATAGCATCAAAAGATGATGTTCAAGCTTTAATAGATAGTATAAAAGAATTATCAAAAGATTGGCAAGATAATAAAGGATTTGTTTATATGGCATATATAGAAGAATTACAACAAGTTGCACCTGAAGCAAGTGAAAAATATGTTTTATTACATCAAACTTTAGCTAAAATTAATTGCAAAGCTATTGCATACATTGAAGGTAATTCTTATGAAGTTTCTGTTCAAGCTAATAAACATAAACAAAGATCTGGAGATAGAATTGTTCAAAATAGATATTTTGATATTGAAAATCACGCTTTAGAATGGTTTAGTGAATTAGGATTTTAATTTGAAAAATATTATTTAAAAATTTTATTATTTTCAAAATTATATTTTTTATTTAAATATTAATTTTAACATAATTTTATAATAAATAAACAATAAAATTAAAATATTATTAAATAATTTTTGATATGTATATTAAACAATATATTATTTATAATAATATTATTATAAATAATAAAAAATAAAGATGAAAAAAATGATAAGAATACTCATTAAGTTAAATTTAATCCTTTTGTTGATAATTTAAAAATAGAAGATTATTCAGAAAAAGAAGAAGATTTAAAAAGTAATCTTCAAAGCGAAAATAAAAAAATGTTAACAGCAAATTCATTTAAAAGAAATAATCGTCGTTTAAAGACAAATAATTCAGATGTAAAAAATGATGTTTATATTTACACTAATCATTCTCAAAATAATGAATCACCTTCAAAGAAAAATTTAGATAATAATAACAGTGGTAAATTATCTAAAAGAAATTCAACTAAAACAAAAAGAACAACAAGAGATAATTTTGAAACAAGTGAATTACAAAAAAAAATTAGAGTTAAATTTATAAGAAAAATTTATATTGTTTTTTTAATACATATAATAATAACTTTTGGTTTATGTTTTTTATGTTACTTATCAAAATTAGAAGATTTTATTACATCTCAAAAAATTTTATTAATAATAATTGGAGGAGTTGCAGTTGTATTTATAATAGTTATTGAATGTTTTCTTGAAGCATCGAAAAAAGTTCCAATGAATTATTTGTTATTTATAAGTTGGATGATTATTGAACTTTATTTATTATTAGCATTGTGTTGTTTTTGTAATAAAAAATATAGTTTAAGTAGTATTGGAATTTTAGTTGGAAGTTCAATAGGTTTATTAATATATTCTCTTATTATTACAATGGATTATTCTTATTTTGGCGGAATGATTTGTTGTTTGATATTTGATTTAATTTCGTTTGGAATTTTTGGTTTATGTTTTGGTAAATGGTTATATATATTAATTTGTTTTGGAGGTGTTTTACTTTTTAGTTTGTTTTTAGTTCATAATTCAAAATTAATTATGTCAAAATATGATAAAAAATATGGACCTAATGACTATGTTTTAGGTTCATTACATTTATATTTAGATTTTGTTAATATAGTTTCTTATATTTTATCATTGTTAGGAATTTGTGGAAGTTCTACAGATTAAATTTTATTGATATCTATTGATATTTATAAATATGATTTAATTAAATTGTAATATATTATTTATTTATTTATTTGCTTATTTATTCTTTTTGATTATATATATAAATAATAAAATTTTTTATTAAACAAAAAATATAAATTTTAATATTATTTTAATATAATAAAAATTTAAATGTCAGAAAGTAAATTTTTATTAAATAAAAAATATTTTATAGATAATAAATCTCCACAAACATTATATGTTCAAATTGATTCAAATAAAAATTCAAAAACTAATGATTTAAATTATAATGATATTAATTCAATAAATGATAATAGTACTAAAATATTAGAAGATAGTTCATCTTCTTACACAGAAGATTCTGATACTTATACAATTAATAAAATTAATAGTTATTCAGATATAATAAAAAATGCTTTAAAATCAGTAGAAGAATTTAATAATAATTATTTTAATTTAACAGATTTTTATCCTTATTTTTTAAATAATAATAAAAAAATTGATTTTATTCCTAAAACAAATAAATTAAGTGATATTTTAAATATTAATCATTTAATTGAAATTGAAAATAATTTGTTCTATTATGAACAATATAAAAATTTAAAATTATTGTATTCTTTAAAAAAAGATGGAACTGATTTTAAAACTTTTTATAATAAATGTGAAGGTTATTCACATTTATTATTAGTTATTAAAGATAATAATAATAATATTTTTGGAGTATATACAAATAATGAAATTAAATATTTTCCCAATAATTTTTATGGAAATAATGAAATTTTTTTATATTCATTTTATAATTCAGAAAAAATAAATGTTTTTTTAAGTACTGAATTTAATGAAAATTATATTTATTCTGATTATAATAGAATTTCTTTTGGATGTAGTGATGCAAATTTTTCTTTATCAATAGAAAAAGATTTTTTAAAAGGTTATTCAAAAAAAACAAAAACTTTTAATAATTTATCATTAACTAATTCAAATGAATATTTTTATATAACAAATGTAGAATTATGGACATTTGAATAAAATTTATTTATATAAATATTTATTATAATTATATA
>JAEEGK010032156.1_pt1 | contig 10282 bp, 6 predicted proteins | sample 8958771 | NCBI WGS metagenome assembly JAEEGK01 (sample SAMN16246547, study PRJNA631951) | gut metagenome | biome: gut microbiome; feature: rumen; material: SC-attached | host: Bos | place: Iran: Karaj | collected 2018-10 | reverse complement strand
CTTTAAAAGAATTAGGCTTCAAAGGCGCAGCTATTGATCGTGTTTTAGCGACCATTAATGAAAAAGATGCCGCTCCTGAAGAAATACTCCGTCTAGCTTTAGCTAAATTAAAGAAATAATATGTCTAGATTACTTGATGCAAATAGAAATAATAACGAAACTCAAGAAGAGCTCTCTTTGAGACCACAAACTCTTGACGAATATGTCGGTCAAAAAGATTTAAAAGCTAATCTTAAGGTTTTTATTGGTGCCGCTCTTCATAGAGACGAACCGTTAGACCATATTCTTTTTTATGGCCCTCCAGGTTTAGGTAAAACAACACTAGCCTATGTCGTAGCTAATGAGATGCACGCGAATATTCATTTTGTGAATGGTCCCGCTCTTGAAAAACCCGGTGATTTAGGCGCTATTTTAAGCAATTTAAACAAAGATGGTGGAGACATCCTTTTCATCGATGAAATTCATAGACTTCCACGTATTGTGGAAGAAACATTATATAACGCCATGGAAGACTTTAAGTTTTCGGTCGTGATTAACCGCGATACAAGTGCGAGAACTTTAACCATTGATTTACCGCCTTTCACCCTTATTGGTGCGACCACCCGTGCGGGCAATCTAAGCGCGCCATTAAGAAGTAGATTTGGCATCTCTGAAAAACTTAACTTCTACGATATCGATGAATGCGTCAAGATCGTCAAAAGAACGGCAAAAGTATTCAATACCACAATTGAAGATGCCGCGGCTTTAGAAATTGCTAAACGTTCACGTGGTACGCCTCGTATTGCCAATAGATTATTTAGAAGAGTGAGAGACTTTGCTAACTATGCTGGTCAAGATCACATTACTATTAATGATGCTTTACAAGCATTAAAGGCTTTAAAAGTTGATGAATTAGGTCTCGATGATGTCGATATTAAATACTTAAAAACCATCATTGAAAGATTCAAAGGTGGACCAGTTGGTTTAGACACTTTAGCGAGTGCAATTGGTGAAGAAATTGATAACTTAGAAGACGTCTATGAGCCTTACTTGTTACAAATTGGAATGATTGATAGAACCGCCAGAGGACGTGTCGCTACTGATAAGGCATATAAGCATCTACAAATCAGCTATCAAACAAAATTATTTTAATAATTTTACTTTTTAGAACTCATTTAATTGAACAAGATTAATCTTGTTCTTTTATTTTTGATTTTATCGTATAAAAATGTTGAATTACTTATGTAATTAGGGTATATTAGACAATGACGTCGCTTTGCGAGCGAATGCATACACACGTATTAGGAGGAATAAATATGCGTAGATTATGGTCACATATTATCATAGCGGCTACTTCGCTATTGATGGTTGGGGCAACATTTGCCACCGTAGTTACAAATATAAACAGTAATATCGAATTCGAAAAAGGTCGTGAATTAACTTTCCGTGTTGAAGCTAAAGACGCGGATGGTAATCCAGATAAAGAATATGTCTTTGCCGATACAAAAGCTGTTGAAGATACCGCAAAAATCATGGAAAAGAGATTAGCCGCTGCTAATATCTCCCGTTATAAAGTTGAGACACAAGATGTCGATACCATTAAAGTTAGTTTTGTTCAAAAGACAGAACAACAATACGAAATCATTAAAAACTATCTTTCATTCAATGCTACATTAGCGATTTCTAACTCTAAAGATACTTACGCTTTGGCCACTGAATTCCTCGATCCAAACAAGAAAGCTTCCTTAGAAACCACTGATGGTTATCCATCCATCATTATCCCAATTAAGAAAGATAATGAATTATTCCAAGCCGTTTATACCGAAGCTAAGGAAATGAGCGATAACAATGAAGGCGAAGTGGAAGAACAACAAGAACAAAAAGAGGGTGAAGAAGAGCAAGAAAAGAAAACACATGCTTACTTATACCTCTGGTACGACTACGTCGTTGACTATTACTCATACGATAAAATCAAACAAGGCGCTGAAACATACGATGAAACAATCGCTAACAAGGTCTTAATGACATTTGATGCCGCCAATCCATTCCTCGATGACGACCAAGATGAATTAAGAGCGTATGTTCGACCAAATTCCGGTAGTGAAGATGCTGAAATTACTCCTGAAGGTTTAAAAGAAGCTTATGAAAACGCTAATTACTATGTTAATTTGCTTAATGCCGGTGAAATGGAATATCACGTTGACTTCTTGTTCTCCAAGAGAGCACCAGCCTTCGTCGAAAGTTTAATTGCTTTAGATGCTCATGAAACAGTAGCTTGGAGCAGAACCTTCATCGCGATATTATGTGCGCTTGCTGTTGTCACATTATTACTCGTCTACTTCTTCAGATTAGGCGCTAGTGGTGTGGCTGTTACATCTATCGTTTCCACATTCTTAGGTTTATTATTTGTCGTCTTATTAGGCGCTGAATTTAATATCGCTGGCTTAATCGGCTTAATCTCCTTAGCCTTCGTGAGTGTTGCTTCTGGTGTCATCTATTTAACAAAGTTAAAAGAAGAATGCTACCGTGGTAGAACTCTTAAGAAAGCTAATGCAGAAGCTGCTAAGAAAGCATTATTGCCAACTGTTGACTTACACGTTGTGTTAGTCGCTATCGGTGTGGCTTGTTACATTCTCGGCGGTGTCATTATGAAATCATTCGCCGTTGTCACTATCTTAGGTGGTATCGTTTCCTTATTATTAAATCTCCTTGGTTTACGTGGCTTAGAATGGCTCGTGACCAATGAACAAGGTTTAGCTGGTCGTTACGATTTATTTGATGTCTCTAATGATCAAGTCGCTGATGGCTTAGATGAAAGCAAACCAAAATACGAAGGTGCGAATGCAGATAAAGACTTCACCAAGCACAGAAAACCTGTGGCTATTGGTGCTCTTGCCTTACTCGTTGCTAGTATCGCCACATTAGTGGTCTTCGGTGTCAAAGATAAAGGTGCGGTTTATAATACCACAACTCCATATAGCAACAGCCAAGTCTACGTTGAATACAAGTCAGAAACCGCTAATAACACAGCCTTAACTGGCCAAGTTAAAGATAAAGTTGATGATATCTTAAACAATGCTAACCTTGGTGATAAACAATTCAAAGATATCGTTGAAGTTGAAACATTTGACTATGTCACAAAGATTGATAACACCAAATCTGGTAATGTCACTGCTTACTATGCTTACTATCGTTTAACATTCGATAGAGCCTTAACTGGTGAAGAAGAAATGACATACGATGGTGGTAAGATGACAGTCGCTAAATTCTTCTCTGATGAAGGTTTATCTGACGCAGGCATCACTTTACCAAATAACGTTGAAATTTCTTTAAAGAATAGTGTGAGAGTCAGCGCTGATCAACCAGCCTTTGGTCCAATTGCCTTAGCTACTGGTGTTGGCATCGCCATTGCCGCTTTCTATCTCTTACTCAGATATAGATTAAGCCGTGGCTTAGCTAACTTACTCGTTGCTGTTGGTGCCACTGGTATTGCTGCTGGTTTATTATCCATGCTCCACTTCATTCAAGCGACTTCTCACGCTTCATTAGCAGTGCCATTTGTTGCTGTCTTCACCTTAACAATTGCTATTATCTTAATGAATAGAGAAAGAGAACTCGTTCTCGATGACCGCTCTAAAGATAATTCTATTGAAAATAGAAAAGCACTCATGGTTAAAGCTACAGCCTTAGCGTCCACCCCAATTACTGTGGTCTTCGTTATCGCTTTATACCTCGGAGTTAACTTCTTCGGCTTTATGGCCACTCCAATTAGTTGGATCTTCTTAGCCATCTTCTTAGGTGTGATCATTTCTACCGCCGTTGTGCTCGTGTGCTTCGGCCCACTTGCCCAAGTCTTCTATAAGTTATTCTCTGGTGTGAAAATCATCAAGCCAAAAGCCAAAAAGAAGAAAGCGCGTCCAGTTCGCGTTAACAAATCTGCTGAACCTGAAGAAGCAATCTTTATTGGCATTAACGATTAATTTATAAGGCTGCTTTAAAAAGCGGCCTTTATTTTATAAAATTTAATTATGGAACAATTATTTAAACGACTCTTAGAATATTATCAAATTGACGAAAACGAATATCAAAAGTTGATCGCTCCTGTCGATGAAGATAATTTCGCTATGGGTCATACATTTAAAGATATTGATAAATGTGTGGAAGTGGTGAAAAACGCTATCGCACAAAACAAGAAGATATTTATCTATGGTGACTATGACTGCGATGGCATTATGTCCATCTCCATCTTAGTCAAAATGTTTAGCTATATTAACTATCCTGTTTCTTATCATGTTCCAAGTCGTTATTTAGATGGTTATGGCTTAACCCTCAAATATGCGGAAGAACTAGTGAACGAAGGATATGGCTTACTCATTACCGTCGATAACGGAATTACCGCTTTTGAAGGCATTGAATACGCTAAAAAACATGGCTTGGATGTCTTAATCTTTGATCATCATCAAGCTGACCCAGTTTTACCTATCGCTGATTACATTCTTCACCCAGCTGTTTCTAACTTTGGCGAAGTGGCAACAAGCGCGGGCTTTGTGACCTTCATGTTTGCTAAAGAATTCTTAGGTAGATACGATAAGTACCTAGCAACGCTAGCGGCTATCTCTGTAGTGTCTGATATGATGCCTCTTAGAGAATATAATCGTAATCTTCTTAGACTAGTGATCAGTGAGTATGAAGACGGGGAATTTTTCAATATTGATTTATTAAAAGAAAAAGAACCATTCACTGAAGCCGCGATTGGTATGAAAATCGCCCCAAAAGTCAACGCTGTGGGACGTTTGATTGAAGATGAGGATTCTCTTAAGAAGACAGTCGAATTCTTCACCAAAGACGATAAAAACCTACTTTTAAACTACAATGAGTGGATTAATTCCGTGAATAATGAGCGTAAAGACCTCACTAAACTCGCCGTGGAAAACGCTAAAGATATCGATACGAGTAAAGATGCGATTATTGCTGTCATCAATGAAAAAGAAGGCGTTATTGGTTTAATCGCTAATTACTTCGCTAAAAAGTATCATAAACCAACCATTATCTTCGCTCTTGACCAAAGTGGTGATGTCTATAAGGGTTCTTGTCGTGCCCCTAAAGGCTTTAATGTCGTGGATGTTTTCAATGCTTTAGATAGATTCATGCTTACCGCTGGTGGACACGCTTCTGCGGGTGGTTGTTCAGTTAAGAAAGAACTTTTTGAAGAGTTTAAAGCGGCCTTTAATGAATTAGCTAAAGAAAGCGTTATTGAAGAAGGCGAAGAAGAAACTATTCCAATGTTTATTAACGATATCAATCGTGAAAACTACGATTTAGTGCAATCATTTTCTCCGTTTGGAGAAACATGGCCTTCTCCACGTTTCAAATTAAGTCGTATTAGAACCCAATCACTGATGTATTCTCGCGATGCTCAACATATCTTAACAAGTATTGGTCAGACTTCCCGCCTAACAGGTTTCTATTTCCCTAAAGAACAGGTATCTGAATATCCATACGTTGATATGGTAGGCACATTACGTTTATCAACTTATTACACAAAGACAACAGTGGAATTTCTCATTTCTAATATTTCTATGAGTGAAAAATAACAAACTGTGTCATAATGTTTCTATGAAAAAGTCATTTTTATTACTAATTCCCGTCGTTTTTGTCTTAAGCGCCTGTAAAGAAGTGGGTATTGGTTTTACTAACGAAAGCCATGATAAAGGCTGGGATTACACAACGATGTCCACCGCAAAACCTGGAAGTGTCGATTCTTATTCGTATCGTAATCCAGATACTTTAGATAATAACGGTTTAACACAAGTTAATATGACTTTTGCAAACATTACTAAATCAGAAACAAACGTGCAAGATGTCGAAAAGATTAAATCTTATGTCAATATTGACTCAGACATCCTTGAATCAATCGTTAACCCATTATATTTCAGCACTAAAGAAACAGGCGATGTTTTCTTAGGGGCTGAATCGACATACGTCAATGGTGAGATTACTTTCCATTTCAATAAAGAAATCAAAAATATCGAAATTATTGCAAAGCAATATAATTACACAAAAGTATCATTTGAAGAGACGTTCGTGGTCGATGAAAATGTCGCCATCAGCGTCAATGATTCTGGATATATCAAAGTGAACGGTGAAGTTAATCAAGAGAATCAAACTGTGGCTTCCACAACTTGTTCCTTCCATTTAGCGACACCAAGTAATGACATTACTATCAAAGCTGGACCATATCGCGCTATTTTAGAAAAAATAACTCTCTATTATTAGTGAATTAGACAGTTTCTAAAAATAAAAACGCTTTAGAGTGTTGTTTTAACATATTTACATGTTAATATTTATTGCAACGAGAACCTATTATGTTATTTGGAAGACACATCAATCGTTACTATCTCAAATACCTACCGCTCTACATTATTGGCATCATTGCCTTAATCGCGGTGGATTTTGTGCAACTTTTTATTCCTCAATATTTAGGTGAAGTTGTTGATATCTTACAAAATAACGGTGATACCGCGAGAATCGGTACCTTAGCTTTAAAAGTATTAATCGTCGCTGGCGTCATGTTTGTCGGTCGTTTCATTTGGCGTGTTACTTTAGTGAATTCTGGCTTTAAAATCGAAGCTGATCTCCGTCATGAAATGTTCTTAAAAGCCGAGGCTTTACCAAGAGAGTATTATCATGATAATAAAGTCGGCTCAATTATGAGCTGGTTCACTAATGATTTAGAAACAATTTCAGAGTGTTTGCAGTGGGGCACAATCATGATTATTGATGCCTTGTTCTTAAGCGCGATTACCATCGTTCAAATGATACTTTTAGATAAAATCATGACTTTGATATGCGCTATTCCTTTAGTTCTTATCATCATTTGGGGCGCGATTACTGAGAAGTTCATGACTATTAAATGGGATCAAAGACAAAAAGCTTATGACCAGTTATATGACTTCGCACAAGAAAACTTTACTGGTATTCGCGTTATCAAAGCCTTTGTTAAGGAAACAAAAGAGATTCATGCTTTTGCTAAAGTCGCTAAGAAGAACGCTAATGCCAATGTTTCTTTTGCTAGAGTTTCCGTTGTCTTTGATGTCTTTATTGAAATCATTATTGTTTTAATCTTGACCATCACCATGCTCTTTGGTGGCTATTTCATTTATTGCTTTATGCATGGAGAACCGGTCGTCATCTTTGGTGGGGCTATCGAATTAACCGCTGCTAAGATTACAACATTTATCGGTTATCTCGATATCTTAATTTGGCCAATGATTGCTATGGGTCAAATCGTCAGCATGCTTTCTAGAAGTAGAGCGTCTTTAAGACGAGTTAGTGCGTTCTTAGATGCCCCAATACGCGTTAAATCACCAATTAACGCTGTTAAACTCGATCATATTGACGGCAATATTTCTTATAGAAACTTTAATTTTAAATATCCTAATTATGAGGCTATTAACTTAAAAAATATCAATCTTGAAATCAAAGCCGGTGAAAGAATCGGTATTGTCGGCAAGATTGGTGGTGGTAAGACCACTTTAGTTAATCTTTTATTAATGCTTTATAACGTTGAACCAGGCACATTATTTATCGATGGTCATGACATTATGTCTTTAGACATCCATTCCTTAAGAGAACAAATTGCCTATGTGCCTCAAGATAATTTCTTGTTCTCTGATTCCATTGAACACAATATCAACTTTGGTATTGAAGGTGGTACAGAAGAAACCGCGAGAATGGGTGCTGTTTTTGCAGGCATTGATGAAGACGTTAAAGGCTTTAAAACTGGCTATCAAACAATCTCTGGAGAAAGAGGTGTCACCCTTTCCGGTGGTCAAAAGCAAAGAATTAGCATCGCTAGAGCTTATGTTAAAGATGCACCTATCTTAATTTTAGATGACTCCGTGAGTGCGGTTGACACTAAAACAGAAGAAACAATTTTACGTAATATTTCGCAAGAAAGAAAAGGTAAAACCACTTTAGTGGTTGCCTCTCGTGTTTCGACAGTTCAACACCTTGATAAAATCATTGTTTTAAGCGATGGTGAAGTCGAGGCTTTTGATACACCAAAGAACTTATTAAAAATCTCACCAACTTATCAAAAGATGGTGACATTACAAGAATTAGAAAAAGAAGTGGAAGGAGGTAAAGCTGATGGCGGAAGATAGTGAAAAGCTTTTCGGTGACCATAAGATCCCCGCGAACGTTAAATTAAAACGTCTACTTTCTTACATTCGTCCAGAGTGGAAGTCTTTCTTATTGGCTTTTATATTCATCCTTCTTAATGTTGGCTTTGAAGTCATCACTCCTTTATTCATTAAAGAATTTACTAACGCTATCGCGGACACTAATGTGGCTTTAGCTTATATCTTAGGTTTATCAATTGGTTATTTCATTGTGAGCGTTATTTCCCAAGTGATGATTTATTTTGAAAGCATGCTCTTGCAAAAAGCTGGTCAAAGAATCGTCTATAAATTACGTATGGAAGTGTTTGAGCACATTGAAAATATGTCACAAAATCAATTCAACGCTATGCCAGTTGGATCTTTAGTGACACGTGTGGCTAACTATACAACCGCTTTAAGTGATTTATTCACTAATGTCTTGGTCTTATTGCTACGTAATATTCTCACCGTCATTGGTGTTTATGCAGTGATGCTCTTCTTATCTTGGAAGCTTTCTTTAATCCTCTTTGGATTTGTCATTTTAGTCTTTGGTGGTTCTTTGATCTTTAGAAACATCATCACTAAGATTTATCGTAAGGAAAGACAACTTACTTCCGACATGAACACATTCTTAAACGAGAATCTTTCTGGCATGAAGATTATTCAAATCTTTAACCAAGAGGAGCGTAAGGAAAAAGAATTTAATGAAAAGAACATTGCTTTAAGAAAGACAAAGTTCAATGCGATTTTAGCACACGCGATTTATCGTCCTTCTATTAACTTCTTATACTATTCCGCTTTGGCGGTAACATTTGTTGTTGGCTTATGGCTTAAACTCAACGCTGGTGAAATAGTGGCTTTCTATCTCTTCTTATCGAGATTCTTTAACCCAGTGCAAACAATCGCTGACCAAATTGATCCAATTCAAAAAGCGATGACATCTAGCGAGAGATTATTTAACCTTCTTGATGTACCTCCAGAAGTTGTTGATAAACCAAATCCAATTCATGTTGATACCTTTAAAGGTAAGATTGAATTTAAGAATGTCTGGTTTGCTTATGAAGGTGAAGACTGGATTTTAAGAGATGTTTCATTTGTCATCGAACCACGTCAAACAGTGGCGTTCGTAGGCGCTACTGGCGCTGGTAAAACCACAATTCTATCTTTGATAGTGAGAAACTATACCGTGCAAAAAGGTCAAATCTTAATTGATGATGTCGATATTAATGATATTGAAATTAAGTCCTTAAGAAAAGCTGTGGGACAAATGCTTCAAGACGTTTTCCTATTCACAGGCACAATCAAGAGCAATATTACCCTTCATGACGATAATTATACCGAAGAAGAAATTAACAAAGTATGCGAATACGTGAACGCTGATAAGTTCATTAATAAACTCGAAAAAGGTTTAGATACTGAAGTCTTAGAAAAAGGCGATAACTTCTCACAAGGTCAAAGACAATTACTTTCTTTCGCGAGAACAGTTTTACATAAACCACAAATCTTAATCTTAGATGAAGCTACAGCCAATATCGATACAGAAACTGAAAAGCTCATCCAAGATTCTTTAGAAAAGATTAAGAATATCGGCACAATGCTTGTTGTCGCTCATAGACTATCAACTATTCAAAACGCTGATCAAATTATTGTTTTACAACACGGCGAAGTCATTGAAAAAGGTACGCATCAATCGTTACTAAAACAAAAAGGCTATTACCACAAACTATATCTTTTACAGTTCACAAATGACTAGTTTGATACCCCTTTATTAATATAATCTCTTTAATTTTCTTGAGAAAAGTAAAGAAAAAGGGTTAAGATATAGGGTATGGAAAACAATAAAGCTCCCGTTAATGGTGGATACCCTCTACATACCTTTCAAGAAGTTGAAGACATCTATATGCTTTATATTTCTTCTAAAGAAGATAGAGCGAGAATTGAAGATGCCTATCATTTCATCTTAGAAAAACATGAAGGTCAAACGAGAAAAAGTGGTGAGCCATATTATCATCACCTCATTGAAGTGGCCTATATTTTAGCGTCCCTACAATGTGGTCCTAATACGATTATCGCTGGTCTTCTACACGATGTTGTCGAAGACACTGATACATCCGTGGAAGATATTAAAAAGAGATGGGGCG
>JAEEGK010032155.1_pt1 | contig 10282 bp, 8 predicted proteins | sample 8958771 | NCBI WGS metagenome assembly JAEEGK01 (sample SAMN16246547, study PRJNA631951) | gut metagenome | biome: gut microbiome; feature: rumen; material: SC-attached | host: Bos | place: Iran: Karaj | collected 2018-10 | reverse complement strand
TATAAATTAAATTAAATTATAAAATAATTATTTATTATTATTTAGAAATGTTAAACAAATTTGCAATAATTTTAAAAATATTAATAAAAATAAAGAAATAATTATTAAAATTATATTTCATAATTATTTAAATTATTATAAAAATAACAAAAAAAAATAACATTATTATTCCATTATTATTATTATATTATAAAAATTAAAATATAATAATAATAATAAAAATGTTACCCCAAATTTTAAAAATAATATTATAATATAAATTCCCCTCCAAAAAACATAATTAAATTCAAAAAAAAAAAATAAAAAAAATGTCTTCATCTCAACAAAACACTCAAACTCTTCTCGACGAATCAAATCTTTTCCGCATAATGATAGCAAGTGACACTCATTTAGGTTATTTAGAAAACGATCAAATTCGTGGCGACGATTCCTTCAACACCTTCGAAGAAATATTAAAAATATCAAAATCAGAAGGTGTCGATTTTTTATTACTCGGCGGCGATTTATTTCATCATCACAATCCCTCAAAAAAAACAATCATTCGAACAGGCAACATTCTTCAAAAATACGTTTATGGCCAAAGAAATCAAAAATACAACATTTTCTGTTACGACCCAAATTTCAAAAACGAAAATCTTTCCGTAGAAGTTCCAATTTTCATCATTCACGGAAATCACGATGATCCATCCGGTTTCGAAAATTTCTCCTCAATCGACATTTTTTCAAACAAAGAATTAAACTATTTCGGAAAAATAAACAACTACGAAGAATTTGATTTATACCCGATTTTATTCGTAAAAAACAACACAAAAATCGCATTATACGGAATAGGTTACATAAAAGATGAAAGATTATATTTAGCATTACAAAATAAAAAAGTAAATTTTCATCGACCAGAAGATTATAAAAATTGGTTTAATATTTTAATAGTTCATCAAAATCGATTTAAAGGTCATAATATCGGAAAAAATAAAAAAAGTTATTTACCAGAAAGTTTTATTCCTTCGTTTTTTGATTTAATTGTGTGGGGACATGAACATGAATGTTTCACTGAACCAGTTTATAATAGCGAAGTTGGATTTCATATTTATCAACCTGGAAGTTCTGTTGCTACCAGTCTCATTCAAGCTGAAAGCAAAAGTAAACACATTGGATTATGTGAAATAAACGGAGATAAATTTAGAATAAATCCGATTAAATTAGAAACTGTAAGACCGTTTTTTTATGAACAATTTGAATTAAAAACTTTCGCTGATGAAATTAAAACAACGGAAGATATTGAAAATATTTTAGAAAAAAAAATTGAAGAATTGCTGAAAAATAATAATGTTGAAAATAATAAAAAATCAAATGTAATAATTGATGATAAATTAAATCTTCTTCCTATTGTTCGTATTAAAGTTGAACATACAGGTTATTCTTTAGTAAGAACTAATCAAATAATATCGAAATTTTCAAATAAAATTGCAAATCCAAGCGATGTAATTCAATTTTGGAAAAAAGGCGAAATTTTCAATATAAAAAAATCAAATAATAATAATAACATTGACATCGACATTGAAAATAATAATAATAATGAATCTTTTGATGAAAATTACATTGACACTGATGAAGAATTAAAAAAATTTATTAATGAAAATATTTCTAATTATTACATAGAAAAACAAAAAAATAATTTATTAAATTCGGATATTTTTTCTGATTATTTAGATAAAGCTGTGAATGGAAATGAAAGACATGCGATTGAAGCTTTGTTTAGACAATTTTATTTAGGCGGAATTAATTGTTTGAATTTAAATGAAAATGAAATTAATTTATTAAAAGAAATTAATGTTCTTGAAAATCCAAAAAAAGATTTTAATGATATTATTGATAATTTAATTAATAAAGTTGATGTTAATAATTTCATTGTCAATGGCGGAAAAAATAATAATGAAATTAATATTAAAAATAAAAAAAACTTTGAAAATTTCAATAAAAATTCTATTCATTTGCAAAGTCAAAATAATTTCAGTAATGAAAAAGCGGAAAATAAAATTGAAAAAGATTTGTCTATTAATAATTCACAAAAAAGTAATAATGAAAATATTTCAAATATAAATAAAAATAATAATAAATTTAGACAAAAATCGATTTTAGAAATTTTAAGCGATAGTAGTAGTAATTCTATTTATAATAATAATAATAATAAAAATTATTTTGATGATGATGAAGATTTTATGGATAAAAGCGAAAGTGAAAATAGTAATTTTAATAAAAATAAACTTAATAAAAAATTAAAAAAAGGAAGTGGACAATATAAAATACAACCTAAAAAAATACAAAAGAAAAAAAAATAAAACAATTAAAATTAATAAACATTTATAATATAAATAATTATAAAAATAAATTTTAATATAAATTATAAATAAATATTCTATTAAAAATATGAAAAAAAAATTAGATTTAAATCTCTCAAAAATAAACACAAATTTTCCTCCAAAATTTTCAGAAGATAAAGAAGATGATTCTCTCATTTTATTTGAAAAAACACTAACAGAAACATTCAAAAGCAAATCACGTAAACATTCATTAAAATTAAATATTAATAATAATAATAACATTAAAAAATCATTAACAAAAAAAAATTTCAATACACTAAAAACATTAAACAAAACAAATAAAAAAACAAATAATAAAAAAATATTTTCTTCAAACAAAAAATCAAAAAATAATAATAATAATTTAATTTTATTACAAAAAGAAATTAATTTCAAACCAATCAATGATTTTCTCCAAAACGATAATATTTTTCAAATAACAGACGCTCAAACAGACATTATGCACGAATTAGATGAAATTTATCAAAACAAAATTAAAAAAATAAAAGATTTAAATAAAAAATTCAATCCAGAATTAAATAAAATTAAAGAATACATTGAAAATATTAATGATAATAATAATATTAATAATATTATTTATAATAGTATTTTAAAAGATAAAAACGATGAATTAAACAAAATCGAAAAAGAATTTTTTTATAAAAAAGATTATGTTTTTAATATTTATAACATGCGAATAAAAAGTATTCAAAATTTATTTTTAAATGAAATTTCACAAAATATTATTAATATTCAAAATAATTTTCTTAATCAATTAAATAAAAAAAACAATTAAATAATTTTGTAAATATTTTTAATTATTTTATATTAATTAAATGCGTAATATTTAAATTATTAATTTATTTTATGAATGTTAAATTCAATCTAGAAAAACCACCTTCAAAAGAAATCGAACCAATTCAAAACAAATCAAAAAACATTTCACCAATCAAAATCAAACCAATTTTTGATAAACACAATCCGCCTGAAAATATTAATAACAATAATAACAATAATAATAACAACATTAATAATAATAATAATAATAATAATGAAAATGATTCTATAAACAATAATAATAATGTTAATATGGTGAATCTTATAAACAAAAAGAAAAAAGACACAATTATTGATGAAAAATATGAAATTTATCCAACAACATTTTTAACAAGAGGAACTAAAACAATCGACATTGTTGCTGGAGGAGATATAATAGAACCTTCAAAAAAATATGCGATTAAATTCGAAAATGAAAATAATATAAATATTTTAAAAAAAGAAATTATTCTTTATGATTTATTAAAATCAACTGATGGTTTTCCTACTCTTTATTCAAATGGTAATTTTCATAATCAAAATTACATTATTCTTGATCGTTTAGGTCCAAATTTAAAAGAATTATTTAAATATTGCAATTATCATTTTTCTTTACAAACTATTCTTTTAATTGGAATTCAATTAATTACGAGATTGCAAGATTTTCATTATAAAACTGGATTTATTTATAATAATATTAAATTAAGTAATTTTTGTATTGGTTTGAAAGATACAAATAAAATTTATGTTATTGATTTATCTAAAGCAAAACCTTTTAGATATTCTGATTATCAAATGAATAAATTTGAACATATTCCATATAATGAAAATACGGATTATAAAAATGTAACGAAATTTTCGAGTAAAAATAGTCAAATTGGAATTGAAATTTCTCGAAGAGATGATTTAGAATCTTTAGGTTATATGTTAATTTATTTTGCCAATGAAGGAAAATTACCTTGGTTAATTAATAATAATATTAATAATAATATTAATAATAATGTTAATAATAATGTTAATAATGTTAATAATAATAATAATAATAATAATAATAATAATGATAATAATGATGAAAGTAATAATAATAAAAATGATAATAATAATAATAATAATAATAATAAAAATGATAATAATAATAATAATAATAATAATAATAATAATAATAATAATATTCATAAAATAACAAAAGAAGAAAAAAAATTATTTTACATCGAAAACAAACTTTCTTCAACAATCGAAGAATTTTGTAAAAATCTTCCAATAGAATTTTCAATGTATATGAATTACACAGAAAATTTAGGTTTTTATGAAAAACCAGATTATAATTATTTAAAAGGTCTTTTTGGTAATTTATTATTTACATTTTACATAGAAAAATTTTATTTCGATTGGAACATTCTTTCTCCAAAAGAAATTCCCAATAATTTAAGAACAAACAAAGAACTAGAAAATAAATACGAATATTTAAGTTCAAAATATTATTATGATAATATAAATCTCGAATCAAAAAAAAAAAAGAAGAAAAAAAAACGAAAAAAAAATAAAAATAATAATAACAATAATAACAACAATAATAACAATAATAATGAAAATGAACAAGAAGATGAAGAAGATGAAATTGATGAAGAAGAACTTGATGAATTTCATACAAACATTCAATCTTATAATAATAAAAATAATCTAAATGATGATGAAAATAAAACAAATAGCGAAGAAGATGAAAATGATGGTTCAGTTGATGAAGAACTTGAAGAAGATTTTGAAAATACTTTTAATAAAAAAACACTTATAAGCAAAGGAGAAAAAATTAATGTTTATAAAGACACGTTGAATATTAATTATGATATTAAAAATAATTTAATTAAAAAATTACAAGAAGAAAATATTGAAAATAATAATGAAATTAATGAAAATAATAATGAAAATAATAATGAAATTAATGAAGAAAATATTGAAAAAAATATTGAAGAAGAAAATTCAAATATTACAAGTAAAAATTCGTTTTTTAATGATGATGAATTTATTGATTTATTTGATGAAATAAACAACAATAAAATTTTAAATAGAAAAAAATATTCTAAAAAAAATTTCAATAATAATAATAATAATATTATTGAACCTTCTCGAGCAAACACAAGCAATCAAAATTCAATGATTCATTCAAATGAAAGTTTATTAATTCGAACGAAATCAAATTTAAGCAATTATAGTATAAATTCACAATCAAGCGAAGTTTTTTTAATTAATAATAATAGAAATGAAAAAAACAAAAAAACAAAAAAAAATTTACCAAAAATCAACGTTTTTCAAACAGGAGAAAAAATTAATGAAGTTGATGATGAAGAAATAATAACAACGAAAAGAAAAAAAGATTAAAAATTTATAAAAAATTATAAATAATATTATTTTTATAAATTTATTTATTTTCTTATATTTAAAACATTTTCAAATTTATCATATAATTCTTTATATTTTTCGCCAAATAAAATTTTAACTTCATTTATTATTTTTTCTTTTATTAAATTATTATTTTTTTGAGTTGTAATTAATTTCATATATTTAATAAATTCTTTAAACATTGTTGAATTTACTTTTGATTTAACTTCTTGTAAATAAGATTTTACATTGTATTTATTAACATTTTCATTATTATTATTATTATTATTATTATTTTGATTTGAATTAATTGAAGGAGTATTTTCTTTATTATTTGAATCGTTATTAAAATTTGAAAATGGAGAATAATTTTGTTTTTGTTGAAGAAGAAATTTATGTTCTTTAATTTGTTTTTTTAAAAATGTAATTTTTTTATTTAATTCATTTATAATATTGTCTTTTGTAATTAATTCGTTTCTAATTATTTCAATTGCATTTTCAAAATTATTTTCATTATTATTATTATTCATTGAATTAATATTAAAAGCATTATTCATTTCATTATTTGAGTTATAATTCTGCATAATAAATATTAATTTATTTTAATAATATTTTTTATTTATTTTTTTTATCATTAATTGAAAATTTGAAATTATTAATTAAAATTCAAAAAAAAATATTTTTATTTTAAAATATTAAATTTGAAAAAGAAAATTTTTATTATTAATATTTTAATAATTCAATAATTAAAAAAAAAATAAATTTTAATAAAAATAAATTGAAAATTAAAAATATTTTATTTATTTATAAAATATTATTATAAAATTATAATTAAACTATTATAAATAAACAATAATAACTAAATAAAAATTGTAATGACCATCATTATTATAATTTTAAAATATACTCTCTAAAATTTTTAATAATATCAATTAAATGCAAACAATTCAAATTATCGCAATTTTTATTAATTTGTTTGATTTGTTCTTGTGACAAAGGTTCAACATTAATTTTCATTCTTTCTTCATTAGTAAATTTCATAATATTTGAAATAGTTTCTTTTAAGAAATTTTTTAATTTATTTTCAGTATTTTTTTGAAAAATTTTTAAAATTAAATCAGAAATATTTCTTCTATCAATAAAATAATTAAAATCAATTAATTCTTTATCAATTTGTTGAAAATAATAATCGCATGTTTTTTTAATTTGAAATAAATTTTCATTTCCAACATTTTCGCTTGTTTCTTTAATTTCATTTTTTAATTTTTTAATTTCATTGTTTAATTCTAAAATATTTTCATCTTTTTCTTTTAAATTATTAATTAATTTTTTTTGTTCATCTTGTAATTTTGAATATTCATTTTTAATAAATAAAAGTTCATCAATTCTTTTTTGTGAATCTAATAAAATTTTTTCATTGTTTTGTTTAAATAATTTATTTTCTTTTCGTAATTTATCATTTTCATTTAAAATTTTTTCTTTTTCTTTTTGAGTAATGTTTATTTTTGTACTTTCTAATTTAAGTAAATCAATTAATTTTTGTTCTTCTTGAATTTTTAAATTTAATTCATTTTCTAAATTTTTTTCATTTAAATTTTCGGATTTTTTTTCATTTTTATTTTTTTTTTCTTTTTTATTTACTTCTTCATTTAAATTTAATGTTTCTACTTCATTTTCATCTTCATTTTCATTAATTTTATTTGAATTATTTTTATTATTAATTAAAGATTCATTTTTGTTATTTTCTTTTGTTGAAAAATGATTATTTTGAAAATTTTTAATTTCATTTTTTAATTTTAAAATTTCTTTGTTTTTTTTTTCAGATTCATTTTGAAATTCTTTTATTTTATTATTTAAATTTTCATTATTTTTTAAATCTTTTTTTAAATTTGAAATTTCATTATTTAATTTATTATTTTCTTCTTTAAATTTTTTAATTTGTTTATTTAAATTTTCATTTTCAGATTTTAATTTTTTTATTTGATTATTTAAATTACTAATTTCTTTATTAATATTATTATTAGTATTTTTTAATTCTTTTATTTCATCTAAAAATTTTTTATTTTCTTCTTCCATTTTACTGTATTTTTTTTTATTTTCTCTTTCATTCTTTTGAATTTCAAATTTTTCATTTGTTATTTTAATAACATTTAATTTTAATTCATTAATTTCTTTTTTTATTTTTTCAAATTCACTCGTTTTTTTTTCTAATTTCTCTGATAATTCAATTTTTTCAACATTCAAAGACGCATTCATATTATTTAATTCTAATTTTTCTTCTTTGACATTATTTAATAAATTTTTTAATCGATTTATTTCTTTCACATTATTTTCTTTTTCCTTTTCAAATGTTGCTATTTTTTCTTCAAAATCTTTTATTTTTTTTTGATTTTCATCCATATTCTTTAAATCAAATAAAAAATAATTTTAAAATAATTAATAATATTATTATTTAATAAATTTATATTAATTTTTAATTTTAATATTTAGCAACATTTTCTTTGATTATTTTTATTCGCCATTTCTTTTATTAAATCAGTGTCTATAGTCTTTTTTAAATATATAAAAAAATTATTATACTTTTGAATCCATTTGAGATGATTTCTCTTGTTGATATTCTTCATATAATAATTTTGCAGCCTCACAAAACATATTTTCTACATTAAATCCATTTTTAGCTGAAGTTTCCATAAATAAATAAACATTATAATTTTTTTTTAATTTTTCTGCTTCTTCAATTGGAACAACTCTATTTTTAAATAATAAAATAATATTATTAATAATAATTTACCTTTCTTCTTCTTGAAGATCATTTTTATTCCCAATCAAAAATATATCAACATCAGGAGCAAGAGTAGTTTTACATTGTCTTATCCAATCTTCAATAGATTGAAAACTTTTCAAACTATATTAAAATAAATAATATATTTTTACTTATTTATTGCATAAACAATTATTATTAAAGAACTTCCTAAATAAAATGATTTCATTAAAGATCTATATTCTTCTTGACCACATGTATCCCAAATATCTAATTTTATAATACTATTTTTATATTCAACAACAAATGAAAAAAATTCAAATCCAATTGTTGCTGATTGATTTTCATTATATATATTTTTTGTTGCTCTTATTGATAAACATGTTTTCCCAACTCCACTGTCTCCTATTAATATAATTTTAAAATTTAAAGTCGGTGGAGGAAATTCATTTATAAATATTGAAAATTCTCCGTTTTTTTTTGTTTCAAAATTTGAATTTTTTTCCATTTAAAAATGAAAAATAAATAGAATAAATATTATTTTTAATATAATTAAATATTTTTTTTATTTATAAAATAATGAAAAAAGAAGTAAAGAGCAGAGTTCATGGTGGAGATGCAGAAATGAGTCACAGTTCAAAACTTGCCCAAATTAAATCAGGAGCAAAAAATAAACGTTCTACTGGAGGTGCTGAAAAAAAAGCTGTCGTTACCACTGGAAAAGATGGTGCCAAATTTATTATAAATGAAACAGAGGAAAAATTTGAAGAGACAGCCGTTTTACGTAAGAAGAAAAACTATGTCATGTATGAAGCCAAATTAGGTACTGAAAAAACAACTGATATTACAAAAATTGCTGGACCTCAAAAAGCCTATAAACCCAAACCAAAACCAACTCGTGAGATAGAACCCAGAGTTGAAGAGAAAATTGTTCTTAAAAAGAAAAAAAAGGAATATTTAGATAATTATCAATATCATGAAACTAAAGACATTAAAAATCCTAATCCTAGATTACAAGTTGTTGTTGAACATCAAAGATTAGGAGAAATCATTGGAGGAACCTTTGAAGAAACTAGTTATCAAAGACAAGTTTTTTCTCAAGGTTCCAATAGACCTCAATTAACTGAAAAAACTACAACTACTAGAACTACTGGAACTGCCAATCCAGGTGCTCTCAGAGGAAATAAATCTGCTGTAACTTTGAAAAAAACTACAATTACTGGTTCAACTCCAAAGCCTGCTGGAAATTCTACTGTAAGTAAAAGAACAACAACTACCACCACTACTAGAAATGCTCCAACTTCTTCTACCGCAAAAAATGAAAAAACTACTGAAACAACTATGAAAAGAAGAAATGATGGAACAGGAGGAAAAACTGAAACTAGAACAGAAACTAAAACTACTACTACTTCTGGTACACGAGGTGGACAAACCGGAAGTACTAGTACTACTACTAAAACTACTACTACAAGAACTGCCACAAAGCCAGCAGCTGAAACTGCCAAACAAACATCCACAACCACTACTACTAAAACTACTACTACAAAAACTACTAGTGGAAGAGATGGTGGTGCTGAAACTAAAACTGAAACTAAAACCGAAACTAAAACTGAAAGTAAAACTGAAAGTAAAACTGAAAGTAAAACTGAAAGCAAAACTGCTAAGACTGAAGAAAAAAGCGGAAATGCTGATGGAGAAGCTACTGGAGGAAGTACTTCAATTAGAAAAAAATATGCAAAAGGAAGATTCTCCAAACAATAAATAATTTAATTTCAATTAAATTAAAAAATATAAAAAATTTATTTAATTTAAACTTGGTTTTTGAGAACCCAAAAAATAATGCATAATCATATAATTTCCTTTATTTTTGATTATCAAAAAATATTTAAATTTAATATAAAATTAAAATGTTAAATATTAAAAAAAATATATATAATTTATATTATTAAATTATTTTTTATTTAAATAT